>Ga0265297_10006918_pt1 | contig 16069 bp, 15 predicted proteins | sample Munlanlwell13791_FD_192502 | JGI IMG/M metagenome (GOLD analysis project Ga0265297, IMG submission 192502) | Leachate microbial communities from a municipal landfill in Southern Ontario, Canada - Leachate well 137-91 | ecosystem: Engineered > Solid waste > Landfill > Unclassified | place... | reverse complement strand
TTCTTTATGCAGGGAACTTGGCCCGGTGCTTACTGCCCTTGTCGTTGCCGGCCGCGTTGGTTCTGCTTTTGCAGCAGAACTTGGCACAATGAAAGTCAGCGAACAAATAGAGGCTCTTGATACCATGGCAATAAATCCCGTCAGGTTCCTGGCAGTTCCGCGGTTTATTGCATTATTTTTTATGTTACCCTGCCTTACAATTTTAGGGAATTTATCGGGAATGGTAGGTGGGTATTTAGTCGGGGTCTATAGCTTAAACATTAATCCAGATTTATATATACAAACCACTTTCAAATATCTTGAAATAAAGGATATTTATACAGGTATTACCAAATCTTTTGTGTTTGCTATAATAATAGCGCTGATTGGCTGTTTTGAGGGCCTAAATACAAAAGGCGGGGCAGAAGGTGTAGGCAGGGCTACGACAAGAAGCGTAGTTATAAGTTTTATACTTATAATACTTGCGGATTGCATTGTTACATCCATATTTTATTTTTCCAAGCTATGATAAAAAAAGATTCCAAAGCTGAGCCGATAATTTCCTTTAAAAATGTTTCCAAATATTTCTATGGAAACAAGACTATAGATAATGTAAGTTTTGATATTTTTCGCGGAGAAACCTTCGTTATCATGGGCTGCTCGGGTTCGGGTAAAAGCACTCTTCTTCGGCTTATGACCGGAATCCTTAAGCCCGAAGAGGGGAATATTTTTGTTAAAGGCAAAGATATATCCAAAATTAGCGGTGAAGAATTGGATGAAGTCAGGAAATCATTCGGGATGCTTTTTCAGTATTCCGCGCTCCTTGATTCATTAACGGTTGAAGAAAATGTTTCATTGCCGCTTAAAGAACACACCAGCCTTGCGCAGGAAATTATAGATATAATTATAAAAATGAAACTTTCATTGGTGGGGTTACGCGGCTATGAGAAATATTATCCTTCCCAGATTTCAGGAGGCATGCGTAAGCGTGTTGGCCTGGCAAGGGCAATTGCACTTGACCCGGATATAGTTTTTTACGATGAACCGACTTCCGGGCTTGATCCGGTTGTTGGCGGAGTTATTGATAAGTTGATAAAAGAGCTTAGCGAAAAACTCCTGATTACTTCCGTAGTTATAACCCACGATATGCAAAGTGTTTTTAATATTGCAGATAGAGTTGCAATGATTCATAAGGGTAGAATCATAGACATTACTACACCCGATGAATTGCGCAGCTCGCAAAATCCTTATATCCAGCAATTTATAAACGGCAGGCCCACCGGGCCGATTGATTTTTTTAAGGAAGATATAGGAATCGGAGAAATATTTGGCTTATAAAAACACAGATGACCACAGATAATAAATCACAGATGTGCACAGATAAATTTATCTGCGGTAATCTGTGATGTGCCATCTGTGCTAATCTGTGTAATGAAAGGAGTGTAACATGAAAAAATATGGTAACGAATTTAAAGTGGGATTGTTCGTGTTAGCCTCAATCGGCGTACTTATTTTTATTACTTTCAGGACCGGCAAGGTTGATATAAAAAAACCCGGTTATTTTTTGTACGCTACATTCGATGAAATTGCCGGGTTAACTAAAAAAGCGCCGGTTATGTTAAACGGCCTGGAGGTTGGAAAAGTTGACGATATTATTGTAAGCTACGATAGCGATAATACAAAAATTACCTTAAAACTCTGGCTTCCGGTTCAGGCAAAGGTAAGGGAGGGTGCGGTTATCTCCATAAAAACTTTAGGGCTTATGGGTGAAAAATATATACAGATTGCGTCCCACGGCGGCAGCTTCATGAAACCTGAAAGCACTGTTACAGGTAAGCCATATATGGATTTAGATGCGCTTATGGAAGAGACAGAAGCTTTAACCGGAGAAGCTAAGAAACTTTCAGCAAGCCTTAATTACACTGTTACCAGTAATCAGGATAAAGTTTCTTCTATCATCAAGAATCTCGAATCTACATCCCAAAATGTTGAAGAGTTAACTGCTGATTTAAAAAATAATCCCTGGAAACTTTTATCCAAACCAAAGGGGAGGTAATTGATATGAAGAAAATTATAGCATTCTTTGCGCTTTTTTTGTTTATGTTTTCTGTGGCGGCATTTGCGCAAACAGCAAAAATTATTGAAACAAAGGGCGATGTCCAGGTAAAAAAAGAAGCAAATTCTGCATGGAAAAAGGCAAAAATAAATACGTTTCTTGATAAGCAGGCGGAAATTAAAACCGGCGTTAGCGCTGAATGCACGCTTACCTTTGACGAAGAATTTAAAAATATTTTAACTATAAAAGAAAATTCTCAAATAAAACTAGAGAATTTAAAGCCAGTAGATATATCTCTTCCAAAAGGAAGGGTTTTTTCTCTTATTGAAGATATAGCCAAGGTGGAAAAATTCGAAATAAGGACACCCACCGCTATCGCCGGAGTAAGAGGAACAGGCGAGTCCGTTGAGTTTTCTTCCGGTTGTGCCAACGTGAAATGCTTTGAAAATAATGTATATGTACAAGGGCTTACTAACCAGGGTGATACTACAGGGGAACGGGGTTTAACAAGCGGTTTTGGCGTCAAGGCGTGTGAGGGTGGAACACTAGGCGAGCAATTTGCTCTTTCTAAGGAAGACTTATTACAGTGGGAAGAATTTTTAAGTAACGTAGATGACTTAAGAGACAATAGTTCTGTCGATGATGGTGAAGGCGATTCGTTAAACGATGCACTTGATGAGCGCAGGTTAGATTATGGAGACGATAACCTAGAAGATAGAAGAAGGGATGAAGAAAACAGCCATAAAAGTTCAAGCAGTGATGATAGCGATGGCCGCTATGATAAATAATAGGATTAGTTTTGATTCAAGGAGATATTATGCGAATTAAATTAGCTTCAATTCCACTATTTTTCTCTATCTGTTTGGTTTTTAGCGCTCATACTCCGTATTGCCAGCTTAAAGAGGAAAAAGAAGAAAAGTCCCGGGCTATAAATATTGTGCCTAAGCTTCCCCCGGATTATAAATTTTCTTCACGGTTAAATTTATTCGTCGGCTACGATACTAATGTAAATCTGAGCCCGGTAAGAACAAAAGATGTATATGAAGAGATATTATATTCTTTCAACTTGTCCAAGAAATTCGATAAAACACTCAATTTTACTTTCGATTATGATTTGGATTATTTAAACTACAACAAAGTTACCGATGCCTCAAGTTTGCTTAACCATTTTAGGCTGGGCATGCATAAAGAAATTTCTACATTTACAACTGGAGCAGGCTATGATTTAGGCGTATTTTATTATCCGCACAATGATGACGAAGATTTTCTTTTCCATAAGGCATTTGCTTATATAAAGCATAAAATATCAAAAAACTTTTATCACAAGTTACAGCTAGAGGCGGGGCTTAAAAATTATACCGACAGGAAGGCTTTGGCTGACACAATAAATACCTATCAGGATGATAACCGCACCGATACGCGCGCCAGCATAGAGTATAAAATAGGCTCTAATATTATTAAGAAACTGATTTTTGCCCTAAAATTAAAAGCTACAGTCAATGATTCAAATGTTTCTTACGTTGATTTTTATGATTATGAATCATACGAAGGGGCGCTAAATTTCGATTATCAGTTAGCAAAGAGGCTGTATCTTATTTCCAATCTTTCTTATGTCAGGAAAATTTTTGATGAGCGTGTTGTGACTTCAAGGAGTTATAAAGAAAGAGACAGCCTTTATACGGGGACATTGGGTTTTTCTTACCAGATGAACAAACAAAATGACCTTTCTGTATATTATACTTACCGGCAGAATTCATCCAATGATAATATTGCAGAATATTCCGAAAGTGTTATAAACTGCGGCTGGCAGTATTATTTTTAATAAGCGCACTTACAGGCTTCATGTACAAATTTAAAAGTCTTTTTTACGTCAGCAGCCTCGTTTTTTTTTCAGATTTAAAGAAAAAAATATCAATAAAATTTCTGATTATATTTTTTGCCTGCCTTTCGGTATTTTTGCTTTCCTATTTCAGGGTATTCAATAACTATGAGCTTATTTTTTATGATTTAAAGCTCATACTTCGTCCCAGCCTCCCCGTTTCGGATAAAATAATAATTATTGAAGTAGCTGATGATACCGTAAAAAATTTAGGCAAATGGCCGCTTCCCAGGGATTTCCACGGAAGTTTGATAAGAGTGCTTAAGGAATATGGTGTAAAGCAAATAATTATCGATGTCCTTTTTGCTGAGCCTACGCTAAACGATGAGATGTTTCGCGCTGCGCTGGAAGAATCCGGAAATGTATATCTGCCTGTTGCGTTTTATCCTCAAGATAAAAATAAGAAAACTCAAAGCTTTGCCGAAAGCGAAGAAATGATTTCTGATATCCGTAGTATTTTCAAAATCCATGTTGCCGGATACGGACATATCAATACATTCATTGATAGTGACGGGAAAGTGAGGAGAATACCTCTTTTTATAAAATATAAGGATAAACTTTTTCCCCATTTATCTCTTGCCGCAGCCTGCAATTATCTGGGCTTAAAGGTAGATAAGGTTTTATTAAAACCCGGCACAATAATAATAGATGATAAATTGTCTATACCCGTATCTTCAGGTGCGTCTTTCCTGGTTAATTATCCTGCGAAATGGAAAGACTCGTTTTTGCACCTTTCTTATTTTGAGATTTTAAAAGCCTATAGTGACATAAATAAAGGTAAAACCCCATACCTGAATCTATCTATGCTTAAAGATAAAATCTGTTTCGTAGGTTTAACCGCAACAGGTACGTCAGACCTTAGAGCAATTCCAGTAGAAAAAAGTTACCCTATGCTGGGATTACAGGCATCCGTTTTTAACAGCATAATACAGAAAAAATTTATAAGAGATATAGGCGCGTGCGCCAATGCATTAATAGGTATAATTATTTTTCTAACAAGTTTAAGTTTATGCCTTAAATTCGCACCGCTTAAGGCATTTTTGATTAACATCGCCCTTGGCGCGGTTTATTTCTTTGGCACATTTATATTTCTTATGTATGGCGGTATATTGATAGATTCTTTTTTCCCTTTATTTATCATAGTCATTACTTATTCAGCTTCAGGTATTTACAAATTTTTGCGGGAAGAAAGAAAGAGGCAGATTCTTGAAAATGAACTTGATATAGCCCGGACAATACAACGTAGCTTCCTGCCGCAGGCCGCTAAGGAATTTAACGGCATAGCAGTTGCTTCTTTTATGCAGGCTGCAAAATTTGTCGCCGGAGATTTATACGATATAGTTGAACTTGATAAAAATAAACTGGGTATTTTAATAGGAGATGTTTCCGGAAAAGGCGTTTCTGCCGCTTTGATAATGGCTCAGGCTATATCGCAGTTTAGGATTTTTTGCCGTCAAAATTCAAATTGTTCAACTGTTCTAAATATGCTGAATAAAGAGCTTTACGGAAAATTCCAGGGAAGCTTTGTTACCTGTCTTTATATAATTATAGATATTAGCCAGAATCTTCTGCATATTTCTTCAGCGGGGCATGCTCCGCTATTTGTATATAAAAATTCAAGCCGCAAATTAATTGATGTTGATTTGGCTGCGGGTTTTCCGTTAGGGATAATTGAAGAGGTAAGTTATGAAGAGGTAAGATGCACAATAGGAAAAGGAGATAAGCTATTTTTATTTACGGACGGCCTCTATGAGGCGCGTAATAGTAAAGGCGAAGAATTTGGAATAGAAAATGTCAAAAAATTAATATTACAAAACGCATCGCTTGATACCAAAACTATAAATGAAGCCATAAGAGAAAATATATTAAAATTTTCCGATAGCCGCGAGCAACACGATGATATAACATTTATTGTAGCGGGAAAAGAGTTATGAAAAGATAAATAGTGATGAACCGTCACAATTGGTGGTATTCGCGTTATAAAATCCCTCCCGGCAAGTTGAAAATTTAAGTTTCTCGCTGAGGGCCGCTTCTTTTACTTCTTCAACCAGTTTTTGCCGCAAGCTAAGAGCAAGGTAATTATATCCGCCTTTTCTCTCGCCGCAAGTTAAATAGAGATTTTTCCACAACAAAGCATGTTCGGGAAATTGTGCGCACATACGTTTAAAATTATCCGGTTTTGTTTTATAGGTTGAAGTAATAATTTGTTTTACTCCGGAATCGCTCAGGGCGTTTACAGTTTCTTTTATATTTGTTGTATTCAAGGGATAAATCAAAGGGTCAAATCGTGCAGCTACAGGAATATATTTTGAAAGCATACTTATAGTTCTAAGTTTCTCCAAAGGCCGGCAAATACAACCCGGTTCGAGCCTTTGTGCCAGCCGTTCATCCATGCAGGTGAAAGTGAAACTTACGACAACATTTCCCAGATTTTTTAAAACGTCAAGGTCTCTTGAAATCAATATAGATTTCGTCACGATATTTATTTTTAATTCACACTTTTCTAAAAGTATAAGCATTTTGCGGGTTAATTTTAGTTCTTTTTCTATGGGTTGATAGGGGTCGGATGAATTCGCAATGGTTATTATCGAATTCTTTGTTATTTTTTTTATCTGGTTCTCAAGCCTTTTGAGGAAATCTTTCTTGGGCCGGGGGTTTGAAAAATTTCTTATATACGAAGAAGCATAACAGTAAAGGCAGGCGTGTCCGCAGCCGGTATAGGGGGATAGGCTGAATTTATCCGGACAGGTGCAGTATTGGTTTCTCCAGGGGTCAAATGGCGTAATTAAAGGCATATAAATATTATACCATACAGAATAATGTAGGATGCGGGACGTTAGGCGTGGGGCGTGAGGCGCGGGGTAAAACACGATAACAAGAATAGAAATAACGATTTATAGGGGATTTTATGGTAAAAAAGCCCATTCTGTATAGAATTTAATTATTGACCTATTCTATCTTTGCTACTATCATTATTAACACAGAGCCCCACATTTATAAACAAATAAGCGCAGATAATCCTTTGCGCTGTTATGATTTAACTATCCTAATCTGCGTAAAAGGGAGGAATCATGGAAAGACAAACGAAATTCCAGGGCGCACCTTTAACGCTTGTCGGCAGGAATTTAAAGCTAAATGCAACTGCCCCAAATTTTAAAGTTATCTCCACGGGCTTAAAAGAAGTTACCTTGAATGATTTTAACGATAAGATAAAAATAATAACTTCTTTTCCTTCAATGGATACCCCGGTTTGCGATTTACAAGTCAAAGAGTTTAACAAAAGAGCAGTTGCGTTTTCAAAAGATATCATTGTACTGGGCATAAGCAAAGACCTTCCATTTGCGCAGAAAAGATTCTGCGATTTAAATAATATAAAAAATGTGATAACTCTTTCCGATTACAGATTTTCTTCCTTCGGCATAAATTACGGCTTGCTTATAAAAGAATTAAATCTTCTGGCAAGAAGCGTTTCAATTGTGGATAAAACAAATGTACTTAGGTATATGCAAATAGCTCCGGAGGTTACCAGCCAGTTGGATTACGAAAGTGCTTTAACGGCCCTTAATGGTGCGGTGTCTAATCCGCAGGCAAAAACGCATGAAACGCTGCCTTCTCATTGTGAGCCTTGCGAAGTAGGCTCCGGTGGGCTAACGAAAGAGGAAATAAATAAATTAATTGCCCAGTACCATAATTGGCAATTGGTTGAGGACAAGAAAATAGTTAAGGAATTTAAATTCAAAGATTTTATCGAGGCAAAATATTTCCTTGACCTTATTTGCGTTATTGCCGAGGAACAGGGGCATCATCCTACGTTTACGTTGATTTATAATAAATTAAAAATTACGCTTACAACCCACGCAGTTTCCGGGCTTAGCGAGAATGATTTTATAATGGCGAGAATAATCGATGAGTTGTAAGCCAAAATAATTCACTATAATTATGCTGGAAAATTTAGTTAAAGCCGAAAAGGCGATTTTGCAAGCAAAGACAATAGTTGTTTCTTGCCATATAAATCCTGACGGTGACGCCATAGGTTCACTTTTATCTTTAGGCATGGGGCTTGAGGCTCTTGGAAAAAAAGTTTATATGCTAAGCGAGGATAGGGTTCCGAAGAAATACAAACGCTTGCCGGCGGCAGGTAAAATAAAGCGGACAACAGATAAAAGATGCGATTTGGCGATATCTGTTGATTGCAGCGCCAAAGACGTTTTAGGAAAAAATTTCGAAAAGGTATTTAAGCGCGCAAAAAAAATACTTGAAATTGACCACCATGATTTCAGAAGGCCATTTGGAGATATTTCCCTGATAGATAACGGTGCAGCAGCTGTGGGTGAAATTACTTTTATCCTGCTTAGTAAGTTGAATGTAACTATTACCGAGAAAATAGCTGAAAATATACTAACTTCAATTATTGTTGAAACCGATTCTTTCCGTTTGCCAAAAGTAAGGCCATTCACCTTTAAGGCTTGCGAATATCTTGCAAACAAGGGAGTGAATTATTATAAGTTGGCAGATATGATATTTTGGTCGAGGAGCAAAGAAACCGCTATCCTTTCAGGGTTGGCACTTTCTCGCTGCAAGTTTTTTAAAAACGGCAAGGTAGTCTGGTCTATAATAAAAAGAAAGGATTTTGAAAAAATAAAAGGTAAAGAAGAGGATGTTGATGCGGTAGCGGATGAAATGCGTAGCATCCATGACGTAAAGGTGACTATATTGTTACGAGAAAAAGGCAATGCCTTAAGGGTGTCTTTACGTTCCAAGGGAAAAATTAATGTTGCTAAACTCGCCGAGCATTACGGCGGTGGCGGTCATTTTGACGTTGCCGGTTGTTATATCTCTAATAACAAAAAAGCGATAAACGATTTGTTTAATAGAGCCAAGAAATTACTGTAAAAATTATACTCATTAATGGCTTCACATTGGTAAAATATGTGATAGAATTTTTACGCACGGATAGGCACGGGTGTTCTTAAAAATCACAAATTACAATACACAAATTACAAACAAATCACAATACCAAAATCACAATGACCAAAACGGTAGATTTGTTTGTGATTTTGGTATTCGGTATTGTATATTGTTTGTGATTTGTTCATTGTGTATTGTGATTTAAACATTTGTGATTATTCGTTTCCAAATCTGCACTAATCTGTGTAAGCAGGAGGTGTAAAATGGCAAAGTACAAATGTATAGTTTGCGGTTATATTTATGACCCGGAAATAGGAGACCCAGACGGAGGCATCGAACCAGGGATAGCTTTCGAAAAACTTCCAGATACCTGGTTATGCCCGGTTTGCGGGGCGGATAAGAGCCAATTTGAAGTAGTAACGTGAAATCAATCGCACCAGTTAAAGTATCACGTCACGGGTAACCTCGCCACCATATAAAAATATTTAGGCGAGTCCACTTGGAGTGGACGTAACAGGTTTTAAAGACGTGATACGTGCTACGTGTGACATGATACAAAATTAATGCATATGCTTAAAATAGCCGAAAATATTTACTGGACAGGTTATATTGACTGGAATTTAAGAAACTTTCACGGCTACTCAACACCATCAGGCTCTACTTACAATGCCTACCTGATTCTCGATGAACAGCCGACTTTAATAGATACGGTAAAGCATTATGGGTTTGAAGAAATACTTTATCGTATCAAAGAAATCATAGATCCTTCAAAGATTAAATATATAATTTCAAATCATACGGAAATGGACCACTCTGGCTCAATAGAAAAATTATTGTCGATTTGTCCAAACGCGCAGATTGTTTGTTCCCCAAAAGGAGAAGAGGGTTTAAAAAGGCATTTCAAGAAAAATTGGAATTTTAAAGTGGTCAATTCAGGTAACACTTTGAATATCGGTAGGAGGAATTTAAAATTTTTCCTGATGCCGATGGTTCATTGGCCTGATTCAATGGCAACGTATTCTATCGAGGATAACATTTTATTTCCCAATGATGCCTTTGGGCAGCATTATGCAAGCTCGGAGCGTTTTGCGGACGAAGTTGGTATTGATGTTGTTGTTAAAGAAGCAACTAAATATTATGCAAATATTGTTATGCCTTATGGTGGCCAGGTATTGAAAGCTTTAGAGGCCCTTAAAGATGTAAAGATAGATATGATTTGCCCTTCCCATGGTTTAATCTGGAGAAAGAAAGAGGATATAGAAAAAATTTTATCCCTTTATAAAAAATGGGCAAATTATGAAACTGGAAAATCAATCGTTATAGTCTACGATACAATGTGGCATTCAACGGAAATGATAGCACAAACATTATACGAGTTTATTGATTGTGAAAATATTCCGGTTAAATTGTATAACCTTCAAAATACCCACATTTCCGACATAATCGCGGAAATAATTTCTGCAAAAGTAGTGATGGTGGGCTCTCCGATTTTAAATAACAAAGTTTTGCCGAATATGGGAGCTTTCCTTACCTATTTAAAAGGGCTTAAACCTAAGAATAGATACGCCTTTACCTTTGGTTCTTATGGTTGGGCAAAAGTAGGGTTTAAAGAGCTCGAAGATTCACTTAAAGAAGCAGGAATGGAATTGATATCTGAGGGAAGGTACTTAAACTACGTCCCGGACGATACAGAGCTAGAGGGTTTAAAAGATATAGTTGGTAAAATTAAAAATTTATTTGAAATGAAGCCAGCATTTTTCCAAGGTAATCCGCAGGAAAAATGATGTGCTCTATGAAAGTTTGAAATTATACCCCTTGCGCCTGTATATCGTGTAAATTTTCCTGGCCGGAGGCCGAGAAAATTTACACGAAGCGCTTCGGGGTTAATTTTCCCGACATTCGTCGGAAAAATTAAGGAGGAGTATCTATGGCAAATATATTCAGCCCGCAGGAAATATTGAGAATCGCGATAAGAGTTGAAGAAAACGGTAAAAAACTTTATGCGATACTTGAGAAAAAAACAGGCAATGAAATTATGCGCGAAGTGTGGGCCTATTTAAAGGATCAAGAAGAACTGCACAGAAAAACTTTTCAAGCTATGCTCGATAATGTGGGAGATTATATAGTTTATGAATTTAGCCCGGGAGAGTATGATGCTTATATAAAAGCGATTGCCGCAGGTTATATTTTTACCCAGGAACTCATAGAGAAAAAAACTAAAGAAGGATTTAAATCCGATTTAGAGGCCATAGATTTCGGAATTTATATTGAAAAGGAATCAATCCTTACTTATTCAGCCTTGCGCGGGTATATTCTTGCCGAAAAGCATGCGGTTCTGGATAAAGTTATAGATGAGGAAAAAAATCATCTTGTTAAACTTACTATCCTGAAGGATAAACTTGGGAAATAACACAGATGATCACGGATAGAGGTTGCGTTAAGCGGTTGCGGTTGCCTGCCCGCCGGAGGCGGACGAGCTTGTCACGGTTGCGTTAGGCGTTTAACGTCAGTAAGACGCAACCGATTAACGTATGACGAAACGAGCCGCGTAACCGATTGACGATTTACGATAGACAAAATCTATGCAAACAGGAGGCTAAAAATGGATATAAAAATTTATTCAACTCCAACATGCCCTTACTGCAAGCTCGCGAAGCAATATTTTTCTTCCAAAGGCTTAAGCTACGAGGATTTTGACATTTCAGCCAACCACCAGGCTATGGAAGAAATGGTAAAGCTTTCAGGGCAAATGGGCGTCCCCACGATAGTTATAAACGGACAAATCATCGTAGGTTTTGATAAAGCAAGGATAGAAGAACTTTTAGTAAAATAACCAAGTTCCAATTTCCAATAACCAAACAATGACCAATAACCAAATTTCAATATTCAAACAGGAAAAATATGTTTGGTTATTATAATTTGAATATTGTTTGGAATTTGTATCTTGGTCATTGGTTATTTTAAAAAAGATGCCTATTTTTACCTACCAGTGCAAAAAGTGCCTGGAGAAATTTGATATACTTGTTGGAATGAGCCAGGATAAAACCGAACTTAAATGCCCAAAGTGCGGCAGCAAGGATTTAGAAAAACAATTTGCCCCTTTTAGAGTTTCCGGTAGTTCCGGAAAAGGTTCTTCTAAATGCGGTTCTTGTTCGGGGGGAGATTGTTCAGGTTGCCATTGAAACGTAACATGTCCCACGTAGCACGGTTTTTAAAACGTGTTGCTTGTTACGTGCAACGTAATACTAAATATTTATGAAGATATACGACCTTATAATTTTAGGTGCGGGGCCTGCCGGAATTACTGCCTCGGTTTATGCTGCCAGAAAAAAGATGGATTTTTTAGTTCTTAGCTTAGACGTTGGAGGGCAAACTGCCTGGAGCGGAGATATAGAAAATTATACCGGGTATCAATTTATTACCGGGCCGGAACTAACTTTAAAATTCGAGGAGCACATGAAAGCTTTTTCTGCGCCCCTAAATATGCCGGAGGCAGCGCAGGATATACAGAAAGAAAAAGATTTAATAAAAGTAACAACTGACAAAAATGAATATATTTCTAAAACAATAATTATTGCAACCGGAAAACACCCCAGGATGCTTAATGTGCCAGGTGAAAAAGAATTTAAAAATAAAGGTGTAACCTATTGCGCAACCTGTGACGGGCCTTTATTTAAAGGGAAAAAAGTAGCTGTCATAGGAGGAGGTAATTCCGCTTTGGATGCTACTTTACAGCTTATGAAAATTTCTCCAAAAGTTTATATTATAAATATTGCCTCATCCCTTACGGGAGATCCCATAATGATTGAGAGCGTAGAAAAAAGCGATAACGTAGAAATATTTAATAGCTCAAAAGTAAAAGAAATTACCGGAGATAAATTTGTTAAAAGTATAGCGATAGAAAAAGAAGGAAAGAGTTATAGCCTTGACGTTGAAGGAATATTCATTGAAGCTGGTTTAACTCCTAACTCAGAGTTCGATAAAATTACTAAGCACAATGAATATGGAGAGGTGATAGTCAATTGCCATAACTCGACAAATATTGAGGGGATATTTGCCGCGGGAGACGTAACAACCGTTCCGGAAAAACAAATTATAATTGCCTGCGGAGAAGGTTCAAAGGCAGCTCTCTCGGCATTTAGGTATTTATTAACGCATAGATTCAGATAACAGATAGCAGATGGCAGATGACAGAAAAATCTGACCTCTGGCTTCCGTAATAATTATGAAAACACTATCAGATGACATAGTAAATTTTCTGGAAAGACAAGGTTTTAGCATTGTTTCTACGCTGGATGCTAACGGCAGAATACATTGTTCCGCAAAAGGCATTGTTGGTATAGAAAAAAAAGGAAAAGTTTTTCTCATAGATTTATACAAGGCAGAAACTTTCAAAAATTTACAGAGAAATCCTACAATAAGCATAACTTCAATCGATGAGCATCTGTTTATGGGCTATACTCTTAAAGGAACAGCCAAAATTGTTGATAGGGATAGAATAAAAAGCCATATCATAAAAGCATGGGAAGAGCGAGTGATACAGAGGATTTCAAAAAGAGTGATAAAAAGCATTAAAGATTATAAAAAATCAGGCCATCATCCTGAAGCAAAATTCCCGCATCCAGAGTATCTAATAGAAATAGATGTGGAAGATATAGTTGACCTTGCTCCTACACATCTCAAAAAAATACCCCAGTAAATCCCGTTAGAAAACATCCTACGATTTGCAGCAAGAGTATATTCCAAATTTTACGAACACAGAATCTCATATGCTGCGTGGGTCATATTAGAGATAAATTTGCTAATGGGGATGGTTTTTCTAACGGGATAAAGCCAATTTTTTTAAATTTCCGCTTGATTTTTCTGTAATACATTATATCTTATAATAGACACTAATAATCATAGATTTCATACGAATATACACGAATTTATTATTTATTCGTGATAATTCGTTTATGATTTCCCGCCTTTGGCGGGATCCCTGCCTTGCCGACAGGCAGGCCGCTAAATAAAAATATTAAGGAGCGGGACGTGGTTATTCGTGCATAAACATATGGCAAATGCTGTAGAAAAATGGATTGAAGAAGTAGCCAAAGTAACTGCGCCTCGCGATATCCATTGGTGCGATGGTTCTGATAAAGAAGCGCGCTGGCTTATTGAGCGGGGCATAAAGGAAGAAAAAATAAATGGAAAACCCGTTTTTCATGAGTTAAATCAAAAAAACTGGCCAAATTCTTACCTGCACACAAGCCATCCTTCTGATGTCGCGCGTACGGAAAATCTTACCTTTGTTTGCCATTCTTCTAAAGAGATGACAGGCCCCAATAATAATTGGATGGCGCCACAACAAGCAAAAGAAGTAATGACAAATTTAAGCCGGGGCTGTATGAAGGGCAGAACCATGTATGTATTGCCTTTTGTAATGGGTAACCCTGATTCGCCTTTTGCAAAATTTTGCGTGCAGGTGACAGATGTAAGTTATGTAGCAACAAGCATGCGTATTATGACACGTATGGGTGCTGATGTTCTTAAACGTATCGGCACAAGAAATGACTTCATAAAAGGACTGCATTCTATAGGAGACCTTGACCCTAGTCGCAGGTATATAATGCATTTTCCGGAAGAAAGTTTAGTTTGGAGTATCGGTTCAGGCTACGGAGGAAATGCTTTGCTTGGCAAAAAGTGCATATCGCTAAGGCTTGCTTCTTATCTCGGGTTTCGTGAAGGCTGGCTTGCTGAACATATGATTATAATCGGCGTTGAAGATCCTAATGGTAACATTGATTATCTTGTGGCAGCTCTTCCTAGCGCCTGCGGAAAAACAAATCTTGCCATGCTTCGCTCGGTTCTTCCCGGATATAAAATCTGGACCCTTGGCGATGATATAGCCTGGCTTATAGTGGGAGATGATGGACGTCTTTGGGCATCTAATCCGGAAGCAGGGTTCTTCGGCGTTGCCCCAGGCACATCTTATAACACAAATCCTTGCATGATAGATACGCTTAAGGCAGGCACATTTTATCCTACTCTTTTTACAAACACAGCTTTAAATACAGACACAAACGAACCATGGTGGGAGGCGCTGACAGAAGATTATCCACCTAATTTATTAGATTGGCAGGGTAATAAATTTGATAAAGCTTCCAGCGAAAAGTGTGCGCATCCAAATTCACGTTTTACGGTATCTATAAATCAATGCGCTACTTTATCAAAAGAATTTAATAATCCCAAAGGAGTGCCGATTTCCGCGATAATTTTAGGCGGCAGGCGCTCTAACCTTATACCTTTAGTATATGAAAGCTTTGATTGGGATCACGGTGTATTCTGTGGAGCGATGATGGGCTCTGAAACAACCGCGGCTGCACAGCATAAAGTCGGGGTACTGCGGCGCGACCCGATGGCAATGCTTCCGTTTTGTGGCTACAATATGGGTGATTATTTTGCCCATTGGCTTAAAATGGGCAAGGTTATTAAAAATGCGCCTAAAATATTTTTCGTAAACTGGTTTAGGAAAGATGAAAACGGAAAATTCCTCTGGCCGGGATTTGGCGAAAACATAAGGGTGCTTAAGTGGATTATCGAGCGCACAAAAAATAAAGCCAAAGCACAGGAAACCCATATCGGTTTGGTGCCTGATTTACAGAGTTTTGACAGGACGGGGTTATCCATTGGTGATAGTGATATGAAAAAAGTTTTTTCGATAGATGAAGGAAAATGGGGCACTGAGCTAAAAGAAGCTGAAGAGTTTTTTGAGAAATTCGGGGCGCATATGCCTCGAGAGTTGCACGAAGAATTTGATATCTTAGAGAAAAAATTAAAAAGTTAAGATGTGCGCAAAAGAAGTATTGCATACGGATTTTCCTGATTTAAAACTTTTCCGGCGCGGAAAAGTGCGCGATGTTTACGAAGTTGATAAGTATCTGCTTATTGTCTCAACCGACAGAATTTCCGCATTTGACGTTATCCTTCCTAATGCCATTCCAAACAAGGGCGCGGTTTTAAATAAAATATCGGTTTTTTGGTTTAACTTTACAAAAGATATAATTCCAAATCATTTTATAACGGCGGATGTTGATGAATATCCAGAAAATCTAAAAAAATATAGAGATGCCCTCGTCAATCGTTCAATGCTTGTTAAAAAAACAAATCCCATTTCTTTTGAGTGCGTTGTAAGGGGCTATCTGGCAGGTTCGGGACAAAAAGAATATAACAAAACCCAAAGTATCTGTGCAATTAAATTGCCGCCC
>Ga0265297_10006917_pt1 | contig 16070 bp, 24 predicted proteins | sample Munlanlwell13791_FD_192502 | JGI IMG/M metagenome (GOLD analysis project Ga0265297, IMG submission 192502) | Leachate microbial communities from a municipal landfill in Southern Ontario, Canada - Leachate well 137-91 | ecosystem: Engineered > Solid waste > Landfill > Unclassified | place... | reverse complement strand
ATATAATCAGATATTCCTGTAAATTTAAAGTATAATTCTGATATACAAGACATTATAGGAACCTCCCACATTATTGTTTTATGCCATAATCCTTCTATTTCTATATTTAGATTTCCGTTTTCTTGAATAATTTTAACTTCTGATGAATCATAATGATATGATCTTAAATATTGAATATAAGTATTATCAAACCATGGTAATTTTTCGACAAAAGAGTTTTCTATTTCTTTGGTAAAACGTAAATTTTCAAAATTCTTTATTTGTAATCTAAGTTCTTCCGCGAATCCTTCTGGAAAATTTATAGGATCTCTTAAAATAAGAGTGTACTTAACTTTTGCTTCTGGATATAATTTGAAAACTGCATATTGCATGAAAAATTTATAGCAATCTTGATCGTCAAAATCTGTGATAATAGGATTAAACTTCATATTTTTTTTATTTAGAATACAAATATACAAATATTTTTTAAAATAAAAAAGTCCAGAGAAAAATTCTGGACTTTTTTATTTATTTGACAATTTTAATTTTGTCTTCTTCTAAGCCAATAGGTTCAAACAATCGCCATCCAACTAGATAGATTGGTACTCCGACTGTTTCTATAAGAATTCCGCTCCAAATAATGTTACCTACGACTAATTTATATTCAACACCATCAATTTTTTTCTTTTCCTCGTTAAATAAACCATATGGTTTAACATTTACAACAGTATCAACAACTACGGCAATTCCATTAGTAATTTTTTCTACTGGCATTTTAATTCGTTTAGAATCTGCACACGAAGTGATAAACAAAATCGAGACAACTGCAAATAAACCAAAGATAAATTTTTTCATAATTTTTTATTTTTTTACCAATCAATATTTATTGTGTATTCACCCGCTTCAATCAATCCTCTTTTATAGAGATCATTAGCAACAGTTTGTAAATTAGGATAGAAATTTCTTTCAAAAACAAAAGAAGTTCCCAATCTGCTTCCTGACCAGGAATAGGTTGTTTAGGATCACGTGACAGCCAAACTTCAAATTTAACTCCCTCTATCTCGACAACCTTCTTGCTGTTGAAGACAATATATTCTTCCGTAAGTTTTACTAACTAAATCATCCCAATCTCGATCTTCAATAATCCTTTTAAGTGTATATTTTAACATATCATTATTCTCCACAAATTACTTCAATATCTTTATAAGAATTAACAACAATTACATTATATAAATCAATCAATTCATTAACAGTTTTATCAATCTCTTCGGTGGTTCCAATTCCACGACATCCACCAAGGTTGAGAATGACCTGAAATCCCGCATTTACTAGATCCTTGACAGTCTCACCAACGCAAAAATTCGTTGCTAGTCCGGAGACAATTACAGTTGTGATGTTTTTTGACTCATACCATTCAATTAGACCCGTTGAGATTTTTTTATTAAGATCGTGATAACAACTTGAATAAGGATGCAAATCAGGTTCAAATCCTTTTGCAAGAAAGAAATCATAATCTTTCATTTCAGGAAGACCATCAATCAATTCCATTCCATAGGTTCCTGACATACAGTGCGCATTCCAAGCAATGTCAACATTTTCACCTTCAACTGGAGTAAACTGATGTTTTTTTGAATTTGCTATCCAGATTGCATTAGCAGGATGAACGTCTTTGGATACAGTTTTATATTTAGCAAGTTTATTTTGTCCATTGAGTTCATTTACAATATTATTACCATCTGGCACTGGAAGTTCATTCGGGCAAAGGGGTGTAAATCCTTTCTGAGGATCAACGTTATGACTTGCAGTTTTATCAAAAACAACTGAAATCTGTGAGTTTTCTTCTAATTCTATATTCATATTATATTATTTTGTAAAAATAGTTTTTTATGTTTTTATATTAATGATTCCTCACCATCAATATCAAACCAACGTTCAGTATCTTCTACTATTCTGATACCAAGTTCTTCCTCCAACTTAGCAATCTTATATGCCTTTGTGTTCTCTACCGCTAATATATTAGGTTTGGATTTAACCTTATGACCTTCTTTATAATAAGTAATATCATCATCATCATCATTAACCAATACCATAATAATCTCACGATGCTTATCAAAGCAATGCTGTGATAAAAACATTCCGAAATTTTTAACAATATCTGTGTCCTCTGATAAAGTATAATACTGCTCCATAACACCTTCTATAAAATGAATCTGTTCATTGAGAGGCAAACTTAATACTTTGTTAGTAATACCTAACAAACTAGCCTTATCAGTCAGATCAACTCCTTCCAAAATGCGATTCATTAAGGCAAATTCATCCTTAGTTGTACCATTATACCGAGTGTAAACTCCATCAACAATAGTCTTCGATTCATCTAATTTAATCTGATTCATATTTATTTTTATTTTAATTTGTTATAGAATTCATTGCTATCTATTTTAAGATCGGCTAAACTTTTTTTAGCATCTTCAATCAATTTTTAAAATCTTTAATGATTTTTTTAATTTACGTTTAGTTTTTGAGTTCATAAAAAATAATTTTAATTATGAAACAAAGATAAGTAAAAATATTTTGATAAAAAAATATTTTTAAGTTTTTTTATAAAGTTTTTGAAGTTTATATTTTCTAAATGCTTTTTCCATTTTCATAAAATATTCATTTGAACATTTATGCTGTGAAATTTTTTCAACGATCGCATCTTCTGGATTATTACCTGTATATCCTAATATAGTCATTTGAAATGCTTCTGAAATCTCATCGGGAATATTTACTTTTTCCATTTCATTATCTTTTCTATAATAGATATCACCATTAGTCTCAATTCTAAGTATATCTTGAAAATTATTTCCAATAGTAAATAATGCGTGTGTTTGAATAGTAAAACCTGTCATGCTTATTTCTTTCTGAAAAGATATTTATCGTAATATTCTATTTCCATACTTTTTAATGTCTTTAGCACAATATCTATAAAATTACTATTTTCAGTTGCATCTATGCTAGAGTCTTCATATTTTCTCGCCTCTTCAACTTCTTTTATCAAATCTTCCAAAGATATATATGGACGGCCATCTTCACCCCTTATTGTTCTTACTATACCCATTTCTAATAAAATATTTCTTTATATATTAATACTTCAATTCCAAATGAGAAATTAAATTTTCATCTTTATGTACATTTATAATCGCATCGTAATTTATTGGATGAATATGTTCGATAATCACAACTTTCTTTACTTTAGTTTTTATCACATCAAGAAAATCAATAAACTGTTGAACTGAATCAGAAATCAATTTTCCCATAATCTCATCAAGAAAAATGAAACTTGGCTTTGATTTAGTATTTATTCCTCTTAAAGCAATTTTTAATGCAAGTGCGCAAAAAGTTCTTTCCATACCTGAGCTAGTAATAGCTGGCTGATCAACATCAAGTCTATCATTTGCACTCATTTTTAATATTAGATTTTCATCAAAGAATAACGTGAAATTAACATTTAATAATAAATCATTCAATTCATTATTGATAAGATGAATTGATTTTTTTAGTAAATAAAGGGGAATTCCATCTCTACCAACACATCTTGCATATTCCTTTAGTAATTCTTCTTTCTTTTTTTGTTTTAAGTATTTTTTTATATTTATAGATATTGATTCAATCTCATTTACTTGAAGTAAAATCTCTTTATCAAGGCTAATATTTTCTTGTGTAAGTTCCGTGACATTATCTTTGATATAGCTGATTTTATTATTTATATCATTTATAAAAATTTGAATGTTATTATTTTCTTCAATTTTTATTTTATATTCTTGATACTTGTCTATTTCTAATTGTAAATCTTTTATTTTGAGATTAAAATTTTCTATAGAAAGATTTAGATTTTCTTTTTGTGATAATTTCTTACTTCTCAATTCAAATTTTTCTCGTAGTTTTTCTTCAATTTCAATATCATTTTCTACACTTTCAACATTAAAATTTTTTAGTTCTAATTCTATGTTCTTGATAACTTCTAAATTCTCATTTCTATTTAATTCTATTCTTTCTAGTAAAGATTCACCTTTTAAAAGATTTTCTTTTAATAACGGAATATTATTATAGTTATCATTTTTAATATCTTCAATTTTTGATTTATTATCTAAATTTTCTTGTTTTAAAAGTTTAGCGTCAACCAAAGCTTTCAATTTTTCTTTAATTTCATCTAAATAAATTCCATTTTTTAAATCTATTTTTTCGGTTTTCAACTTTTCTTCATTCTCATCTAATGTTGGTAAAATATTTTTTAATTTTTTATATTCTGATAGAAATTTCTGTATCTTAATATTATTATCTTCCTTCTTTTCTTCTGATTTGTCTATATTTTCTTGTAGATGCTCTAAATGCTCAGAATATTGTGGATCACTTTTATCATAATCTCTACCACAAGTCGGGCAAGTTTTTGAATTTTTTAATTTTTTAATTTCGATATCTAATTCATCATTAGCATTTTTAGTATTCAAACCATCTTTTTGCAATAATTTCATTTTATTAGATATTTCATTCTTTTGCAATGCAATTTTCTGTATTTCCGAATCAATATTTCTAATTTCTCCATTTATTATATTTTCTTGCTGATTTTTAAGAATTTCGATTTTAAGATCGTTGTCACTTATTTTAAGTTGAAGTTTCCTGATTTCTGAATCTTTTAATTCTTTAATTTTTGCTAATACTTTATCTTTTTTATTATCTGACTCTGTAATAATATTTTTTAAATTAGATATTTCGTCTTTTCTTTCAGAAATCTTATCATTAATTCCTTTTAGTTTTACTTTTAATTCATTTAATTTTTGTGAAATAAAGTTTGTTGGTAATTCTTTAATTTCTCTTTCAAGAATTGTGATTTGAATTTTAGCTTCTTCAATTTTTGATTCATAATTTTTAATAGAATCAAGATTAATGTTTTCATCAAAATTAATCATTGAAGAATCTATGTTATTTAATTTTTTATTGAAATTGTCTCTATTATTATTAAGCTCAATCAATTCTAATTCAAAATTTTCTATTAATGTTTTATTCGTATTTATTTCTACTTTCTTATTTTCAATAATAATATTTAATTCATCTATTCTTCCTTCTGCTTCTTGAATATCAATTATAATTTTTTCTTCGCTTAGTTCTTTTTTATATTCTTTAAATTCTTCTAATTTAGTTTCAAAAACATCATAACCAGCATCTCTAATAATATTATCCATAAAGACACTTCTAGTTTCTGATAAAGTATCATTTAAATTATCTGCATTTGTAAAAGAAAGTCTAATAAAATCTTTTAAGTCACCTAAAATTTCATCAAGTTTTTCTTGTGTTTTTTTTCTAACTTTATCAGTTAATTTATTTTTTTCTGATATAGCTTCATCTTTATAAAAATCTAATGTGGTTGGACAACTAACTATTGCCGTTTTATTCTTATTCCAAATTCTTTCGGTTTTTCTCTGAATTGTAAATTTTTCACCATTTACATCTATAATTGCACCGCCTAAACAATAATCTAAATCTCTTTTATTGTTTAAATACCTACTATCACCAAATTTCTCAGGTGTTAGAGTTGTTGTTGTTTTACCATACAAAATATAAGTTAGAGCATCCAGAATTGTAGTTTTGCCTTCCATGTTAAGACCATGTATTTGAAATATGCCATCATTGTCTTTCCAATTTATCTCATTATTATCACCATAAGACTTAAAATTACTAAACCAGAATTTATCTACACTCCATTGAATATTAGTTTTTGCATTATTTAAAATTAATCGGTTATTTATAATCTCATCTATTTTTAGAATTTCATCAATATCTTCTTTTTTATATTTTTGATTTTCTAAATATTCTTTGAATATATTTGATTGCACATCAGTATCATTTAAATTCAAAGATTCAGATAGCATCTCAGAATCAATAATATCATTATATACAAATGTTTTTTCAAATTTAACTTTTGTAGTATTTAGGTTTTCCTTAATATAATCTCTAATTTCTTTTTCATTTGCGGTAGTTATATTAGAACTTAAATCTTTCCAATGCACTTTAACATCAGTATCTTCTCCTACATTATCTATTTTTAATTTAAGATTTTCATAATCAGTATTTTCATCAATATATAAATTAAGAAATTTATGATCGTTTTCAATATCATATTCTTTAACTGTAAAATTTGTTGAAGTTTCAATATTCCATAATAGAAAACCATGATCCCCAATAGATTCTCCGAAATTTAACTGCAAAGTTGAACCACAATAGGCAGCTGATTTATTTTTTCTAAAAAATTGTCTCTTATGTATGTCACCCATTAAAAGAAAGTCATTATTTTCAAAATAAGAAATATCTTTATATTTAGTATCATTAAATATTTTACCAGTATTAGTAGTTGAGTTCAAAATTGGATCATGAAATAATCCAATATAAATTTGATCTTTATTTTTTGTCTGTCCCGTCCAAGGATCTATATTTTTCTCAGGATGATGATAAACTACCCAAGAAATACTATTATCTTGATAAATACCACTTTTATCATAATAAGTTACGTTTGGATTATTGATCAACTTCACTATCATTTTAATACTATCCACACGATTTAAATTCTTTATATTCAAATCATGATTGCCGCAAGTGATAATAACTTTTGATATTTTTGATAGATTATTTAATAATTCACCAGCCAAAAGCTTAGCTTCATTTGATAAAATGAGTTTTGATTCAAATAAGTCACCACAAATTACAATTCTATCTGGTTTGATATTATTTAAATGTTCGTAAATTTTACTAAAAATTTTTCTATATTCATCGTGACGATATTCATTATTTATGTGTGTGTCAGCAAAATGTGCAATTTTAATCATTATTTTTCATTATTTTTCATGATATACTCTTTTAGTACATCTTCTATAAATTTGGATTTTTTTAATTTATTATTTCTGCAAAATTGTTTCACTAAAAACATAATATCTTCATGTAATGATATACTTATGTTTTGTTTTTTATTTTTGACTTCTTTGTTCATAATGTATTTTTATTCTTATATGTTAAAATAATTATAAAGTTTTTTGTAAAAAAATAGTAAAAAATACTATTTGACTTTAAAATATTTATATATAATATCAAAAAGGTTTATGAAAAATATTTATGATAAAAACAAAAGAAAGAAGTTGTCCATTACTATTGATCCAAAAATTCTTACTATTATAGATGAAAGAACTTCTAATAGATCATCTATGATAAATATGGTTTTGAAAGAATATTTTAAAATAATGGGTGTAAATATATCAAAAATAAAATTATAAAATATGATTAAATGGACAAAAGAAAAATGCTTAGAAATTGCTCTTAAATATAAGACTAGAAGTGATTTTAAAAAATTTGACAAATTAGCATATGACGCGGCTGTAAAAAGAAAATGGTTAAATGATATTTGTACATATATGATATATAAAACTAAGCCTTCAGGATACTACACAAAGGATAAATGTAAAGAAATATCTAGTAAAATTAATAGTATTTCAGATTTTCAAAAAAATGAAAAAGTTGCATATAATAAATGTCTAAAGAATAATTGGATAAATGAAATGTGTTCACACATGATTTATAATCATAAACCTAATAATTATTGGACAAAAGATAAGTGTCATCAAATAGCATTACAATATAATTCGAGAAATGAATTTAGAAAAAATAACGCTAGTGTGTATCGAACATCTTTATCTAAAAAATGGCTAAATGATATATGTTCGCACATGAAATCTTTAAATGAACATTGGAATTATGATAAATGTAAAAAAGAAGCTTTAAAATATTTAACTAGATCCGATTTTCAAAAAAATTCAAAAGGAGCATATAGATACGCATCTCAAAATAAAATATTAAATGATATATGTTCACATATGTTAAAAATTGGAAACAGAGAAAAAAGATGTGTTTATGTTTTTGAATTTGATGATAATTTTGCATATATTGGATTAACTTATAATTTGTTTAAACGAGAATTAGAGCATAATAATAAGGGTCCTGTATATCGTCATATTAAAAATACTAATAGTAACTATAAGTTAATTCAATTGACAGAATACATTGATAAAACTGATGCTCAAAGAAAAGAGGAGAATATTATAAAGGAATATGAAATTAATTGCTGGAATTTATTAAATACTAATAAAGATAGTACATTAGGCGGCTCTATTATTTATTGGACATATGAAAGGTGTAAATTAGAAGCATTAAAATATAAACATCGTGATCAGTTGAGAAAAAATAAGCCTGGCTGTTATAATTCTGCAAGACAACACGGCTGGCTTGATGATATATGTTCACATATGATATTTAATACACCTAAAAGATATTGGAAAGATGCAGAAATAAAATTTTTGAAAGATAACTATTGTAAAGGAATTAAATATTGTGCTAAATATTTAAATAAATCTTATTATTCCATAAAAAGTATGAAGCAAAAAATTCAGTATAAATAATTAATATATAGAGAGAAAAATAATTTTTTTATTATGAATAAGATATTTAATTTTAAGAATTTCTTAAATAAATTAAATGAATCGGTTGTTGAACCTAACTTAATTGAGCACATAGATTATACTTTGCTTAATCCTAGTGCAACTGAAAATGATATTTTAGCTTTATGTGAAAAGGCTGACAATCTTGGTGTAAAATCAGTTTGTGTTTTACCTAAAATGGTTAAAGTTGCTGCTGATGCACTTTCAAATTCATCAGTATTAGTTTGTACTGTTATAAGTTTTCCTCACGGAACGGATACAACTGAACAAAAATTAGCCGAAACTAAACAAGCTATCGCCAATGGTGCAGATGAGTGTGATATGGTATTAAATTATCCAGAATTAAAAAATGCAGTTGCAAAAAAAGATAATTATTTTTCAGTAATAATAGATGAAATAACAGAGGATGTTGAAACATTAGTTAATGAATGTCATGCTCATACAAATAAAAATGATGATTCTATTACTTTAAAAGTTATTGTTGAATCTGGACTATTAAGTGAAGAAGAAACAGAAAAATCAACTTATATTTGTTTGGAAGCAGGGGCAGATTTTATTAAAACATCTACAGGTATGGTTGCTGTTGGTGCTGAAATAGATAAAGTTCAAATAATGAAAAATATTATTGATGAAGAAGGTTCAGATATGAAAATAAAAGCTTCAGGTGGTATTAGAACATTAGCAGACTTGAAAAAATTTGCACCTTATGTAGATAGATTTGGTGTTGGTTTTGCATCAGTTGATTCTATTTTTGGTGGTGTAGAAGGAACTGGAACTAGTAGTTATTAAAAAAAATATCAAATTATGAAACACGTAAAAGATTTTAATAGAATTAATGAATCAGATGGAGATGAATATATTGATATTTTCAATTCTGATATAAAAGGTCAAATTATGGATATATTAAATCAATATAAAATTGATATTTCTTCAAATGATTATCCTGAAACTGAATATGGTATAAGAGAAGAAGATTTTGATAATATAGCAGATGAATTATCAAAATTAGAATAAAAAAAATTAAATAATATGAAAAAAATAAAAACATTTAATGAATTAAATGAGTTACGTGGAACAACATATTCAAGTGTCATGAATAAAGTTACTGATAAACGTGATCCAAAATCATTTAGATTATATGACGATGCGAGAAAATTAAGAAGTGAATATTATTCTAAAGAACCACTTAAACTCAGAATAGGATTCAGTGAAAATGATATTGAATTTAAAATATATGATATATCACTTAGAAACGATGTATTACGATTAACTAGCATTATTGATAATAAAGAACATGAATTAATTTTTGGTTTAGAAAAAAAGGTGTTAATTTATACTGATTCACATTCAATTGAAGTGTTTACTAATAGAAAAGGTGCAAATATTATATCTAAAATATTAAAAGAGGAATATAATATTGAAATTAAACCGCAAGAAATTCCACAATTTTAAAAACAAAAAACCTGATTATGTCAGGTTTTTTGTTTGGAATGAACTATTTCATTATTATTTCTAAATAAAATTTTTGGCTCACTCATTTCAACAATAAAATTATTATATTTCTTTAAACTCTTCTTTAAACTCATCTTCTTCCAATGTTTTTTTCTTAAAATCAGAATCTATTTCATCATAATACATATTAATCATCTTTGCACAATAATTGAATTCTTTTATTAATAATTCAGTATTATCTTTCATATCATATAGATCGGTTATCTTTTCGTGTAAATATGTAATATCATCTTCTGCTCCTAATTGACGAAAATTGTTATATTGTGAGATCATACTTAATCTCTTGAGCATTTTAGGTATTTCGTTAAATAATCTTGCCATATTATAAATTATATTTATTTGCTGCTACTTCATAATCAGATGAAAAAACTTCACCACCATTGATGTATTTTTCTATATCCCGACCAGGTTGGTCACTTGTAACACATATCTCATAATCATCTTGTCCGATTCTATTTTTGAAAAAATCTATAAATACATAAACATCTATATTATTTTCAATAATATTGTTAATATAAGTATCATCAAAATCATAATAACTTTTAACCATTTTTCTAATTCCTAATTTATCCAAAGCAACTTCAAATTTTCTAAAAGAATTATCGACATGAATCTTATAATAAATTCTTTTATCTTCAACTTTTAATGGTCTAAAAGTATCTTGGTTTTCATTAAATCTCAATATTTTCATAAATTATATTTTCTTGTACTAATCCAAATATTTGGGTCCTTGAGAAATTTAAATATATCATCTAATATTATTGGAAATTTAGACTCATCTTCTATTTCATAAATTGACCATTTTATAAAATCATTTCCACCGGTAAAATCTAATGTACAATTATATTTTTGCTCTAGTTCTTCAAAAAATATATCACCATAATCATCTATATCATAAAACCATTGCGGAGTTCTTCCTATTAAAGTTTTTTTAAATAAATGCCCAGTTTTTTCGTTTTCTAATATTATTAACATAGTTTTATAATTTTCTATTAAATACATATAAATCAAATATACTCTGATTATCTATTATTCTATTTTTAGGTAGTTCTGAGCCTAAAAATGATCTGATACATTTATAATTACCTAGCAATCTTTTACCTTCATAAACTTTAACTTGTCTATTAACTGTTCCAACCGCACCAACAATGACTATATATTTATTGCCAAACATAGATTTCATAATTGAAAATTTCATTGCCAAAGTACTTGGATCTTTCATAAATCTTACAATATCTAAATTCTTTTTATTAATAAGTAAGTTCTTAGAAGGATTTTTGAAATCAATTTTACTATTTGAATTGGTTAATTCTATACTTATAACTCCACCAGCTTCTTTTGCAATTGTTGTTTCTTCTTCAGCTTGAATTTTACCACCTTTTAATAAAGCATCTTGATTTCTTCTTATTTCATTAAAGTCCGCTCTTGCTATTGTTCTTTCAGTCATAATTCTATCGTTCATCTTATAATTTTGTGGTGGAAGTCTGAAAAAATTTCCAGTAAAAGTCATTGAAACAATATTATCAGTTTTAAATAATCTCCATACTTTTTTAGTTTCTGCACGTTGTGATACACTCCAGCCTTCTAAGTGAAATCCTCTTATCAGCATATTTTTTGTATTTCTATTTATACCGAGAACTAGAGGTTGAATAGTTCTTTCACGACCTCCACGCCATCTATCTTTATCACCCCGATAATTTAAAAGTATAACTAAGCCATATTTAATTGCTTTTTTCATTAAGTCTTCATTAAATTTAACTGGTTTGTTAATAGGAAAATTGGGAATTATATTAGGATCAATTTGCTGAGCCTCATTAATAGCAGGACCATAAACCTTTATATGTTTAGGATTAATTTTATATTCTTTATTTTCTTCGTACATAATTAAATTTTAAATTTCCAGAATCGTATATTCTATATATATTTTTTTCTAACATAATTTCATGCTCAGTTTTGTTAAAATCAAATCCTTCTTTTACTAATTTATCTTTTCTAAAATTAAATCTATGATGTCTAACACCATCAATAATATAAAAATAATTAGGTTCTGTATTTCCTTTAAATTCAAATCCTAATTGTTTATATAAATCACCTTGGCTAAAACTTCTATCAGCATAGGTAGTTATTTCTTTTGGCTTATATGTCTCAATAAAATATTTAAATAATTTTGATGCTCCACCTATAGCATTGGTATTTAATTCATTACAAAATCTTAATAATTCGTATTCATTTTCATTTGTTAATTTTTTACCCATGGCAATTCTACGATTGCCAAATGTCATTAGACTAATTAATTCATTATTATAAAACAATCCTAATTTTATTTTTGAACCAATAAATCCCTGAATGTGATTTTTATCAAGAAATTCTTTAATCAAATTATTATCATTAATTTCTTTTATTTCACAATTTCTGGCGTATATTTTATTAGATGTTTTATTCAATTTATTCAAAATAAAAGATTTCACTATTTCTTGTTTATAAATCCAATCATCTTCATAAATATGAATTAATTGAATTCCTTGTTTTTCACATTTTTCCGTTTTATTTAAATGATAATTATTTTCTTTATTTAGTTCATTATGCCACCATAATCCGTTAAATTCAAATGCTAATTTTAATTCTGGTAAATAAATATCTAATTCATATGGATATATTATATTTCTTTTATTAATTAGTATCTCTGTATCATAATTTTCCTTTATAAAATGTTGTAATTGGATTTCCATACCTGAAGTTTGCTGTTGTATTGGATTACAAATTGTGCATATGACAGTTTTTGATTTTTTTCTATTTTTTAATATAGAATAATTTATAAAAAAATTATTTTTACAATAATCACATTTACAAATATATCCCTTTCTATCAAAATCAACAATTAATATATTATTATCTATTATTTTATTTTGATATGTATTTTGGTTTGAATTTTTAATTTTTTTTCTTATTTCTGGCATATTAGATGTATGAGAGACTCCATATTTTTCAATACATGTATTTGTAAAAGTTTTTAATTTTTGATTTTTATATTCTTTATTTTGATTATATAATTTCATTTTTTCTTTATACTCATTTGTTTTAGAATAGCTATCTACACCATATTTTTTTAATAAAGATTTTTTTTTATTATTTTTTACAATATCTGATGAATTTGCACTTTCTACGCCATATTTTTTTATATTTGTTTTTTTAATTTTTTCTTTTGTATCTAAAATTTGAAAAGAATTTTCAACACCATATTTTTCTAAACAAGTTTTTTTATATTTTTCTCTATTAGAATAATTTTCTGAACCATATTTTTCTAGATTTGTTTTTTTATTTTTTATTGATGAACATTTATTTGAGCATGTATATAAATTATATTTTTTAATATTTTTAATATATTTATTATAAGTTAATTCTTTTTCATTTCCACATATGTCACATTTAACTTTAACTTTATAAGTAGAAGATGGTGTTAAATCATTAACATTAACAATAATCTCATCTCCGACACGAACATTATATCCTTTTTTAATATAGTGTTTTAATGCAGTAGTATTTATTTTAATTTTTATTTTTTTAGAAATTAGCATTTTATTGATTTAATTTTTTGACTTCTACTTATTAATTCTAAATTATTTATATTATTATTGTTTTTATTAGAATCTATATGATTTACTACAAACCCTTTCTTAATATTTCCTATCCATGATTCATAAGTTAGTGTATGAATCATCCTGCTATATATTTTACCATTATTTGATAAGTGAATACACTTATATTCATATGAATTAATATATGTTTTTCTTTCTTTTAATCTATTTTTTGAAAAAATATTACCAAATTTATCAATCGTATAATTTTCGAATCCAGCTATAGGTTTTAAATTATTTTTATTAATTTCTTTTAGATTAAACGTTATTTCTTTTATTTTTGATACCGATCTCATATATTTTTTACCATTCTTATATAAGAAAACACATTTATTATTATGTTTGATATTTCTATTACTTTTTTTAGAAAATATTATTCCTTTCGGACTAATATAATAATCTTCAAATTCTTCTATTTGCCTGAAATATCTATTCATATGAAAACATTAAATATAAGACTATATATTATATTTTTATTTTTTTGTTTTAAAATACTGAAAATTAAAGTAGTTATAAGATTAAAAATTTAAAGGCAAAATCATGATATATAATACTATATAATTATTCTTCCCCCCAATTTTTTTATCATTTCTTTCAGGAATATAGCATCTATCATATCATCTATTGGCTTTGGTACTTCTTTAATCTTGGTTATTTCAGCTTGATTTTGCTCACACCAATCTTTAATTTTCATTTTCATATAACTATCAATAAATAAAAAAAACATATCCCACTTATCAAATTTTGTTGCTTGTTTACCTTTAGTATTTTCGTAATGATAAATGGTTTGTATTTTTCTTTTACCTTTTAACTCAATTCTCGGTTTGTATACCATTTTACAGGCTTCTGTTTTTAGAGTTAATGGTGAAAAGATTACTATATCATTATGATTTATTTTTTTCATTAATTTAATTTTAAGTGATGTAGTAAATTCAATTAAATCAAAGATGGGTCCTTTAGAATTATACGAATAACCTTCTATTGCTATCTTAACTTTATCTTTTTTATCTACATTGTTAAAAATATCATCTATGATTAAATCTGTGATGGAATTAAATTCCTTTAGTTTAATTATCTCAGATTTACTATAATCTTTTTCAGAATCATATTTATAGCATATGTTTCTATAGTTAATAAATTCCTCAGTGTTTCTTATCCAGATATTATTACTTTTCTTGGTGGTGTAACTATATAACTTTATATTTTCATCTTTTTCTATGCAGAGAGCAGTGGAAATCTTTGATACATCTAATCCTATAAATATCATAAACTGATTTTAATTTTTTTTATATATAAAGAAAAAAGAGTTCTATGAATTTAGAGATGAGAGAGGGATTTAATTTGATTTATGCAAAAAAACAAGGTGTACCTAAAAATATTTTTTTTGAAAAAAGAAGAGAAGTAGTTGAATTTCTAATTGATAATATAGAAAATATTGATTTACTGATAATAAATGAAGTTATAATTGATAGAATAAAATTAATAAATGATAATAAAATTTTATCAAGATATTTAAAAATAAGAAAGATTAATAATATTATATGATATATGATGGTGTTGTGATAAGAATAGATGAACTTTATTTATTTATATTAGATCCAGATAAAAATAAAATTAGAGATGGTATAAATATATCTGAACATGAATGCTATAAAGACTTAAAAGACGATCAATTGATGGTTGTTAATGTGATTTTTAAGGATGGTACTCAAGAAATTGATAAAATAGATTTGGATGAATTTATATATGGTGATAATTATGGCAAACATGATACATTTCTATATATACATGATATTACATTATATTCAATTGGTGATACTAAAAATGATGTTCAAGAAGTAAAGATTAAAAATATAATTGAAAAAGGTGAATTGAATGATGTTGCCATCAGCTGTATTAATTCTACAAAAATAAAAAAATAGAAAATGAATAATTTTCAAATTAAAGATAGTCTAATTAAATTAAGAGAAAAAAATTATAGTAAAAATATAAATAGCACAATAGATTTTTTATTAGAAAATTATGATGAATATGAGATTCGACTTTTATCATCTCGTCAAGGAATTAAGATAGATGGAAATTTGATAAATTTATTTTTTATGGATAATATCGGATTTAGATGTTTAAATGAAAAAGATAATATCTATGGAAAATTTCCTATTTGTAAAAATATTGAATCTTTTATGAATAAACTTTATTTAGAATCTTTTAATGATTAATTATAGTAGGCTCTTGCATAGGTATTATCTCCTAAACCTAATGCTATACCCATTGTGCAGTCACCTGCAACCGGATCATTAATTCCAATTAAACAATCTTGTATAAACTCAGTTTGAGGCATTGTAGGATCAATATAATATCTTAATCTTTCTTCTTTTATTTTTTCATTGATTTGAGTTACATTACCGGATTCATCTATAAATGT
>Ga0265297_10006916_pt1 | contig 16071 bp, 18 predicted proteins | sample Munlanlwell13791_FD_192502 | JGI IMG/M metagenome (GOLD analysis project Ga0265297, IMG submission 192502) | Leachate microbial communities from a municipal landfill in Southern Ontario, Canada - Leachate well 137-91 | ecosystem: Engineered > Solid waste > Landfill > Unclassified | place... | reverse complement strand
GTATCACCCAATTGTTTGCTGGGGTTGATAGCCAAAATAACAATACCGGCTAAAATGGCAATCGCCGCCACTACCAACAGGATTTCTAACAATGTAAACGCTTTTTTGTTTTTCATAATTTTATTTAAGATTAACTTTATTTAGCCCGACCTTTTTAAAGCTAAATAGATTTATAGATACCTTTATATTATACCTAAAAAAGCCAAAAAAACCAAGTTTTATTGACTGCCAATCAAGGCACTTCCTGCCAAAAACCAATGGTTATCACGGGATTAATGGCCGTCACGGTTAAAGACAAATGGCGAACCACGGCCGCCACGGTGGCCGTCACGCTAATCGCCCTGGTTTCTCCTCCCGTATCAGTTACCGTGTAAGAACAAAGGCCTTCGCTAAAAGTTAAATCGGTGGTGCCGGTATAAGCCGGGTCTTCTCTGATCTGTTCCAAGGCGCTTTCGGCGCCAGCCGTAGCCAAAGTCCGGGCCTGCGTTGATTGGGACAACGATAAACTATTTTTGGAAGAAGCCAAAGAAAATAAAATAATATAAATTGAAATGCTCAAACCGACCGCGCCTAGAATTAAGACGCTGGCTACAGACACAAAAGCCGGTTGTCGAGTAATATTGCTTGGCATAGTTATTGGCGCAAAGCTCCGGAGCCATAAAAATTCCGACTATATTGATAAACCTGGCGGGTGGAGCTGCTATTGTAAGCGATGGCGAAAGAGACGCGCAAATCATCGTTGGTGCCGACTGGGGCTAAATTTTGGAAATCAAGAGCTGTCACCGCCACCCGAGAATTGGTCAAAGCGACGGCGTCCGCCGCTCCCTCTTTCATGAAAATAGCGCCACCGGCCAAATTAAAAATGGTTGGGTTATTAGTTCCGACCAAAGTATCAAGCGTCAGAGTATCAGCGCTGGTTTCCGGCGTCGGAGAATTAACGGCCGTGGCATTTCTGACGCTTTGAGTGATAATTTGCAAAACCGCATCGCCTTGTTGTTCCACTTCATTGACTACCATATCCTTGGTTCGAGCTTCAAAGATTAAAGACATCATCGTCGAAGAACCAAAAAGAACTACCGCCGCCAGAGTGATATAAAGGGTTAATTCTATTAAAGTAAAAGCTGACTTGCGCATATCTTAATTTGGCCACTTGACCGTGACATTATCCAGTCCGGTAACAAAAGTAGCATTCTTGTTTGGATTCATAATATAGGCTCCAATTTTGACATAATAAGTACCGGCGGTTGGTATTTTACCGGCAATATCTATAGTCGGCGCGCTAGCCCAAGCAGTTGTCCCCGTAATTTCTCCACTGTCCCAAACTTGTGTTCCTAATATCGGATTGGTGCTGGAAGCATCAATAAAGACATATATTCGATAGGTAGTGGCCGTCGTACCAAAAGTAATACTTTTCCAATCTAAATTAAGAGTGGATGAAGCCGGCGAATCAACTGTGGTGGTAAATGGCTGATACCAATAAACCGCTTCGTCTTTATTTTTTTTAGCCGCCACCGACATATTAATATAACCACCCGAATTTCCTCCCAGTGATTTCCGGGCTCCGCTCCGAACACCATTACCCTTATGAACCCAATTATTGACGAAAGTCCAACCGGCGGAATTAAAATCAAAACCCGGATTAGTCGTGCTCGCCCAACTATCCATACTTGAACCAACTCGACGCCAATTGGTAAAACGACCGACGAGGGATATTGAACCGTTTCTTTGAGAGCTGGCCGACCAACTGACGGTGGAAGTAACCACTTTAGTGTTCGCATCAAGATCGGATATAATTAAACTGCGCGTGAAAATTTCCGGGTAATCTTGAGTTCCGAGAAATTGCCATTTACCGCCAGACACCGCCAGGCCATGAGGTCCGGCTGTCAGACTGGAAAAAGAGGCCTCGCTCATACTGCGCACCGCCTCCAGACCTTCCTCGGCTAAGGCCGTAGCCCTTTGACTGTCACCGGCGATCCGGGAACTTTCTTGGCCGAAAATTAAAATGCCGGATAGGGTAAAAACCACCAGGGCCAATAGAGATCCGGCGAGAAGAGCTTCAATCATAGAAAAAGCCAATCGCTTTTGGCTAATAATCGACCGAGCCCTTGGAATTAATATTGATAGTGCGTGTTTCATTATTAACCGAGGTTAAATTTATGGTGCTACTGGCCGTCGGCCAGCCATAAAGCTGGCTAAAAACCATTGACGAAGTTCCGGTAAAACTAATATTATTCGGAATGGAAAAAATTTCATCATAAGCGGCATCGCGACCGGTATAAGTTGAGCCTTTAAACACGGTAATGGCGCCGCTTAATAAATTAACGCCCCAAGCGGAATCGCCTTCCCCGTTTCGAGATAATTGTTCCGCGCGGCGAATGCTTCTAACCAGAGCCAAAGAAGCGATATCAACGTCATTTCTGGTCTGGAAAGACAAAAAAATCGGCACCATTATCCCTGTTAAAATAGCAATGACCGCGATTGATAATAACATTTCTATCAACGTAAAAGCTCTTGGTTTCATAAAATTAATTAAATCTGCTGGCTCATACCGCCGATTAAACTGTAAATCGGTAAAATAATCGCCAGGGCGATGCCCAGCACTCCCAACCAGACGATAACCAGCAGAATCGGTTCCAACATCGTAGTCAAAAGTTTGTAATTAAGTTCCATGCGAGCTTCAAAAATTTTAGAAATATGAAGGCCGGATTCGGACAAACGGCCGGAGTTTTCCGCGCTGATAATAGTTTGTTGAATCGGGGGCGGGATTAATCTGTCGATACCGCGATAAGAGGCAAAGATCTGAGCAAAAGATTCGCCGTCAGACACTTTGGTTTTGGCATAATTATAAAAATTCTTGTAAACTAAAATATTGGAAGAGCTCGCTAAAAATCCGATGGTGGCGTCAATCGGCAAACCCGCTCCCAGCAAACTGCCCAATAAATAAGAAAAACGAGCCACTTCCGAATCTTGAATGATCTTTTTGATTTTCGGCAGACGCAGAATAATATATTCTCCGATATATTTAGTCCGACTATGAACGAAAACCAAATAGCAAAGCCCAAAAATAAATAAAACAAAGAGAGGCAAAGCCCAATAACCGGAATGGGCTATAAACTTGCCGAAGCCGATCATAACTCGGGTAATCCAAGGCAGTTCAATCTGCATGGAAGAAAAAATTCCCGATAAACCCGGCAATAAAAACCAAGTAATTGCCACGCCGATTAATAAGGCGACCACTAAAACAGTTACCGGATAAGCCATGGCGACTTTAATTTGAGAACTAAAAACGCGCTCTTTCTGCCTCTGACCGACGATAATATTGAAATTATCCACCAATAAACCGGAGCTTTCGCCCACCCGAATTAAATCACCGAAATGTCTCGGCAATAACTTGCTCCTTTCCAACGCCATGTAAAGCGAAGAGCCGTCATTTATTTCTTTGGCCAGCATCCCAATTCGATTAACCATCCGGGGGGTGCGCATTTCTCGACCTAAAGCGGCCACCGCCTCAGAGACCGGCATCCCGGAACTCAGCAAAATCGAAAGATTTTCAAAAAAATAATCTTCTTCCTGGCTATAACCAAAATTAAATGATTTCCTTCTGCTTACCGGTTTAGGCGGAATGGCAATTTTAAGATTTTCCATCATAGTTTTAAAATGAATTAAAACGGCCGAGCGATTCTGAGCAATTCATCCAAAGTGGTGACTCCGGTCTGAACTTTTTCTAAGCCGTCCGCGAACAAAGAACGCGATCCTTGCTTTTCCGCTATTTTCCAAATAGCTTGAGCCGGGGCTTTAGCCACAATCAAGTCTTGGATCTCGGGAGAAATACTAATCAGTTCAAAAATGGCGATGCGACCCTTAAAGCCGGTATAGTTACAGGATTGGCAGCCCTTGCCTTCATAAAAAGTATAACTATTATCCGGAAAATAAGTTTTCAGATAAGGATATTTTTTATTTAAATCAATTTTGGCGAATTCCACGCTATAACGACAATTTTCACAAATACGGCGAACCAAACGCTGCGCTAAAATTAATTTTAAAGTAGAGGACAATAAAAATGGCTCCGCCCCCATATCCAATAAACGGGGAATGGCGGTGGAAGCATCGTTGGAATGGAAAGTGGACAGCAATAAATGGCCGGTTAGAGCCGCATTAACGGCAATCTCCGAAGTTTCTTTATCGCGAATTTCTCCCACTAGAATAATATTGGGATCTTGACGCAAAATAGAACGCAAGCCTTTGGCAAAAGTCAAATTGGTTTGCTCGTTAACTTGAATTTGATTGATTCCCCCGATTTTATATTCCACCGGATCCTCAATGGTCGTGATATTAACCCCCGGATTCTTGACCGCTTTTAACACTGCATAAAGAGTGGTGGTTTTACCCGATCCGGTCGGACCGGTGACCAATATCATGCCAAATTGTCGGAGCATATTATGCTCCAATAATTTATGATCATTATAAGATAAACCTAAGTCGGCAAAAGATAAATTGCTGATATATTGAGACAGCAAACGAATGACCACTTTCTCGCCATTGACCGTCGGAACAATGGAAACTCGCAAATCAACGGTCGGCGCTCCCTCGGCCCCGTAACGGACCGCGCCGTCTTGGGCGGACAAATGTTCATCGGTTCTAATATGGGCCAAAACCTTAATTAAATTTAAAATATTATCATAATACTCCGTGGTCACGCGACCGGCGTCTTGCAGCACGCCATCAATTCGAAAACGAATTAAAACTTCCATGGCCGTCGGTTCGAAGTGAATATCGGAAGCTCGATAAAAAATGGCGTCTTTGATAATCTCCTCCACTAACTCCGGCGCCACTCTTTTTTTCTCTTGTAAAATGGAAGCGAAGCGAGTGGCTAAAGTTTTGCGGTAAAAAACAAATTTACCCTTGATATCATCCGTTAAGGAAAAAACGAAAAGGATTTTTTTATCCGGGAAAGTCTGTTTCAAAACTTCCGTCATTTCAGGCTGGGTCGGATCGTCAGTGGCCAAAAGAATCTGGTCCTTATTTTCCATCAAAAACAAAAGATTATATTTAAGAGCTAATTCTTCCGGTAATTTCAAAACATGAGCGGCATCTAATTCATGAATATTCAAATCAAAATAAGGAATCTTATAATGTTCCGCCAAGGCCTGGCCTAAAAGGTCAGTAGTTAAAATATTTTGGGTGAAGAGATAATCTAAAGCGGTGGAGTTGTTCTTTTGGGCAAAATCGACGGCCTTATTCATGTCCTCGGCGGACACATAACTTTCCTGAACCAAAATAGCTTGTAAAATTTCATCGCTTAATTTCAAAGTCATACTTTTAATATTTTTTTAATATGATCGATTATCTCTTGGAGAGACAGATTGGATTTGATGAAGTAATCAATCGCCCCCAAATCTTTGGCCCGTTTTAAATCTTCTTCTTGGCTTAAATTAGAAGCGATTAAGACCGGATACTTAATTTTATTGGTTTGCATATATTCTAAAACCGCAAAACCGTCCTTTTCCGGCATAATCAAGTCTAAAACAATCAAATCAAACTTAGCGGCTTTGATCTTATCAATCGCCTCAATCCCATTAACCGCCACTTCCGTGGCAAAGCCGGCCTTGGTTAACTTCAAAGCCAAAGCCTTAGCCATAGCTTTTTCATCGTCCACAATCAAAACCTTCTTGGGTGAAATATTTATCGCCATAAATAAAAAAATTATATTTTTATAATTCAAGTATAGCAAAAAAATGAGAAAAATGCCAATAGATTAAACCTATCAATCTTTAATAATCCGCCGCTCCTTCAGCGCAAAAAAACACCGATAACAAGCCAAAACATCCGCCAAAGCATCATGAGCCCCCTCAAAGTCGCTATTGAATAATTGACGATAAAGTTCCGCCAATTTAGGAAATTTTCGATTAGCCAAACCGCAGAACTCAATGCTGCTCTTCATGGTGCAAAGACGCGATAAATCCATAAAATTGGTGGGAATATTGGCCCGCAAAAACTCAGCTCCCAAGACATTAATATCAAAAAGAATATTATGAGCCACTAAGGTAAGATTATTCCGGCCCAAAGACTGATTAAAGGCCCGCAAAGCCTCCGCCAGCGGAATTCCCAAGGCGTTAGCTTTAGCATCATCAATCCCGTGAACGGCCGAGGAAGCAAGCGGAATGCTAAAGCCGTCCGGTTTGATGATAAAAGACTTCTGTTCGACTATTTCTTTGGTTTCATTGGCCAGCACCCAAGCCAATTGTACGACTCGAGGCCAATTAGCCAAATCTTCGTGAGAAGCATTATAATTAAGAGGCAGGCCGGTTGTTTCCGTATCAAAAAACAAGTAGAAATTTTCTACCGCTTTATTCTTTTGAAAAAAAGAAAGCTGCTCGCCCATATAAAAGTAATTTATTCAACCTGATTCAATAATACCACAGAATAAAGGTAAAAACAAAAAAACGAATCGTAATCAGCCGCCGATATTGACTAAAATAAAGTATTATTATAATATACCAAGTCGACCCGGATCTTTAAAAAATAGTGAATATTAACCCTAAATACATAACCAACCATGGAAAATCTAACCAATTGGCTTTTTTATGCAGTGACCCCCGCCGTCGCCGTATTTCTCCTAATCATAATGACAATTCGATTAAGAAGGGCTAAAATTAAAATAGCCGTACTTGAAATCGAAAGGATGTTCAGAAATAGGAGCACCTTCTGTAGTATTTGTAACGAGTATGAAAGGATTCCACAAAAAGAATTTTATGCGGTAGGACGCTCAATAGTAGCTGATTATTTAAACTCTGAAATTAAAGACTACTTGGATCTAAACACGCTTTTTGACAACATTGAACAAAGTTGGCTTGGTGCCAAGAAAAAAGAGGCGATAATCAAAATGATTGCTCTTGCTCTCCAAGATGGCCTGAGCCTAGAAAAGTTAGCCAAAATCTATGCTGGCTGTCGCCTCCAAGACATAATCGATTGTTCTAGCAACGAAAAAACGAAAGATTTTCTTTCCGACGTTATTAATAATACTATTAATGGGCGCCGTAATCCCGGCGACGAAAAAGAAATATTTCACGATGAAGTTGTTAAAATACTTGAGACCATGATTGAATCGACGAAGTCCGAAGACGACAAATTTCTAATAAGGGCGGACCTCATCCAATTCAAAGCGACCTTTGGTGGATGACAAAATTTAAAAAGGAGGCTTAGTTAAGTCTCCTTTTATATTTTCCAATATAATTAACCAAAACTATTTATCCAGCTTGGCCTTTGACCAAGCTATTGTCTTCCGAATACCGTCATCCAACATTACTTGCGGTTCCCAATCTAATATTGCTTTCGCTTTTTTGATATCCAAACAACTGCGCTTTTGTTCGCCCATTATAGCCGGGCCATTTTTTTTCTTAATGCTTTTTCCCAGCGCCAGTTCAATCGCCAGCACCACGTCGTTAATGCTTTTCTCAATCCCGGTACCGATATTAATCGCTCCCACGTAATCCGTCTCTATCGTTTTCATCAGGGCCGCAACCACATCGCTCACATAAACAAAATCACGGGTGTTAGAGCCGTCGCCGTTGATAATAATCTCCCGATCATTAACCGCATTATCAATAAAAATAGAGACCACTCCGCACTCCCCTCCTTTATACTGCCGCGGTCCGTAAACATTAGCCAGGCGTAAGACAGTATAATCTTGGCCAAAAACGGTGTGATGATAATGTAAATATTTTTCAAAGATTAATTTGTGGATACCATAGGGCGACAAAGGCCAAGCCGGATAATCTTCCGGGGTCGGAATTGTTTCCGCTTCGCCGTATAAAGCTCCGCCGGTGGAAACAAACACAATCTTCTTGACTTTATGTTTCAAACAACAAGCTAAAATGTTGAGTCCCCCCAAAACATTAATGCGATTATCCAATTCCGGATTCTCCATTGACTTAATGACGCTGATTTGGCCAGCCAAATGAAAAACCAAATCAAACTTTTGTAAAGCAAAAATTTCTTCCACTTTGGACGCTAAAATATCCATTTGATAAAAATGGGCTTGAGGATTGATATATTCTTTCAGGCCGGTGGACAGGTCATCAATAATCACCACTTGATGTCCAGCCTCGATTAGTCTGTCCACTAAGTTAGAGGCGATAAAGCCGGCGCCGCCAGTTACTAGTATTTTCATATGATTAAAAGGTTATTTATTAACGTCTTTTATTATATCACCTCTGGCCAAAATGTCCAAAATAAAAATCCCCCGGAATTCAAAGAACCAAAGTTCTAGGAATCCGAGGGGGATAAGGGGTCAAAGGCCAAGCTAGTTAAATGGCCGTTGCGGGACGACGAGACGAGGCCGATACTCAGCACGCCAGACATAGTCATAACCAAAGCGATAGACATTGACAAGCAGACCATCAGAGTACACGCCCACGAGGACCACAAAATATTCGCTGTTTTCTTTTATTAAAAAGAAAGTGCCAAGTCCGCCCTGACGAAACCAGGTGGGATGTTTTTCACAAAAACGAATAATCTGAGCCTGGGTCATTACCAGTTTATCCAGATCGGTGTTTAGACTGTTAAACATCTGGTTAAAAGTAGCGTCCCGCACCATTTCATGGATATCCAACAATGTTTCGCCGGTAGCTGAACTGGGATTATTTAATCCCCAGTTTTTGAAATCGGTATCAATAAATGATTTGAAAATATTCTTGGCGTTGGCAATAGTCGCCTGGCCATCTAAAGCCTCAATCATTATCTTCTCATTGCCGGAGATGAGTCTTAAAACATTAAAACTATTTGCTTTATTCATTTTACACCAGTATTTTGTTAAGTTACTTTTCTGCGCTTCCCGGCAGAGTTGGTTCACTCTTGACTGTCAAGAATAATAGATTAATTTATCAGAAAATATAATTCTAGTCAATGAGTAAAAAACCGGTAAAAATAGCCCCTAAAACTAACGACTTTTGCTCCCGCTTAGACCAAAATTCCCTTGTCAAACCCGGATTTTTTTGCTAAAATAGTAATAGAGAAAATTAATAAAACTAAAGAAAAAATATCACAATTTAAGTGTATTTTTTTATTTTATATGCCCGAAAAAAAACCAGTAAAATCTGACTACGGCGCCGATGCGATCACCGTCCTGGAAGGTTTGGACCCGGTCCGACGTCGTCCCGGTATGTATATCGGCTCCACTTCCGCCGCCGGCTTGCATCATTTAATATGGGAGGTAGTTGATAATTGCATTGATGAAGCCATGGGCGGTTATGCCAATACCATTACGGTCACCATGCTCAAGGATGGCATGGTCAAAGTGGAAGATAATGGCCGTGGCATTCCGGTGGAAAAACATAAAATTACCGGGCTCTCCGCTCTGGAAACAGTTTTGACTAAGCTTCACGCCGGCGGAAAATTCGGCGGGGGCGGCTACAAAGTGTCCGGCGGTCTGCATGGCGTCGGCGTTTCCGTTGTTAATGCCTTAAGCGAATATTTAAAAGCTGAAATTCATCGCGATGGCCATGCTTGGAGCCAAGAATATAAAATTGGCATCCCGCAAAAAAAAGTGACTCCGATCGGTGTTAGCAAAAAGACCGGCACCATTATTACTTTCAAGCCGGATAAGACTATCTTTACCGAGACTGAATTTGATTGGGGTAAAATTTTGGATCGCTTGAGACAACAATCCTACCTGAATAAAGGCATTACCATGAATGTGATTGATGAAAGAGCTGACCACAGCCCGAAACATTATCAATTCTATTTTGAGGGCGGCATTAAATCTTACATCAAAGCTTTGCACCGCAATCAAGCCGTCAAAAACGACACTATTTTTTACTGTGACAAAACCATGCACGACACCCGAGTGGAAATCGCCTTGCAATACAACGATCAATATAACGAAACTTCTCTCGCTTTCGCCAATAATATTCATAATCCGGAGGGCGGCACGCATTTGCTGGGTTTCAAAACCGCTCTCACCCGCACTCTTAATTCCTATGCCCGTAAACATAATCTGATTAAAGAAAAAGATGAGAACCTCACCGGCGAAGATGTGCGCGAAGGCCTGACCGCTATTATCAGCGTCAAAATCATTGATCCGCAATTTGAGGGCCAGACCAAAGCTAAATTAGGCAACGCCGAGGTCAAAACTTACGTGGAACAAATCTTTGGCGAAACCTTCAATACCTTTTTGGAAGAACATCCTAAGGAGGCGGAGGCTATGGTGGGAAAATGTTTGTTATCCGCTCAGGCCCGATTAGCCGCCAGAAGCGCCCGAGCCACCATTTTGCGAAAAGGGGCCTTAGAGGGCATGACTTTACCGGGAAAATTAGCGGACTGTTCTTCCCGCCACCCCGAAGAATGCGAATTATATATCGTCGAGGGTGATTCCGCCGGCGGCAGCGCCAAACAAGGCCGCAACCGTAAATTTCAGGCTATCTTGCCGCTCCGGGGCAAGATATTAAATGTGGAAAAGGCTCGTTTGGATAAGATGCTGGCCAACAATGAAATTAAGAACCTGGTTATCGCCTTGGGCACCAATATTGACGACCAATTAGACTTAAGTAAATTAAGATATCATCGGGTCATTATCATGACCGATGCCGACGTTGACGGCGCCCATATCCGAACCCTGCTTTTGACTTTATTTTTCCGCCACTTCACCCAATTAATCACGGGCGGCCATGTCTATATCGCTCAGCCGCCGCTCTATCAAATCAAAAAAGGCACGGCCGTTCATTACGCCTATTCCGATGAAGAGAAAATTGAGATTATAAAAAATCTCGGGGGCAGCACCGCTGAAGTTGTTGAACGAACGGATACTGATGATGAGAATGAAACCGCCGAAGAAGAAAGCAAAGAAAAAAAGTCTGCCAAAATTAATATCCAAAGATACAAAGGTTTGGGTGAAATGAATCCGGAACAGCTTTGGGAAACCACCATGGACCCCGAGAAAAGAATTATCAAACAAGTGATGGTGGAAGACGCGGCTTTAGCCGATAAAATTTTTGACATGTTAATGGGCGATGATGTCGCTCCTCGCAAACACTTCATTCAAACTCATGCTAAAAACGTTACCAATTTAGATATCTAACTATCATTATGATCAAACAATTCATCGCGCATCATTTAGTGCTTTTAGTCCCCTTTGCGGCCGCCGCCGCCGCTCAAATTATTAAAATTTCCGTCAAACAAAAAAAACAAAAATTAAAAATTAGAGATTTCTTCGTCTTCACCTATGCCGGGATGCCATCGGGCCACAGCGCTCTGATGGTGTCGCTCACTACCATCACCGGTTTGACCGAAGGTCTTTTTTCGCCCTTGTTCGCCATTAGTTTCATAATCACGCTGGTCATCATCAACGACGCCCTGCGTCTCCGAAATTACTTGAGCCAACATGGGGAAGTTTTAAACATCCTGGTTAAAGACTTAAAAAATGACAATGTCCTGGATCAAAAATATCCCCATCTCTTGGAAAAAATCGGTCATACCAAAAAAGAAGTCTTGGCCGGCAGCGCCTTGGGGATATTTATCGGCCTCCTGGCCTATGTTCTGTTTTATTAACCGACAAATACAATTTAAATATAAAAATCCTGGCTTAGTCAGGATTTTTTGGTAAAACAAAAGGCCTGATTAGTTCAAGCCTTTAAAAAATCTTAAGAAGAGTGATCTTGGCGGCCACATCTACCTCTGGCATAACAATCGCCAAAGATTAAGTCGTAATCCTCCGCAATATTATAATTTGCAGGAGTCGGATTGCTTTCCCGAAAAATTCTTTGTTGCTTCTCGATCTCACTCTTTTTTTCATAAAACTCTCGGGAAAGATCTTTGCTAAAACCGAGAGATCCTAAAACACAATTACCGGCCGATGAGTTCATAACCTTATTATTTTGTTTAAAAAACTATTATTAATTCATTAATCTAAACTATCATTAATAATATTATTTGTCAATTACCTAGATCAAACTCTTCCCCGCCATCGTTTTAGGGATATCCAGGCCCATAAGATGTAAAATGGTCGGGGAAATATCCAAAAGCGAACCGGTCGGGCTCAGAAGACTCAAATCATTGGCCGGAGCCTCCTCCAATCCGATAGTCTTGCCGGCATACTCTTCCCCGACGATAATCACCGGCACCGGATTATCCGTATTGGCCTTGGTAGCCAAATCAGTTTGCAAATCAAAGACTTCCTCGGCGTAACCATGGCTGCTGGTAATGAGTAAAATGCCTTTTTGGCTCAGAACTAATTGAGCTATTTTTTTGAGAGTCCGGTCAACAAATTCAATGGCCGCAATAGTCTTCTGAAAATCACCGCGCTGGCTAATGTTGTCGATATTGGCCAGGCTTAATAAAATAAAATCATAATGATCGTTTTTAAGAGCCCGGCTAAAATGTTTGATAACTTCAGGCGTTGACATTTTGACATTGACGTCTTCGGCCGGTTTAATTACTGACGGGACTAAATCATAATCCTCACCCAAAAATTGTTCCGGGCTATTATTGAAAAAATTACTGATTAAAGCAAACTTTTCTGTTTCGGCAATCTTAATTTGCTTCCAATGATAATCAGCCATGATTTTAGATAAAGAATTTTGCTTTGGCTCCCGGGAGCCGGCCCCAATTACGGCATAATTAACACTGTCTTTCTGAGAGCTGCCGCTAATAACAGCCGCGGGATAATGAGCCACCAGATATTTAAAATTGGGAATCTTAGCCTGACGAATGGCATTATTTTCTCTGGTATTAGAAACGCCCCAACCGTCCAGCAACAACAAAACTACCGGGCGGCGAAGCGGTTTGGGAACTAAGGGTCCAACTGATTTTTCAGATTTATTCATATTTACCAACGCTTATTTAACAGCAATTCAATCTCCAACAAACGATTATACTTAGCCAAGCGTTCGCTCCGGGCCAACGATCCGGATTTAATATATTCCGCCGAGACGGCCACCGCCAAATCGGCGATAAAATCATCAACCGTTTCACCGCTCCGATGAGAAATCATCAATTTATAATCATTCTTCTGCGCCAATTTAATAGTCGCCATAGCTTCCGTCACGGTTCCAATTTGATTTGGCTTAATCAAAATCGCATTTCCGGCCCGGTGTTCAATTCCCATTTGCAACCGTTCTTGGTCGGTCGCAAACAAATCATCGCCGATTAATAACGTTTTCCGGCCCAGAGTTTTGGTCATAATCTGCCAATTGTCCCAATCATTTTCGGCCAAACCGTCTTCAATGGAAACGATGGGATATTTTTTAATCCAGCCGGCATAAATTGCCATCAAATCAGCCGCTGAGAAATTTTTCTTGTCCAAAGGTAAATAATACAACTGCTTCTTTTCATCAAAAAATTCGGAAGAACCGATATCCAGACCCAAGGCCATATCTTTCCCCGGTTGGTAACCGGCTCGTTTCATCGCTAAAATTATCATCTCAATCACTTGCTCGCGCGATTCAATCTCCGGAGCATAACCGCCCTCATTGCCCAAATCGGTATCCAGATTATTGGCTTGCAGAATTTTACCCAATTCATGAAAAACCTCCGCTCCCATTCTAACTTTCTCGGCGAAAGAAGTTCTTTTAAGAGGCATGACCATAAATTCCTGAAAGTCCAAATTAGTGGAAGCATGGGCTCCGCCGTTCCAGATATTAAAAGACGGGGTGGGCAGAATATATTTTTTAGTCGGAAACTGATAAGTCTTGGCCAAATAAACGAATAATTCTTGTTTCTTGACCAAGGCTCCGGCTCGAGCCACGGCCAGAGAAACCGCCAAAATCGCATTAGCGCCCAAACGGCTTTTGTTCTTAGTCCCGTCTAATCCAATCATCAAATTATCAATCATGGCCTGTTTAGTCGGATCCAGCCCTCTCAATTTAGGGGCAATCAGCTTATTGATATTATTAACCGCCTTTAAAACGCCCTGACCAGAATATCTCTGTTTATTACCATCACGAAGCTCCAAGGCCTCATACCGGCCGGTGGAAGCGCCGCTGGGAACGGCGGCTTTGACCGTCAACTTATTATCCAGCACCACTTTAGCTTCAATCGTCGGATTACCCCGAGAATCAAGGATTTCTCGGGCCAAAATCTGTTTGATTTTATTCATATTTAAGAATTTATTTTATTACCCTTCTATTATATTAAACTTTAGCCAATTACACAAACCTTGACAAAACACAATAAATTAGGTAAAAATGAACTATCAAAACAGAACATTAACATTTTTAAAAAATAGGAGGTTCCTGATGTTATCATTAATAAAAAGATTTTTTTGGCATTTATTTGGTAAACGTTCTTGGCGCGAAAAAAACAGCGTGATTTATTTCACCGTCACATCCGACGGGACAACCGGAGAGGAATGGATTAAGAGGCTGGAAAAAGGTGGGTACAATGTTGGATTTTATGCCAAACAACTTCTTAATTCAAAAGACTTCAGGCCGACCAAGGGGGTAGTCACAAAAGTCGCCGTCCTCAAAGGAATGTTATTCACCGACAGCGACCGCACTACGAAAAATATTCGTAGTGAGGCCAATAAACGGAAACTAACAACTCCTAACGCCGAGGTAGCTTGCCTTATCCGTGAGATGTTCACGGACAAAGAAATTAAAGTCATGGGTCTCGTTTGGATTGTTGTTATGCATGAACCAATTAAAGATTCTGACGGCGATTTGAACTTGCTGCTTGTGCACCGTGATGACGATGGTCGGTGGCTCAGTACCTGCTATGGCAGTCCCGACTGTCAGTGGAATCAGGTGAGCGGTTTTGCTGGCGTTGTTAGTTAATCCTCAGAGCTAATATGCTTTGATCTCCGGTCCTTTGACTTCAGCCCTTTTTATCGGAGGAAAAACAAAAACCTTGTTTCAGTCGAAGCGAGGTTTTTATATTTTTGGGAAAATGTGGCTGTATTACATCCATAAACCTTGACAAGGATTATTAAAAATAATAATATAGAAGCTTAGTTCTTTAAACCTTAAACCCTTAAAATTAATCCGAGATGAAAGAAAAGAAAAAAGCCAACGTCCTTTTAGTTGACGGCGACAAAATATCGCGAATGTTTTATAGCGCGATATTGGAAAACTATTCCGTCAATATTTCCGCCAATATTTATGAAGCCGAAAGCGGCGCCAGCGCCAAAAAAATTATCTTCAAATTAGAAGAGAGGCAAGACCGCTTCGACCTGGCCATAATCTATCAAAAGCTGGAGGACATGCCCGGACGGGAAATTTGTCAATTAATCAGAGAGAAAAATGAAAATGCCAAAATTATCGCGGCGACAACCAATCCCTGTAATTACCGGCTAAACAACGCCAAAGAAGAAGGATTTGATAATTACTTGGTAAAACCGGTTACGGTCCAAAGATTTTTAGAAGTTATCCAAAATTAACTTCTGACAAAAAAGCTGTTCCCCCGAACAGCTTTTTTTATTATCTAAAAATATCCAATCCTATTTTACAATCCCCTTCAATCCCGGCAGTTTTTCTCCGCCCAGATAAGCCAGCATGGCGCCGCCGCCGGTAGAAACCCAATCCATGTATTCGGCCATCTTACTTAAATTCAAGGCTTCAATCGTCTCGCCGCCGCCAATAACGCCATAGGCCCGGCCGCTAGACCGAGAGGCGATTAAACGTGCCATAATGACCGTCCCCTGGCGAAAACTGGGAGTTTCAAATAACCCCATCGGTCCGTTCCAGACAATAGTCTGAGCTTTTTTAATATACTTGGAAAACAAACCGATAGTTTCCGGACCGATATCGCAAATATATTCATTGGGACCTAATTCATCCGACTGCCTGATTCTAATGATATTATGATGACCGATTTGATGATCTTTGGTTAATTTAGTGCTGGTAATGACATCCACCGGCAAGATAATTTTGGAACTGCCGGCCAACAAAGAACGATTTTTCCGCAAAAGAGTTTTGGCCACTCTGACACTTTCCTCATCCGTCAAAGAATTTCCAACCGAATAACCTTTGGCCACTAAAAAACTATTGGCCAGCGCGCCGCCCACTAAAATTTGAGAAGCGGATTTGAACAAATTTTTAATTAAAGTGGTTTTAGTTTCAATCTTAGCGCCGCCAATTAAGA
>Ga0265297_10006915_pt1 | contig 16071 bp, 19 predicted proteins | sample Munlanlwell13791_FD_192502 | JGI IMG/M metagenome (GOLD analysis project Ga0265297, IMG submission 192502) | Leachate microbial communities from a municipal landfill in Southern Ontario, Canada - Leachate well 137-91 | ecosystem: Engineered > Solid waste > Landfill > Unclassified | place... | reverse complement strand
TCAGATTCGAGGATATGATCATGGAACGATTGATTAAACTGGAGGAGGACCTATATGGGAATTAAAAACGAACTGAAATCGGTCGCTGACCGTTTGGATTTACTCGAAGATGCGAATAATTCGATCACGATGCACATGAACGAATGCGTTGAAGAAGCGATGAATTTTAAAATCGATGAGAAGGTTGAAAAAACTTTGAAGAATGTTGAGAAGGGCGTCGATCTGATCGCCAAATCTATCCCGAATCTGAAAAAGATGGATTTGAACGGAGATGGAAAGGTTTCAGCGAAGGAATTTTTGTATTGGGGAGGCGAGATGCTCAATACGCAGGGATTTAAGATGCTGCTGCTCACGCTCTTTTCAATTACCTTCAGCTTTCTCACGGATTATCTGATGACGCTGCTCCAGATGGACGACGGCGGCCCTCTGAATATGATCGTGAAGTTAATCGCTTTTGCAATTTTAACATACGGTTATAAGGGAGTTATTTTCAAACTGGATAAAACCAAAGAGGATCTGGTTGCGATCATCAAGCAGAAAGAGGATCGGATTCGGGAGCTGCAGGACATGGTCCAAGCTGATAAATTAGCAATTTCGATGTTAGAGTATGATGCCAAGAAATAAATTTTTTAAATAATTTTCATATTATCACCAATAATATGCAATAAATTTTTAACTGTATATCCGATCCAAAATATCAGAAGATTTTTCTTCGTATCGATCTCGAATCAGATCATCGATAACATCATGCAGATCGGATAATTCGTCGTCATTTAGATGCAGTATCAGCGTTCTGAGATAATCTCTGTCGGATTTCATAGTATCACCGTTTTAATATTCAAATATTGATCTCTGTCTTGATGTGGTTCTTGAGTTTGCGCTAGCAAACTCCGATGCGTTCTTCCAAAAAAGAATTTCTTGTCTGTTTTTAACTTTATATGAGATATATTTAAAATCTTTATACAATTCTCGCGCTTCCTGACAATCGTTATAGTTGATAATAACATTCGTTCTATCACCTACTACTTCTCTCAGATGCTTATGATCGAACGTATTACACGAGTAATAGCATTCGGTGCCAAAATAGGGCGGATCGAGATATAGGAGATAGTTTTTCCATTTCATATCAGCTCTCTGAATGAGAGATTCGTAGTCTTCGGAGAGATAGTAGGTGCGATATTTGATATCGGCAAGAATCTGCGCAAATTCGGACTTATTACCGCCGATGTCCAGTAAAACACCAGTTCTTCGTTTATCGTTTTTCGATTTGACCAGTCCGCCGACATCGGATAGATAACTGTTACGTTTGCTGGATTTAACTAATCTGCTGACGTCTGATAAGATATCTCCTTTATCTCTGTCGTTTCTTCTTTTAAAAATATTATCATTTCCCGGTCCGCTCAACTTCGAGCAGTAGTAAAATCCGAAGGCTTTATAAAGAGGACCGGGCTCGCACTTGCCGGATTTGAGCTGATTGAAGATATTCTCGTGCATAGGTGCGTTATTCACCAGTTCTACGAGCGCATCGGTGTTCATAAACGCTTGAATGTAGAAATTGCTGAGCAGATCATCGCAATCGCCGACCAAGCAGTAAGCATCCGGATTTATCCGTTTTATCTCTCTTAACACGCATCCTGAGCCTAAAAACGGCTCACAGTAGTAAGATCCGAGCATAGATTTGAAGAGAGGCCTTAAATGCTTCAGCGCCGTTGTTTTATTCCCCAATCTGGGGATGACTGTATAGGAGACCATCTCAGATTGACCTCGCTAATCTATAATATCCGCTTTCAGTTTCTTCTATACCCATTCTTTTCGCTTCCTTATCATCAAATACCATCTCGCAGTTAGTATAGACCCATTCACCGCTGCTATTTTTTCCGGATTTAACACCGAGATTTGATAATTTATCATTAAATTCCCGCTGACTGATGGTATTTAAATTGTATATATCACACCATTTAATAAAACATGTATATACCCATGTTTTCTTTGTTGATCTCGGAGTATTAGTAAACAGGCATCCTGAATGAAAACTGATTGCAGGATTACCGTATAATACCCATAATCTCTTAGCATCATCTCTATCAAAATAGACCAGTTTATCAATAGAATGGAGATACTTCATAATATAGAAGATAATACCTTCAATCTCTAATTTTAGTTTATCGACAAGATTGATATCATCGTTCTTACCTCTAAATTCTTTAAGGAAAGGAATAATTATCCATCGTCTGTAGAATCCGTCAGAGACTGTTTTAACCGGTTCCGGAATCTGATTGCAGGTGGAGAAGAGTTTGCATGTATTGGTATAATTGAAAGGCTGCTTGCCTTTTATCTCCCCGTTCAACTTTTCACCTGTTATCAGCATCTTTATAAAACTATCATCATGTAATCCAGCGTTTGGAATATCATCCGCAATATTAGCAAGTTTACCCATATAAACCACCTGATTGAAACGATCACCTAGCATTTGGAGAGGAATTTGAGAGTAGAGGCGATCACCGAGCATATTAATAATTATTTCGGCTATCTTTGTTTTTCCATTCGCACCTCTACCGTATAAAATCATTGATTTACCTATATTTATACGGGGTGTTAATATGTAAGCCATATATCTGAGCAACAGCACCCGATTATTTATATCAGGCAATACATCTTTGATAAACCTTTTAAACACCGGACATTCTGCTGAAGGATTATAGTTATGAGGAATAATGTAAGAGATAAATATTGATGGGTCAGGTTCAATCATTTTTCTAGCCGATATTCTATACCATCCATTTAAAAACGGAATGATATCCCGATCACTGTTGAGAGTTTCCCCATCTACAGCAGTTCTTGAGCGTATAATCGAGAGTATTCCATTTGCAAAGGAAGGAGTATATTTGAAACCAGCGGCAATATACATGGCCTCTATCATTGTGGACAATTCACTTATTAAACCATCTTCATAATATGTACCATTCCAAATATAAATAATATCACTTTTTTTGATAGTTTTTATATTATAATGCGATAGGATCCAGTTTGCTATAGTGCTTAGATTACCGCCTACGTTCGGATATACACGACCGCCTATAGTAGTCGTATATTCCGTATGATCAAACGTTGTTGGAAATATCATACACTTTACCTCCGAGAGGAACAAGCTTGCCATCTTTTATGGCTTTATTATATTCAGTTCTAATCAGCTCGCGGACCAGATAGGAAAAATTCCACCCATCGATAGTTTGGAGCTCGGACTTCATACGGAGAGTTTCCGCATCCAAATTAACCATTTTTTTCTGAGACATGGTATGATATATCAGTCCATCGTGACTTATAAATCTTACCTTTTGGACCGCTGCCACTCGTTGGTCCTTTACTACTATCTATTTTTTTTTATACAGCTAATATAGAGAAAGATGTGGCAGTGGTTGTAATACATTTCCTATTTAAAGAATGCAGTCTAAATGATGGTAGAATCGAGGATATAACCTTTAAATAGGACTATGCATAAATGTTGTCATCATTTTGGACATGAAGTGAGATTTCTATAAAGGATGTATTTATTATAATCTTACTTTATGTCCACCCAAAAGTGTCAAAAATATTACTCACGTGTCAAAGAGGAAAACACAGCCTACAGGCTTGATTGGGCGACAACAGAAGGTTTATAAAGGATCTCCGGTCTGGGCTATACTCTCCTTCCTTTGTAGAAAGATTTATATAGAGTGACTCTATAAATTAAGTAATTAATAGAGTCTTAGACTTTATAAGAGATCTCGGGAGTCCTGACGACTAATATGCCGCAAATGGGTCATAATGCTAAGAATTTAGAGTTATCCGTTCGGAGACGCAAACTTGCTAAGGTAGAGCGGTTAATAGCCGGGAAACCGATATGGAAGAGCGAGATATATATGAAACCGGAAGAATACGAAGAATATATTGACAATTTCCTTCACAGCGGCGATGTAGATGGCGAGAAAGCCAAAATCGCTGTGCAGATGTATGATAAGAAAAAGAAGTATGAAAAGCCTGAAGTGGAGGCTCCAATAGAGCTCGATATGGAGGTTCTGAGGAAACGTGGCGAAGAAACTGTTGAATCAGACGAACCTGCCGCTTAAGAGAGCCTTTATAAAGCAGTTGAGAGCATCCAAACTTCCGCTGCTGGATTCCTTCCTTTGCTATTTAGGAATGTTGGAAACGTTAGGAGCATCATACCTGACGGAGCGAACAGGTTGGCAGGATGAGGATTATCAGGCGGCATTAGGAAATTATAAGACTATCTGGCATCGAACGAGGAGAGGCGGTAAGTCGCTCGGATTAAGCGTGCTTGCTGTCTTTTTCTCTCTTATTGAATTCGGATATCGCAGCACTAAAGGAAAAGTGGTGTGGCGTGCACCTTTCAGAGATCAGCTCGAGCAGGCGCAGGATTGGTTGAAACTGAATCCTTTTGTCGAGTATATAGATAACGACAATAATGTAGAAATTTTAATGAGCCAGCCGATTGATATGAGCTGTATAAGCTCCGGAAAGGTGGCTTCAAAAGGTGCTGCAGTGCTCATCATGGATGAGTATAAGAAGATCGGGAAAGATCTGAAAATGTATAAGGATGCGGTTGAAGCCTACGGAATGCTGGCGGAAGGACCGGTGGATTTTAAGAGGATGATCTCGGCTTCTACAGGTCAAAGAAACACGCTTTTTCATGACCAATTTCTCTCAGGAGAGTGGTGTTATTGCCGTCATCCTTATAAAGATTGCGGGTGGATATCAGAGGAGTTTATAGAATCAGAGAGACTGAGTAATCCTGAAGATCCTTGGTATATTGAGCAGGAATATGAGTGTGTCTGGGTTGCAAGAGGCGGATCAGCCTTCAGAAACATCTATATCGTTGATATGGAAGGAAAGAGAGTAATACATGGGGCTGAGCAATATAAATTCGGTGATCATCCATTCTTTCCTTTGAACTGGCAATTTCCAACCGCAAGGAAGGCGGGAGTTGACTTTAATGATTCAGCCGGGCATTATGTAATGATAGGTAGTACGGATGATGAGGCAGTGTATCTGAATCAGGAATACGTGGTTTCAAGTGTCGCTGAATTAAAGAAGTTTGGCGACCTCTACTCTATGGAAATTGAGAGCGGACCGTTTGAAATCAACATACAGAATGCAAAGAAGTGTGTGGAACAAAAGGTTAAGTGTATCCATAGAAACTGGGATAAAGATGTTATCGCTGCACGGTTCAGAGAGCTTATGGATAAAATGATTGTAATTAATAAGCATAATGCTCCTATTACACTCAGGAATTTAGAGGAATCTGTGTTTGATGAGACTGCAAGAGATAGTAAGCTTAAGAAACGCAGCGATCAGCACGGATTAGACGCAACTATGCATATGATTCATAAAACAGCAATGCCGGTTAAAGTCTATCGGAGACCTGTTATACAGATAAATCAGAGTAACAGTACCAATATCTTTTAGAAAGATATATAAGCACTTACAATCATTATTTACATATGTCTCAGAACTATCCTTCAGCAGTGTACAAGAACAAATTATTGTTAACAAACTATCTCCACAGTGAGAATTTAGTTCCGGGAAATATAATTGATGCTAACGTTGAAGGAGACTGGTTGCTCTATCTGTATATCAATAAGCTTGATGAAGAGACATTCTATAATATGCCGGAAGGATTAGGCGAACTTGGTGAGATTTGCTGGGTTGAAGATCGCTGGAATGAATTAATGCCTAAAATAGCCGACGAATCACGTAAGCATGGCTGGTGCGTTGTACAGTTCTATGACGATGGCTGGGCTGTATATACTCTCTCTACCTTTGCGGATTGGATAAAAGAAGTGATAGAAGAAGATGGTAGTCAGTATATTAAACGTGTTGGAGCGAAGTTTAACATTACAGATGATCTGGGTAATTCCTCTGTAGAAGAATGCCTTTTTGATAATAACGACTGCTTTTTGGTTAAGTTTAAGGAAGGAGATGGGCGGATGATATTTGCCGCCTCCGATATTTCCGATGCTATGCTTGATATAGTGTTTAATATCAGGCAGGTTAAAGGTCAGATGGATTTTATAGGCTCTAAGCCGGGTTTTAAGCATATAAAATACGGAGTTGATGCCACTGATGAAAATATCGCGGTATTAGATGAGGCAATAAAAAATGTAGATTCAACAAGTGCTATCGGTGCTCCTGAGAGTGTTTTGGGAGGCTTTGAAACTGTTTCTGACGAAAATATCAAGGTTGTAATACCTATTTTTGATAAATCTCTTTCTCTCTTTGCAGGATTAACTCGCTTGCCTATAAGTTTTTATACGGGGGAAAGAACAAGCGGTTGGGGTCAGGAAGCGGAAAAGACTGACTTATTGAAGATTGATAGAAAAAAGAATGCATTATTGAAGCGATATGAACCGATTATAAAAGATATATTTTTTAACCACTATCAGGTTACAATAGAAAATTTGGAAATAAAACAGGATGTTACTGTGCAAGAAGTTGAAGAAAATGACGATAATAAGTGATATTAAGAAATTTATAGCTGATAATAAACTCAGCGATGAGGATATTAAAGCTAAATGGTTGACCAAGCCTGACACCAAAGATCAGACTGACGCTGCTAAATCCGATGGCGAACAATCGGACGTTGATTCCGACGAACAGGAAGACGTTGAAGAAGATTCCACGACAGAGGATCAGATTGAGTCGATGATCAAGAAAATACTTGATGAGAAACTCAAAGAAATGAAAAGTGGGAAGCCTAAGCCTAAGAAAGTGAATAAGAATGCTCATGCAACTCAGGTTAAAACAATTTCTAACGATTCATTTCAGTTGATATAATAGGTGAACAAGTATGGCAAATACGAAAATTAGTCATCTCGGATCTCGTGATATTGCGTTAAGCGGTCTGGGAGAGATTAGGATTGGAGCCTTGGCTGACGGAACTGCAAAACCCGGCGATTTAGTGGGTATTACAGATGCTGACGGCAAAGTTGCTCAGTGTGGAACAGGTGGAGTCGATTATTTCGCAGGAATTTTAGACGATCTGCCAACAATAGCGGAAGATACCGCACCTACTGCCGGAGTTCCGGTGATGGTTATAGTTCCCAGCAAATCTCATCGTTATCGAGTTAAATGTCTCGATTTTGGTGGGGCTGCTGTAGGTGGAGCTGCTGTTAAACACGGCACTGCAGGTGCAGTTACATTTGATGCTGTAATTGAAAACGCCACTTTAGGCTATTTAAAGAAAGCAATCGTGGATGATGATACAGTCTGCGAAGTTGTATGGGGTGTGTAATAGATGGTTACTACTACAAGCAATGTCGGTGTGTTTGATACAAGCATTTATCAGGCTTTAAACGAACGTGCCGCAAAATACTTTATGGAAGATCCTCAGCTGAATTGGTTGCCTCAGGCAATCGTAACTCCTATGGATGCTCCGTTATATAAGAAAGGAATTTATGGTGCTTCAATCGGGATTCAAGGTAATACTTCTTTAAGCTTACCTGATATCAGGATGCAGACTCCCAAAAGTCATAAAACGTATGATTTGGAATACGTCGAAGGAAATATCTACTATGATGCGAATGAGCAGCTTATGGAAGGTAAATATTTGGTCCAAAAGAAAGCTCAGGAATTGGATACCTGGAAAAATCAGGTTAAACAAGCAGTCTTTAAAGGTGTCTTCACCGGTGGGTTTACTGCCGCAGGACTTGGAGTTGGACAGCGTTTAAATACCGGAATTATAGAACAGGCTACTTTAGTTGAAGATCTTGATAGTGCAAACTCTCAATTAACGGCCGCTGGAGATGTTTATAAAGCCTTATCAAAAATGGTTAACTCTATCCCGTTTAGATACAGAGATGGAAGAACTGTTGTAATCGGTTGCGATGATCTCTTCATTTTAAAAGCGAGAGGAGCCTTATTCAGAGGTGCGACCAATCAGATAAGTGAACTGGACCTATTCTTACAGGAATTGAGCACTGATAGTTTCGCTCAAAACGGACAGAAGGTTGCTCCTAAATTAATTGTCAGTGATGCTTTGTTCTTAAATACTGTTGCAGGTACCACGAAAACCGAAGCTGATACATTAGGTACCCATAGCAGGCTATTTGCAACTGTTATTGATCCTGAAATTATCGAACAGGCTTATTCAAGAGTTGGAATGGTTGGAGAAGACCGTTATAATACCGTTCAAGCAGTTGTACAGAAATGGGCTGCAAGAGTCAGCGGATGCGTGCACGATCCTAACGCAGTTGTTTACTCAGAGCAAATCACCTGGGCTTAAACCCATTTTTTTTAATTTCATGGAGAGAGAAAAAACATGACACAAACAGGAAGAACGTGTAAAGTATATGATAGAGCTTATGAGGATTATCAAAGTTTACATAAATATTTAAGGCACTCTAAAGGAGACAGAGTTGTAGAATTTATCCACCAGCATAAACAGTTATCAACCAATACAGCGGTGGATGTAAGTAATAAAGGAACTACACCGATTACAATCACTACAATCGGCAAAACAGAGACTAATTTGCAGGTTATTTCAAGCGGTGCTGATGCCGGATTACTACATGCCGTTATCACCGCCCATTATAAAGATGCCGATGGTGTTGCACATACAGCGATTATAGCCGATGCAACCGCAGATATGAGCGGAGCAACCGATTTCGATACACCTGTCACTGATTTCTACTGTTGGGACGAATCTTACGGAACTTCAGCCTTTAACAGTTCATTAGCAGTGGGAGTCGGATTAACTTTATCAGCAGGAGCAGCGGGAACAGGAAATGCTCAGATTATAGCCGCAGCCAAGGTTGGTACTCTCCTTTCCTTTGTTGGAGTGGGAGCGATCTATGGACAGGAAGTTGGTGCTGCAAATACCAGTGCAGGATTTGTTATTCAGCTTGATTATAAAACACCGTGGGGAGAACAGAAGATAGGTTATGAAACGGTCAATGCTAATGCGGATTTGCAAGGACAGCAATTTCTTGATGCTGATGGCTTTCCTATCGGCGATTTCTACAGAGTTGATACGCTCGTGTCGGATACGGTGATGGCTGATGAGTTCGAGATAACAAACTATGCGGTTAATGCATTTTACGGTGTAATTGATATAGGAAATTATGAATCAGTTCATACCCGTTATATGGCGTTAGGTGAAGCCTACGGAAAGAGTTATTTTGGAGAGTTAATCTCTACATTCCCGACAGTCGCTGATAGCCTGACAACCACCATAACAATACATACAGTTAACGAGGATAAACCTCACGCAATTTCTATTGATACATTTGTTAATCAGAGTCAATATATTGCATTACCAGAGCAGCTGGAACCTCTATCAGAAGTTACGGTTACTATTAATGATCAGAATGTCGCCCATGCTTATGCCAACATTACATTGAGAGTTATGGAAGTGGTTTAAATGACCAGCGTCTATCAGTACTGCACTATAGCGGATGTGGAGGCAAGAAGCGGCACGGATTACGATGTTAAACAGAGTAAATATAATGCCACTGTTATAGAAGCAGTTATCTCTCAAGGTGAGCGGGAAATTAACACCAAACTCGGTCAAACTTTCACCGGAACTATTCCAGACGGGATAAAGGCGATAGCGATAGAACTGGCTTATAGACGTATGTATAACATGATGGTCTGGGACGGAAACATGGATCGGGAGAATCCTAAGAAAGAAATGATGCCGCTATGGGATGAGGATCTGTTATCAATGTTAAGCTCCTACCGGGCTAAGAATATTACTCCGATTAAACTGCATCGACTGTATAACGTGGTGGGATACCAATGACCACTTATATTAACTACACTACCGTGCAGACAGTTCTAAATAGTCAATGGAACGCGGCTGTTATAGCAAAGCCTTCATTTGATGATTTGAACGCACGTAATGGATTTAATTCAAACACTGTATATATAGGTGTTAAAGAAGCGAAAGCTAGATATATAACTACAGGCAGCGATCCTAAAGACCTGATAGAGACACCGATCTTTATCTATGCTGTTGCTGAGACTAAGAGTAATTGCGATAAATATCTCGATGAGATAAGGCGTATTTTTTTAGAATATACGACAATTAACGGAGATTGGCATGTTGACTCATGGGAATATAAAATGGTTAACGAAGCAAAGTTCTACTATGATATTGTCGCTAAGGAAACATTATATGATTACTAAGGAGAAATGAATATGACACATAGTAAGAGTTACTGGAGAGGATATCTCGACGAAACAAATTTTGGTGGTGGGTCTGCCGGAGCTGCGTATGCTAAAACAGAGCCTGCTAATACAGCGGCATTAAGTTCGCTTCCTCAGCCATTTAATGAAGTAAATGTAATGCCAACTGCCGTATATGAACAAGTTGCAATGGAAAGTGCCGGTCAACCCGGAGATTCAAAGACAACATTTACTACAGATAAAACCATCGTTGATGGTAAATTATCTCAGATAATGAATGGAATTGTCTTTTTAGGACATGCTTTAAGCACTATCATAGATGACGACGAAGGATCTATTCCTAAAAGTTCGTGGTGCGAAATAAACTATGATGGACAGCGATTAAAATCGGCTTACGGTTGTTATATAAAGGATCATACAATATCGGTTCCTAAACCCACTGATCTTCCAAAAGAGACGGTTGCTTACAGCGCATTTGATGTTATAGATGTTGTGACCGGAGCAAACTTTGCAACTGCCAAAGCATGGGGCGGAACACCTTATAGACATAAAGATTTCGCCTTTTACATAGATGGTTCGGTTCTAACCGACTGGGATAGTGCCGAAATAGCAGTAAAAAATGAATGGACCGATAAACAGGCTGGGAACTTCCTGAACTACTACCCAAGGCTGAAGAAAACCGATATAACGCTATCTCTCTCTTCCTTTAATTATTTGGGATGCTTGGATGATGGTGAAACGGAGACGGCTGATTTGTTTGATATATTTGTTGCTATAGGCAGTCCTCTGATAACAACCGAAAGCGGGTCTGATGCTTCAACTGATACGATTATCTACGTTACCAATGGAAGTGCTGACAATGATGCCTATAACGGTAAATTTATGATTATAGAAGGTCAGGTCAGAGAAATAGATGCTTACGTAGGAGCCACTAAAGCTGCAACTCTCGGAGCTGTATTATCAGGCGCACCTGCAAACGGATGCGCTCTAATCATAGCTGATCATGTTTTATCATTACATGAAATGAAAATTGATCCGAAAAGTATTAATATCAATGAAATGCCTGAAAAAGGTATGAAACTCTACTCTGCTGACTTTGAGATCGGCGGGGATTGCGATATAGACCTTGATTAGGTTTTTTTTTTTAAACAAAGGAGGAAATATATATGATAATTAAAATAGAAGATAAAACTGTAAGCCTCAAGGATAGGCTCTCTGTCGGTGATTTAGGTAACCTCGGTAAGTTACCTGATAAAGATGACTTAAAAGATATCTCTTTTATAATCAAGTTCCTAAAAGTGTTAGGCTGGAAAGAGATAGAAACTGAAGATGCTTGGGTCCTGCTTGAGGCTCTCCAAAAACCTGAAATCACGGATTGGATAAATAATCTGATAGCAAAACCAAAAAACTTGCAGACGAGCTCGAAATAGATGCAGTTGAAATGGTTGAGCTCTTTCTGATGGGTATACTGCATCAACCTTATCGGGATCTTGAGTATATTCCCGTTGATAAAGCCTTTAACTATATGAAAAGTGTTGGAAAAATAGTATCAAAACTAATATCTAAAGGAAAAAGCCTGAAAGAAGGAGAGTTTATACCTGATATAGATCCTATGGAGTTGTTTAAAGAAGATGAGTGAAGAACAGACCAGACGAGTAACAATGGCTACTATGATAGGCCTTGGTTCGAGTATTGATAACTTTACACTCGGAATCAATACTCTATCAACCGCTCTATTTCACCAGTCCCAATATATTGCTAAATCAATGGGAAATGTTGCCGATCAGTTTACTGCCTTTGCTAGAAAGTTTTCGGAAGTTATAGAAGCGATAACACCAGCTTCCAGCAATCTTAATAAATTAGGACAGGCTATCGGTGATGCCGCTTATAGTATAGGCTATTTTAATAAATATGCTATGGATCTTAGCGGAAAAGCTCTAGGAACTATATCTACCAATAGACCGCAAGGACTATTGGATCAATTATATACAGATATTAGAGAAAATGCTAAAAGTACCTTTGAAAAGAAAGCAACTGCAGATAAAAATGATAAAGGAGGAGGAGGTATTGCTGGTGCTATAAAAGGTATTGCAGGAATGCTGAAAGGCTTATTAAAGGCGACGCTTATTATAGAACCTTTAGCCTCGATGCTCGATGCTTTCCTAGCACCTCTCGAATTTATCACTCCTTTCTTTGAATTATGGGGAGCAATGTTAAGTCAGATTCTGATGCCAATGATGCCTGAATTAATGGAGATAATGACCGAATTAACACCGTTAATCGCTCAAATAGTGTTAACTGCATCACCAATAGCTGAATTAAGTGCATCAATGCTATCTGCTATGATACCTCTTCTAACAATTCTAATATCTATCCTTAACTTTATATTATCAATTATTGCAGTCTTAACAAATCTGGTATCCGTACTGAAAGTTGCTATGGGATATCTGGAGGTAATATCAACTTTTGTGTTAGGATTCATAACAAATATGATTGATAAGGCAACAAGCTCTATTAATGGAATAGGTACATTCCTTGGAAGAATGTGGGATCAAGCTTATAATTGGCTTCAAGGTATAATTGATAGTATTAAAGAACTATTTACAAGCTGGTTCGGAAGTATATTAGAAACCGGCAGGAATTTCATAGAAGGCGGGTTTGACGGAGACCCGAAGACTTGGTGGTAAAAAAATGGCAACATTATCAGGTTCAAGCGGCTTTGCAGTCGCTATATCAACAACTAAAGCTGGGGATGCCGGTTCTGAGACTCCTACAGGCGATATAATCTATCTCTGGTGCGAAAAGATATCTATCAATGATAAATCCGAAGATAGAGTGAGAGTTTTATCAAATTACACTTCTCTTAAGATTCCTACCGGAAAAATGAGTCTCGGAGTGACTCTGGGTAATGTAATCATAGGAAAGTTTGTAAGCGGAACTGCAACAGAGGAACTGGACGTTGTTAGGAATTTTATCCGTGAACATAGCGTTAAAATCGGAGGTACTAAAGTCTACATATTTGTCAAAAATATTGCGGATGATAAATATGTTAAACTCGGCTGGAATACGAGCCATACTCAGATTAGATACTATTACGGCTATCCTGAGCCTACAACATGGGAAATGGATAAAGGAAAAATGTATAAAGCGATGAGCCTTAAATTTCAGGATGTGACTATGTAATGAAATACAAGCAATTTGTAGAAGTGGCTGATACCAACAATAATCTTGAAGATCTGACAGTTACTCATAATCTCGGTTATTATAACAGTAAATACTACTGGGTAGAGATAGGAAGCGGATTGGATGATAATATCTATATCAAATCAGCAACATCAATAACATCCGCAACAACCACCGAGTATACCTACGATATGCGGGATATAGCCTTTATAGGAGCCGGAGGTTTTATATCTATAACAGGATACGGTCTCAAAATTTTCTATGTTAACTCCAAATGGGTGCTATATGCCGTTGTAAGCGGATACAGAGGTGCTGATGCCTTTACCTTCGCAATTACCAACAATTTCACCGATGCTCTCGGATTTACCGAAGATGTCTACGGATCTGCCGGTTGGATTACTGTAGATGTCGGAGCTATGTATCTATACGGAATTTATACAGTCGGTACGCAGGATGTATCAGCGGTAATCAACTATAGCTATGAAGGAAGCTTGATGCTTGGTTTTATACACTCATATATCTCCGGTGCAAGTTACGGTGAAATTCACACCACTCTCGCTATAGAGTATGGGGATGAGTTAAAACAGTTTTATCCCGGTTATACCGACAATGGATACTATTACTTCGGACTTTTTGAGGATGCGGCTTTTAGAGTTTATAAAATCACCAGTGCTGATGTTCTAACAGAAGATGAGGTGATTGCAGGACTTGTAGAGCCAGCAGACTATGAAGTCAGCTCCCAACTCTTTTGGAAACAAGGAAATTATAGATATCGGATCGACTCCGACCATTTCTATATCTGCGAAGAAGATTGGAGCAGTTTCAGTGATAGCGGGACTTCTACAGAGTGCGTTATCTGGGATTACGATGATAGCCATAATCTGAAAATAAACTATATCATCTGGAAAGATGGTATCTATTGGATTAATCCGCACGGACTTCCTCTGAGAATTCAATCAACGGATGAGGAGTGCTATGTAGGTTGGGGAGATTGGTTTTCAAACAGCGAAGATAAGATCTTTCAGCTTGATTCGGTAACATATTCGGCGGTCGAGTGCTCTATAAAGAATACGCTATACTCTCCTCCTTCGGCGTTGATACGTGTATTATCAGAACCTGAGTTCGATACATATCTGATTCTTCAGGATAACAGTGAAAATGCTATCTTTGAAGGATTTATTCTATCATATGAAACTAATACTGAGGAATATGTCCTCGAAATGAAAAGCGGAGTTGATTACGACTATCAAAGGAAATTGGATGTAGATTTTACTGATAAAACCGCACACTATATCCTAAAATATGTAATTGATAATTACTGCTCTTATATCTGGTATGATAGCGGAATATCCACCACTCCTGCAACTGAATACACTATATCTTTCAAAGGAAAGAGTGTATTGGATGTAATGAAATGGGCTGATAAAAAAGAAGGTTACATTACTTCTATCAGACAGGATAATGAAGTTTACTGGGATCAATACTCAGATAGTCTGTTATCTATAACAACTTCTACATTCCCACCGCAGTTAAAGACTCAAACTCTTAAATTTTCAAAGATAACTCTCTACGGAGCCAATGGATTGGTTTCTACATATTTAGGAGAGCCTAACTTTGGAGAATTTATTGATTGGTTTCCTGAAATTGATAATCAGACTGATTTGGATGCGGCAGCTGCTCAGATGGGTTCGGATATGAATATAAACTTATCAAAAATTAAATTGGGCTCTATAGCAGTAGGAATGTTTGATTACGGAACGTCAGTTACGCTCACCTCGGCTCTTTATTCTATTACAGCTGAAACATGGTATATTATAGAAGTAGACTATGATGCTCTGACGGATCAATGCTCTCTCATGCTTACAGATGCTTATTGGTCTCCTTCAAATAATAATATTGATGATAAGCCGACTCAGAACGAGCAGGCTATAGGAATGATATCGGAACATGTTAATAATCTGACTATAGCTGATATAACCGATCTTACCTTCGGCATTGCAAATACAAACGCTGTAAAAATTGACCATGCCAGTGTTGCTGATAATGATTTTGCTAAATTTACAGCAAATGGATTGGAAGGAAGGAGTTATACCGAACTTCTAAGTGACGTAGGATTAACTGCAACAGCGAGCGAAATTAACACCGCCTGCGATGGTGCAACAGCAAAAAACGCCCATACCCATGATGATAGGTATTACACTGAAACCGAAATTAATGCAACTAAAGTGGCGTTCAGTCTGGGTAAAACTTCAGCACAAGTCGTTTCAACTTCAACATTTGAGCCGATTGAATTTAATGTAGAAGATCACGATTTTGGATCGAATGTTGCGAGCTATACATTTACCGTTCCAACAGCAGGAGTTTATCATTTTGACGCTGCGTGCTGTTTCGCATCATCAGCGTGGGCGGCAGGAGTAACATGCGATATCAAAATCGCATCGAGCGGGGGAAAGTTTAGACAAAATAGATATACTGTTCCTTACGATATAACGTTCTATCTCATGAATACAATCAGTTGCGATTTGTATCTCGCTGCTGATGAGACAGTGCAAGCGAGTATCTATCAAACATCTGGGGGAAATAAAACAACATATACGGGAGCACATTATAATTATTTTAACGGACACAGGTGCTATTAAAAATGAACTATTGCAGAATCTGTAAATCAAAATTGGAATATCTGGGGAAGTGCGAGACTGCTGTCGG
>Ga0265297_10006913_pt1 | contig 16073 bp, 22 predicted proteins | sample Munlanlwell13791_FD_192502 | JGI IMG/M metagenome (GOLD analysis project Ga0265297, IMG submission 192502) | Leachate microbial communities from a municipal landfill in Southern Ontario, Canada - Leachate well 137-91 | ecosystem: Engineered > Solid waste > Landfill > Unclassified | place... | reverse complement strand
ACATCGACGGCCTATTGTAAATCATAGTAGCTCTTCTAGAAAAGGGTTTTTTTATTAATTCTTCTTTGCAATTTTCATATTGATTATAATTATCGCTAGAATTTATACACCATCCATAATTTGAATTTATAAATCCATTTACATCAGCTATATTTTTCCACATCTTTGGAATAGTTTCTCCTATATCATTTATATTTAAAGACATAGAATTATACCAATTTAATTCTCTTTGTATATAATTTTCATTAGGTTGGCCAAAGATAAAAGGTTCATCAGCTATAAAACTTGCAGCTAATATTTCTATGGTTTTTATTCCAGATTTATCTTGAATAAAATTTTTTTGTTTGTATTCATCGATAAATAAATTTCTTATATCTTTAATACGTAATCTCATTTGTCATTATATTTTTGTAAAAACCATTCATATGTTTTTTTGATTCCTTTTTCTAAATCTATTTTAGGTTCCCATCCTAATGATTTTATTTTAGAAATATCCATAAGTTTTGTTAAAACTCCATTCGATTTATAATTATTCCATAAAATGTCTCCCTTATATCCAATAATATCTTTTATCATTTTAGCTAAAAAATTAATTGGAACATCATATCCAGAACCAATATTTATGGGTATAGAACTGTCATAATTATCCATTAAAAAATATAATGCGTCAGCTAAATCATCTGCATATAATAATTCTCTTTTTGGAGATCCGTCACCCCATAATTCTACTTGAGGCAAATCAAGAATCTTAGCTTTATATAATTTATATAAGAACGTTGGAAGTGTATGAAATTCATCTTCTAAAAATTTATCATTCTCTCCATATATGTTACATAATATAGCTGAAATAAAATTTAAACCCCATTGTTTTCTATATGATTTACACATTTCAACTCCAGCAAGTTTAGCCATTGAATATGAACTAGTTACTAAATCTAGCTGATCACCCATTAATTGTTCTTCTTTAAATGGTTGTTCTGCATGTTTAGGATACATATAAGAAGAACCCAAAAAAATTAATTTTTTTACACCACTTTTTCTCGCTGCTTCTATTATATTTGTTTGAATAATAATATTTTCATAAAAATGTTCTCCTGATTTTGTATTATTAGTATAAATTCCACCCATATTAGCCGCTGCAATAAAAACATAATAAGGATTGTATAACCGAAACATTGTTTCAGTTGCATTTTTATCCATTAAATCTAAATCCTTGCGATTAAAATATATTAAATTTTTATGTCCTTTTTCTATAAGTTTTTTTAGTATAGCAGAGCCAATTAATCCAGTGTGTCCAGCAACATAGATCTTATTTGACTTGTTCACTTATTTTAATTTTTATTTTTTCATATGTTTCTAATAAAGTAAATCCACCCATAATTATATTAACATCATTCCATGGAATATTAAAATTACTTTCTAAAATAATTTCTTCATTTACAATAAATCCCATTTTACAAATTCCTTGTTTTAATACTAAAAAAGAATCACTTTTTCTTAGTGGATCAAAAAATAAATTTGCGTTATCAATCTTTCCTAATTTCTGAATTTTTATATCCATTTTCTTATTTTATAAAATTTAACACTTGATTAAAAATATTTTCTTTAGGTATAAAACTCATACCATCATTAACTTTAATTTTTATTTTATTATCAATAGCTGATTTATTAAATATATCGTTAAATAACTTTAATTCTTTAGTTTTTTGTTCAATATTTTGAGAAAATGATTTTCCATCTTCTTTACTTAAAAAAAAGTCTGAATCTGCTGTTAATAATATTAAATAAGTTTTAGGATTATTTAATAAATATTTTTTTTCAAACAACTTAATATATTTTTCAATAGATGAAGGATTTTCTCCTCTAAACATTTGTCCATAAACATATTCTCCATAAATTGATCTATTCCACAACATAATATTTTCAAAATAATTATATTGATCTTTTTCTAATTGTAATATTGTATTCAACAATTGTCCTTCTTTTTCAAAACACATTATTTGATATTCAAACGATGCTTTATTTATTATGGTTTTAGGAGGTTTTGTGAAATGTCTAATAATATTATTATCATAATTATAATATTCACATATTCTCTTAATTAGAGAATTTTTTCCTAGTACATCTCCTCCCTCTATTAAAAAATGTTGCATTCGGATATTTGATTAAGGTTTTATTATGTTTATTCATTAAGTCTTCTTAAGAATGATGTTGCTCCTGTATCTCCACTCATATACCATTCTAACTCTTTTGCTCTTTTTGAACACTTTCTCAGATCTCTTATTAAAGATTTTATTTCATTAAGAATAATGGGTTTTTCTTCTAAAGTTGCATCTTCCAATCTATCATATTCTTTATTTGGATATTTTAAATCAAAAGAATTGCTAATTTCATGACTCCAATCTTCTCCAAGATATTTTCCGTCGTTAATAAAATCCCCTTCTATTTGATCTGCTAATTCATCTAGATGATAATATGCGTAATTATAATGTCCACCGCTCATAATAAAGCTTTCAATTTATTTACCAAAGCGCTTTTGCCAACTGCGCCTACTTGTTTATCTACTACTTGTCCATTTTTAAAAAAGAGTACAGTAGGAATATTTCTTATGCCATATTTGGCAGCTATCGAATTGTTGTTATCAACATCAACTTTAGCAACAACTGCCTTTCCTGCAAATTCACCACTCATTTCTTCAACTATTGGAGCTATTAAACGGCATGGCCCACACCATTCTGCCCAAAAATCAACTAAAACAGGTTTGTCTGATTTTAATACAAGCTCTTCAAAATTAGCTTCAGTTATTTCAATTGCCATATTATTAGATTTTTAATTTATATAAGTAAATGAACTAAAAGTTTTCTTAATCTTTAAAACATTTTATTTTAAATATATAATTATAAAACATGAAAGCAAAAATGGTAACTGAAAATTTTTTTAATGATCCAGGAAATGACAAAGCTATTTCTGGTTGGACTCAAGCATTTATAACAAAGGATTTAGATAATTACAACATAGAAGTTTTTGAACCTTTTTCAATAAATGTGTCATCTGACGAAAAAAATAAAATTCAATTCATTTTAAACAAATATAACATTCCATTTAAAATTAAGTTAAATAAAAAAGAAACATTAGCAGAAGGAATTTTGAAATTTTCGGATGGTATGGAATTTGACACATCTGGCAAATTAAGAAAGGAATTAAAATCAGACGGTTGGTATGTTGTTGGTAATGGATTACTTATGCCGGTTAATTCAGAAAAAGAAGCTGATGATTTCATAAATGATTTTAATGGCATCTAAAATATCATATTTCATTTAATGTCATTTTAATAAATTCTTTTATTGGATTTATACTATCATCCATACTATATTTTTTAATATCATCTAATACAGATGTAGGAATTGAATTATCAATAAATTCTCCGTTTTCAAATATAATCCAAATACCTATACTGTCTATTTTATGTTTTTTATTGACATTATTTAAATCATTATAAATTAAAGATGCAGATTCAGATATAAATTCACTATAATCATTATCATAATAATTTTTATATTCTTTATTAATTTCTATTAAATTTTTAATGTTTAATGTGGCTGAATGCTTAATAATAAATTTAGCTTTATTGTTTAATGTTAATTCCTTTTTATCATCTTTTTGCATTAAAGATATTTTAAATTCTTTTATTTTTCTCATATTTTTAAATATGTAAATTTGAATTTAACAATATAAAAGCTATTAAATCATTGGCGGTTTGCTTATCATTGGCCCCAATATGCCAATCATATATATTTAATTTTCTAAATTTAGAAACTGTAGGTAATTCAGAACTATATAAATTTGTTTCTTTATAATCATATATGGTTACAATTCTTCCTAAATTGTCTTCCAATATCCACTCTGTGGATACTTTATAGTCATCTCCTTTAGAATTAGGTAAACCAAATAAATCAACTAATTTATTATAATTTATTGGGATCATTCCTTGAAGAGATGTACCAATGGGAGATTTATTTGATATTTTAAATATTAAATCAGTTTTTGCATTTAGAGATGATACTATTTCATCTGTTGATTTTGGTTTTAAAAAATCTCGCAAAGATTCATATACTATTTTAGTTTTCATAAAGTAGATATTATAATTATTTTATTTTGATTATGTTTTGTTCAAAAAAGATTTTTAAATCACTTAATATTTTGTCTATTAAATAGCTGATTAATTCAATCTCCTTTTAACTTTTAAGATTTAATTTCATATATTTATCCTTTAGCTCCATATCTTTTTAATAAATCAACAATGTCTTTATACCCATAGTGTGCAGCATAAATCAATGCACTATGCCCATCATTGTCCTTAGCATTTATATCGGCCCCATTGTTTAGCATCAACTCAACAACATCTTTATACCCATATCGTGCAGCATACATCAATGCACTCCACCCATAGTTGTCCTTAGCATTTATATCGGCTCCAGCATTTAGCAACAACTCAACAACATCTTTATACCCATTATATGCAGCAGACATCAATGCACTCCGCCCATTATTCGACTTAGCATTAACATCGACTTTAGCCTTTAGTAACAACTCAACAACATCCTTTTTGCCATCAGCTGCAGCATGCATCAATGCACTCCTCCCATAGTTGTCCTTAGCATTTATATCGGCTCCAGCATTTAGCAACAACTCAACAACATCTTTATACCCATTATCTGCAGCATTAATTAATATCTTGTTCTTTTCTTCTATAGATAACTCCTTTAAACCACTAATGATTTGTTCTTTAGACTTAGGCTGTAAAATATCACCCAGTGACTCATTTATAAATTTTGCTTTCATTAAACAATTTTTACATTATTTAATATTCCAATAATATCTGTCTTATTATTTCCACTTTTAATGTGAACATCTATTTCTTTATACGCAATTTCTTCTGGATATGCGATAATTCCATTTACTATAAATGGATTTGTTGTATCTAAAACATTATATTTTACATTCGCCCATATTGATCCATCCGATGTATATGTAATATTACCACTACTATCTTTTATTTCTAATTGAATATTTATAGATGTATCATTTGATTGACATATAAAATACCCTTCATCTATAACTATAAATGAATTGTTTGTTATTCTTTGGTTATTTAAATCTGGAACTATTTTAACGATAGGTTTTCTTGATATGGAAATTGATGAATCTTCTTCCCAAATTATAATTGGGTCTTTAAAATCTGTAAATTTATTGGATATATTCCATATATAATATTCATGATTTGGAACCTGTAATTCTATATCATAAAAATCATTTTGCCCGCTATAACACCACTGAATATCTACATTATTTATAATAATTCCTCTATCGTTGGCAATCCATTCTATCCATATAGGTATTCCTTTAGGAATTATAGCTCCTTCACTTGGAGAAGTTACAGTAATTACGTTTTTAGATTCTTTTTCATTACCTGGATATAGATTGTAATTAAATCCTTTAATTTTAGAATTAGCTTTAGTTTCTGTTGTTGGGTCAAATACGGGTTGATAAGTTTCTATTTCTAATTGGAATGTTACCTTTATTTTATTATCACTCTCAAATGAATATTGAATACTTTTTTCTAGAGTTATATCGTCAGGAAACCCAACAGTACTTCCAATTCGCATCCCTTTATAATAAGAATAAAACGTTACAGTTTTATAAAAAGTTTCTCTTATTTGTTGTTCTATTTTTAAAGCTGTTATCTGTCTATCACACCATAATTCACAATCTATTTTTACATTTAATGGAATAGAATATAAATAAGATACATAAGATTCTAATTGACCTTCAACTTCTTTTATATAACGGCCTTGAACATATCTAGAAGTAATTCTTTGAGAACTTATAGAAGAACCTGTATATGTGATTACACCTCGTGGGAGAACGTCAAAGTTACCGTCAATCGGTCGTGGAGGCATGCAAGAACCATAAAACGTATAAAAATCATGATTGAACCTCTCATCACCTGATGAATTGTATGTCCAATATAAAGTTATTTCTTCTTCATTACTATCTCCCCAAATTTGAGTATATTTCATAGAATTAAGAATGTCAAGAAGCCCCGAAAGTACACCCCTAATTAATACCCCCTCTGTATTATATTTATTCCAAAGTGACATAATAATTTATAAAATTTTTAAATTCAATATAATTTTTATTTAAAATTAATATCCATTGATATCCATTATTTAATGTCGATTTACCTTTTAATGATGGTATATAAAAATCCGGAAAATAATAATGTATTTTTCCTTTATAATTATATTTAATTTTTGGTCCTCTAGTAATGTCTGGATATTTATCATAATATTTATTTAGAAAATCTAACTCATAAGAACTTTGGTAATATATGTCAGTATTTTTAAATAATTTATGCTTAGTAACAGTACATATGGTTTTATTGAAAATTCCATCATTTTGCATTGGATGTTCAACCCCATATCTTTCTAAACAAGTTTGTTTGATTTTTTTAACATTGCAATAATTTTCATCTCCATATTTTTCTTTTTTTGTTTGTTTTATTTTAGATTTAATTTCTTTTGATTGAAATGTACATTTAACACCATATTTGTCTAAATTTGTTTGTTCAGCCTGTTCTACATTATGATAGTTTTCATCTCCATATTTTTCTAATTTTGTTTTATTTCCCTTTTTTCTTATGTCTTTATTTTGTAATGAATAGGATGTACCATATTTTTGAATGCAAGTTTCTATTTTTTTGTTTTCAATTATTTGGATTTCTTTCTTTGACCTATTTTTTGCTATTTTACGTAGATTATTTTTATGTTTTTCACAGCTCGGGTAATTTTCTATACCATATCGTTCTAACATTGTATTTTTAACTTTTTCGCGGTTTGTTCCATGCGCAGGATTTTTATGACCATATTTAATTAATCTTGTTAACTCTCCTTTTTCTTTAATTTCTTTTTTATTTATAATAATTTCTGATCCATATTTTTCTAAATTTGATTTTTTTATTTGATTAAATCTATATTCATTAGCACATTGTTTACTACAAGTATCTCTAAATCCTCTATATGTATTATAAAACTCTGTTTTTTTACCACATATTTTGCAAGTAGCATAATTTCCGTTCAAAATCCGTTTAATATAATATTCTTCTATTTGTAAATTATGTTTTTTAATAATATGACTATTGAATATTCTTTTTGAATGTAATAAAGTATTACATTCTTTACATAAAAAATGACCGTCATCTGTTTCTCTAAAATCTTTCATCTTATGCTATTTTTAATTCTTTAAAAAAATTTATTTTTTGTTTATCACTTTTTGATATATGATTAGGAAATTTGATAAGAACATTTTTTATATTATTTTTAATATCATCTAACATTGTATCATCAAGTTTAGGAATTAAAAAATCTTTTAATACTATTAACTAATTTAGCTTTCATAAAATATACTTAATTTAATTTATTTATTCATCTATAACTTTTATTCTTTGAATAAATTCTATTGGAAAATAATTTCTATGGCAATGAACTAAATCTCCAAAACAAGCATCTAATATATAGCTTTTGCAATAGTCATCAGTGTGTCTAATGCTTCTTCCTAAACTCTGTATTATTTCTAAACACGTTTTCCACGCATACCAATTAGGATTTATTTTCATTTTTGTGTTAATATACCTATCAGATAATGATGGATAAGGAACCTTAGCAATTATAGAAAACCTACATTCATCATCTGGAAAATTTAAACCCACTCTTAAACTTGGACCCATTATTACAGAATTTTTGGTCATTTTCATTATGTCTATGATTCTAGATTTTTCTTCTGTTCCTTCATAAACAAATACCCTTTTTCTATTTTCAGCACTTAAATTATCTCGTATTTTCATAGTTAAATCATAAGACGCAGAATGAATTATACCATTTTCTCCTTTATGTTCTTGTAATATTCCATTTATTTTATCAAAAAACCAATCTTTATTTTGTTCAAATTGTTTATAAGATAATCTTCTTTTAGGATAATAATAAATAGGAGACTTCTCATAATTAAATAAGTTATCCATCTTAATATATTTAGCTCCTTTTATATTTATGCTTTTCATATATTCTTTTGGATTAGAAAATGTTGCACTCATTAATATTGTAAATCCTGTAAATTTATGAAAATATCTCTCCATTAAAAAATTCTCTTCTAAACAATTAAATGTTAATTCATTAATAGTTGGGTTTTTTATTAAATTTCTTATTGAAGTTTGTCTTATTATAAAATTATAATCTTCTATTTTACAATGAAGGTCTTTTACCCAATCTGATATGAATAAAGATTCCATCCATTCTTTAGGAGGTTTTTTATTTTTATATTGAACTTCAACTTTTTCTTTTAATATTTCAATTGAAGATTTAAATGATCTTAGTGCTGATTCAATAGAACATAAATGTCCATATAATATATCTTGATCCTCTTGGACCCACATTTCATCTATTCCTGATTTAACTATATTTACATCTAATGTATGGTCTTTAACTTTATGAAGATTAAAAAAATCTGAAAGTTTTTGTAATTTTTCTATAGTATTATCTGTAAATCTAGGAGAATAGTGTTGTTGAATTATATCTAATATTTTATGCGCTTCATCAGATATTGTAAAATCTCTAGATGGAAATATTTTAACGTTATCATCAGATTTAGAATTTACAAAATTTTGCATTATAAGCCAATAATTATAATTCATAATTGATGTTTCTGACATCATTGCTAATTCTCTTGCTTGTAAATATGGGCATTCGTTATAACAACCCATTGTTTTAGGAGTTTTATTTCTAATTTTACAAGTTCCAAAAGAATATTTCTCATTATTATCAATACACATATAATGATCTACTCCCTTTATAGATCCCCAGTTTAAATTAAATTTTTTAATATCTTGTTCATATTGATCTTGTAATGATGTTTCAGAAGTTAATATATAACCTGTTTTTTTATATTTGTTTAAAATGTATGCAATAGCCATAGAAATCACAGATTTTCCGGCGCCTGTTGGGGCTTCTAATATAACTACATTATATGACTTATCTAAATAAGTTCTAATTACTTCTCTTACTACTTCTTCTTGTCCTTTTCGCCAAACCCATTTTTCTCCCAAATGAACATTTTTAAAATCTATAATGTAATTGTTTATGATAGAATCTAATTGATCTTTAGATTTAGGTTTCAAAACATCTGCTATTGTCATTAGGTTTATTCTTTTTATTCATTTGTTTTTATTATTATAAAGATCATTAGTTTTTAAAACAAAAAAATAAAGCATCTTAAAAGATGCTTTATTCGTGTTCTATATTAAATTTAATTGATAATTTTCTTATAATTTTTAAAATTAACTTATAATATGTAGTTTTATCATCATGTTCTAATGTTAGTAACAAATGGTTAATTTCAGGATATTTAAATGAAAATGAATATTCACCTTGATCGGAGAGTCTCCCTGTAAATTCTTTAGAAGATAATTCATTGACTATGTCATATAAAGTTTCTAATGTACATAAATATGATTTTTCTTTTTTAAACGTTAATTTTTTGCTATCTTTTCTATATGAATTTATATCACTAAATGTTTCATCAAATTCTTTAAATGTAATTTTATTAACAAAATCATTACTAACTGACTCTAATTGTTTTTCTATATCAGAATCTGATTTGGGTTTTAAAACATCACTTATAGATCGGTTAACTAACATTATTCTTCAACAATATTTTCTAATTTGAATTTTTTATACTTATTTCCTATTTTCATTAAAAATGAATTATCTCTTAATTTGGCCATTGGAATTGCGCTTATAATTTCTGATTCTCCTTTTACTTTAAATGAAACAGGAGTTCTAGCATATTCAGGAACTTTTAATTGATTATCCAAAGATGTTTCTAATTCATCTTTTATATAAATATCGTCTTCTTCACCTTCTATAAAATCATTTGTATTGAATAAAGATACATCTTTATTGCCTGATTCGTCATCTTCATCATCTTCTAAATAATCGTCATCTTCCCTATCTTCAACACCGGTGTCATTATCTTCTTCTTGCTCGTTATAAATAATATCATCTATACTTTCGAATATTAATTTAGCTTTCATATTAAAATATTTTTATTTTATATATTAAAAGCAATGGGTGACACTTATATCACCCATTAACAATAGTCCATTTAAAAATTATTTAGAGTTCTAATTTGGTTACAGTCATATCCGAAAAGCCATCTTTCTTTTCTATTTCTATTTGATATGAAAAAAATTCTATAGGTAATGGAGCATGGTGTATTATAAATATATTCATTAATAATTCTTTGGATATTTTTTGTAATAAACCTATTATATCATAAATTCCATCACCATCTATGGATGATAAGACTTCATCTAACATGAAAATGTTTAATGAAGGATATTTTCTTTTTAACATTCTTATGATAGAAATTAAGACTGCTAAATCAACCTTCTTTTTTTCTCCTAATGATAAGGTTTCTACATTTATTTCTATACCTAAATGTTCTATATGTGGTTCAAAATCGTTATTAAATCTTAATCTATATGGAAAATGTAATTCGCTTAATGTAAATTCAATTTCTTTATTTAATGTGGGTAAATAACTATCAAGAATCTTTTTCTTTACGCCATCATCTGAATACAGTTGTTCTAATATAGATTTATATTTAAAATCTTCATCTAAGTTAATTTTTTTGTCCTCTTTGTTTTGTATTTCAATCGTATTTTTAGATATAATATTTTCTATAGATATAAACTCTTTAGGTTTATCAATTTTTAAATATTCTAATTCCTTTTGAAGTCTTTGATATGTGTATTTAACTTGTGATATAAATTCATTTATATTTTTAATGGCTTCTTTTATTTTCTTTAAAATATCGTCATATTTTGATTCATTAGATAAAAGAACTTCTAATTCATTTTTCTTATTTTTTAATTTACTATTTAAATCTTCCTTTAATAATTCAAATCTTTTTTCTGTAAAAGGAGTTTCGCATGTCGGGCATTTGTCTTGATTATATAAATCTACTTGTTTTTTTAAAACCTTTATATCATGATTTAAATTTGTTTTTTGAGAATTAAATATTTCATATGATTTTTTTACATCATTTTCTTTTTTTGTATATTCTCTTAATTTATTATAAGCATCTTCTAATTTAGGCTTATATTCTATCATTTTTTTAGTTATAGTTTGAATCTTTTGGGAGTTATCTTCATTAATTTTTTCTTTTAATTTTTCTAATTCTTTAGATGCAGTTATAATAGTTTTCTTTAAAGATGATATTTCGGTGTCAAATATTATTATATCTGTTTTTAATTTACGCAAATCTTCTTTAATAAGTTTATTCATCTCATTAATAATTTCCATGGCGAATAATTTATCAATGATAATTCTTTTATCCCCAGGCGTCATAGATATAAAAGATTTAAAATCATTTATTGATAATGATATTATATTTGAAAAAATATGATAAGGTAACCCAACAACCTCCAAATCAATATAATCTTGATAATTATTAATACCCGATTTTCCTATATCATTGGATTCATTCGGCCATTCTTCGTTACTATGTTTATAAACTCTTAAATCTTGGGGCGAAAAGTTCCTTTCTATAGTAGTTAATGTATTTGGATTTATTTCTATTGTTCCTTTGATCCAGCCGCGTTTGTTGAGGCGATTAGCTATATCATCTTTTTTGAACTTATCTAAACGACCATAATATAATATTTTAGGTAGATTAACCAAAAAGCTTTTTCCACTTCCGTTTTTAGCTACAACCATCCATAATCCGCCTAATTTGTCAAAAGATAATTCATTTATACGATTACCATATGGGCCTATATTTTTCCACTCTATATTTAAAATTCTCAACTTTTTATTGTTTTAAGGTTTTAAATAGTACTTATCTAATTCGCATAAAACCTTAATAAAATTAGATATTTTTCCTATAGTAAGTTTGTCGGTTACTTTAATTATATTTTCTTTGCTTATAGATACTATAAAATCATATTTCTCTGATGGGGTATGATCTTCTAATTTAAATTTCAGTATTTCTTCTAATAGAGATTTATCAATTTGGCTTTCTGACGCTGTTGATAAATGTTCTAAAATCATATTTAATAATTCTATTGAACAACGTGGTGTTGATTTCATATTTTGTTTTTAATAAAATTTTTATTCATCTTTTTTAGATGATTTCTCGTAATATTGTTTATTTAAAGATTTTAATTTAATGATTTTTTCAGAAGATAAACCCAAATCATCTATACTTATTTCTAATAATGTTAATATATCTTTAATTTCCTCTCCATCTACTATTCCAATAAAATCATCTATTTTAACTTTTTCACTAATTGTTTCTATTTTTTTATAGTTACAATCTTTTAAAAGTTCTATAAATTTGGTTAAATTAAATTGATGAATATATTTATCTGGAACTATTATATCGGTATAATTATTTGATAGTATTGATTTCACATAAGATAGTTGCCATTCTAATAGATCTTCTAATTTGATTCTTTGAAAAACCGGTGATATATTATTTTGAACAAAATGATAGGTATTATTATTTGGATTAAATACATAAACACCTTTTTGATTTCCTATATCTGAACGTTTAGTGTGATACGGCGAGCCAACATATATTAATTTATCTTGTTCTTGACGTTTATGAATATGGCCAGAAAATATTCTTTTTATTTTATTATTAACACTTAAAAAATCTGTTCCTTTTATAATATTTTTACCGTTATCATATTTAAATCCTACTATATCAGTATGGGCAAAAACATAATCTACATTACTTGCTTTTATAAAATTTTCTTCTTTTTCTTTATCACCAATCCATGGTAAGATAAGAATTTTATTTTTATTGTTTGTTATAATTGAAGGTTTATCAAATATAGTAACATTTTTAATATATTTAAATATTTTTAAAGAACTTATATCGGTTGAATATTTTGCATAAATATCATGATTTCCAATCAATATTATTACGGGGATTATATTTGATAATTGAATCATTAAATCAATAGAAGAATTTAATATATTAATATCAAGGAGTTGACGTGAATCATGAAAATCCCCTGTTATTATAAGATGGTCATTTTCCTTAATATTTTCTTTTAAAAAAGGAACATAAAATTCACTAAAAAAATTAAGTTGATTTTGTAACCATTCTAAAGAATTAGAACGAACTCCAAAATGTAGATCGCTTATTATAAATAAATTAGAATAGTTTATAAATTTAGGTTGAAGTTCATATTGAGGCAAATCCATATTTTAAAATAACTTTTTAGTTTTGATTTTTTTGTTTAGATCAAATTTTTCGTTTAATTCTTTTAATAGGCTTTCTTTATCTAGGACTCCAATTTCGTCATATAATTGATTGTAATTTATTTGAAAGAATTCAGCAAATCCAATAAATATTTGAGCCACAGAAAATGTATTTTCTTTTAAGAGTTTTTCTTTAAAGAAGTAATACATTTTTATTAAATCATTTTTATCTACTCGTTTTGGATTTTTGTATTTTTCATAATATGGAGAGTTTGTAAAAAATTCATAAATTTTATCATCTAAAATTTTTAATGTTCTTTCCTCAAACATGTTTTCTGATAATACATCTTTGTAAAGATCATAAACTTTATCATCGACTTTTATTGGAGTAGTAAATTTCTCATAATCTATATCTCCTGTATTATAAGAATTATTCATAATTTTATCATACTTCATAATATTCTCTTCTTCATTAAAAAATCTATATTTTTTCATTTAAATTTTAAACTATTTATCATAGTTTAAGTTTCAAAAAGGCCCTTTCCTGAAATAAAATTATCAGACGTGGTTGAACTTATTGCAACATGAATTTGGTTGTTATTAGAATTATTTGACATTGTTTTTTTAAATCCACCAATAGAACCTGTTATAAAATCCATATCTTCTATTTGTGAACTCATGTCCTCTGTTATTCTTCCATATACACGATTAAAATTAAATTTTTTTCTAGTGTTTTCTAATCCAGAAACTCTATCAGCAAGATATTTTATGTATAATTCTCCTTTAGCTTTCATTTCTGGATTAGAAATTATACCAAATAAACCATCAACTGTATGTAATAATGCGGCAGACTCTGAAACATTTGATATTGTTAAATCAGATGTATCCCAACCTGAGTTATGTGTTAAAATATCATTTGCAAAAAACAATCTATTTTTTGAATCAAGTTCTATATCGATTGTATCCATAATTTCATATTCTTCTATAGATAAAATTTCATCTTCAAGTATTTCAATATCTAATATATTATTCATTTTTTATAAAATTTATACATTTGTTTATAACATTATCTTTATCTTTATAAAAATCAGATTCCCAAATAGTTAATATTTTAAATTCTTTTAAATTCATTTACTTATATATTTTTTATATAAATTTTTGAACCTTTCTTTAATTCTGAAACCTTTTTATATGTTCCATCAGAAGGAAAAATATGATTCCCTGATGTTATAATTTCTTTTCCAGATTTAGTTTTAATTTTAAAGGTTTTTGTATTTTTATTAACATAAATATTTTTAACCTTCGTATATCCTAAATCTCCTAAAATAAAATCTCCTATTGTTAATTCATATAATTTTATTTCACCTTTTTCTCTATGATGTATAACACTATTCGGAGATAAGCATCTATTAGTTTGGGTCGGAGAAATCAGCGCCCATTGTTCTTCTTGAGCTATAGCTCTTAAATCTTCACTTATTTGTTTGATTTTCATATAAAGATTTTCACTATTTGGGTTTCTCCAATTTTTCATTATGTTAATATAATCTACAAAAACATTATCAAATTTATATCCAAGAATTTCTTGAGCTTTTACTAAATATGTTCTAAGATCATTTGTTGACATAGTAGAAGAAGGAAATTCTTTTATGTGTAATTTACCTAAAGATTGTAAAGACCTCTGTTTTAATTCATTTAAATTATTTTTTAATTTATCTTGATCTTTAGCAAATTCTTCATAATCATCTAATGGTACATTTAATAAGTTTGAACCAATGCGCATATTAACAAATTCATGCTGTAATTCTAATGTTACGTATGCGGTGTTAAATCCATTTAATATGGAATTAGCAGCCAAATTACACATCAAAAAAGATTTTGCACTTTTAGGACCTGCTAAAAATACAATTAATGATCCTTTCCACCAACCGCCCTTTAAACATTTATCAATATATGAATATCCTGTAGATGTTCTAGCTAATCTGGTTTGTACATGCGTTGTTGGATCAAAGAAATCTACACCCAAATTAAAAGAAAAATCTATTGCCGTTTCAGTAGAAATCATATGGCGAACTTTTTCAACAACATCTGATGCAGTTTCAGGAGCCATATTATTATTCATTTTCATAAATGCAATGGATTTTCTCATTACATTCTCTAAATTTCTTATTTGAATCCATGGTCCTATATTATCTAATAGCCACTCTTGATCATATTGTTTTAATTGTTCTTTGGTATTATAAAGCGCTATTATAATATCTTCATTATATTTTTCACCTAATCCTTTAATTCTTATTAATTCACTTAATTGTTCTTTTGATGGTGCTTCTTTATAATTAAGAGCATGTTCCTTTGCTATAGAAAAAAGTTCTTTTAGTGTTTGATTCGAAAAAAATTCAGGTTTTGTAGTATTTAAAAAAACTTGATTACTTAAAATATAATGAAAAAACAATGTTTCAGTATATCCATAAATATTACTCATATTAAAAATTATATATAAAATATTATGAAAAAAAAGAACCTCGGTTTTAGGTTCTTTTACTTTTTAAAGATTTTAATTTTGCTTCAATTAATTCTAAAATTTTAGGAACATTTTCTCTATGAGAACTAATTTTTGCAATTTCATCACAATATAAATTCATTATTTTTATTACATCCTTGTCTATAATTCTAGCTTCTTTTTCTGTTTGTAGTCTACCATTTGGATTATAATTATCATTTCTTTCTAAAAAAATATTTAAATTAAGAAAT
>Ga0265297_10006912_pt1 | contig 16075 bp, 10 predicted proteins | sample Munlanlwell13791_FD_192502 | JGI IMG/M metagenome (GOLD analysis project Ga0265297, IMG submission 192502) | Leachate microbial communities from a municipal landfill in Southern Ontario, Canada - Leachate well 137-91 | ecosystem: Engineered > Solid waste > Landfill > Unclassified | place... | reverse complement strand
TTGCCCTTTTCAAGGCGGATCACTCGGTCCGCATATTCCGCAGCGGCAAGGTTGTGGGTAACCATGATGAGCGTTTTGGAGAATTCCTTGTTGAGCCTTCTCAGAAGTGTCAGGATTTCCTTCTCCGATTCGGCGTCCAGGTTGCCTGTCGGCTCGTCGGCAACGATGATCTTTGGGTCAGCGACAATTGCGCGCGCAATTGCCGTGCGCTGTTCCTGACCTCCGGACATCTGACGGGGATAGTGCGTCATTCTGTCCGACAGCCCCACGGCGGTAAGAGCAGTAAGGACATGTTCTTTTCTCTCTCGTCCGGAAAGAGGCATCACGAGCAGGGGTAGCTCGACGTTCTCGCTCGCGGTGAGTACCGGGAGCAGGTTGTAGAACTGAAAGATGTAGCCTATGTTTCGCGGACGCCACTTGGTTTTCTCCGACTCACCCATACGGGCCAGCTCGGAACCGAGGATGTGCGCAGTTCCGGAGGTGGGGCGGTCAATGCCCGCGATGATATTGAGCAGAGTAGTCTTCCCCGATCCGGATGGCCCCATCAGGGCAACAAACTCTCCCTGCTCAATGTTCAGGTCAATGTTGTCCAGAGCGCGGATTTCGCGACCATGATGAAGGAATATCTTGCTGAGGCCTTTGATTTCAACTACTGGTGTCATTGCTGCTCCGTTACCGGTTCCCCTTCCTTGAGGCCTTCAGGAGATGTCACAATCACGCGAGCCCCTGAAGGAATCCCTTCGACTATCACAGCGGAATCTCCGATCTTGCCGACTACAGTGATGCGTTTCGCGACAGCCTTCCCATCCTCAACGATCAGAACGAATTGGCCATCCGCATTCTTCCGGACGGAAGCCTCGGGAATCGAGACTCCTGAGGTCTTTTCATCGGGCTTGGCATCGGGCGCCATAAAAGTGATCTGTGCGGTCATTTCCGGAAAAAGGAGAAGATCAGGTTTCTCGATTTTGACCTTTACGGTTATGGTGTTCTTCGCCAGTTCTGCCTGGGGCTCGATGCGGAGAACCTTCGCGCGGTAGCTGCGTGTTCTGTCGGCGTCAGTAACGACAATAGCTTCTGCCCCGACGGACACCTTGCGGATATTGCCTTGGGTGACATCCACTCTGACTTGTATGTCTTCTGGATCGTACAAGGAAAGCACCGCGGAGTTGTCCTTCAGGTCTATCCAGGATCCGACGCGCTCGTAGATCTTCAGCACCCTCAGGTCATGCCCGAGATCAGGTGCCTTCAGAGAACAATACTCGACGTTTCTTTTTGCGATTTCGATTTCCGAGTCAAATTCCTTGAGCAACGCCTCAGCGTGCTCGATCTCCTCGATTCGAGATCCTGCCTGCATCTTAGCCAGTTCCGCCTGCGCGACACGAAGAGAGGCTTTTGCCTTGTTCAGGTCGGCGACATTGGAGTTAAGGTTCGTTTCTGCCTGCCTGAAGACGGACAGCAGGTTGTCCTTTTCCTGAGCAGAAATAGTCGAGTCGGGAAGATCCTTGACGCGTTCGTAATTCGCCTGGGCGATGCGGAGCTGTTCTTTCGCCTGTTCAATTTTCGCCAGCATGGAGTCGATCTGCAATGTCATCTGCTCGACGTTTGCCGCAGCGGCATCGATATCTTCCTTGCGGAAGCCTGCCTTGACAAGCTTGAGTTGCTTCTCCGTGGAATCCCGTTTGGCGTTCAGCGCCGCAAGGCGCGAAATCATGTCTTTGTCGTAGAGCTTCACAAGGAGTTCGCCCGGATGAACAATGGCGCCTTCGGTTACGAAAACGGATTCGATTCTCTCAGGGATCCTGCTGCTGATGAAAATTGGATATTGGGGGATTGCGGCCTCAATCCATCCTCCCGCAGTAAAGCTCTTGACTGTACCGCCTTGGGATGGAAGTGCTACGGCCGTGGTGACAATCGTGCCAGAGGGAGGGAAAATGCTGGGCCAGAACCTGCCAAGACCGAAGCCGATTCCCCCAAACACGAAGAAGAGGAAGAACGCCAGCGCCCAAGGAGTCCTGGGGCTCTGTTTCTCTTCCGGGATGCGCAACTTTTCCAGTTCCATAGCAACCTCGAGACAAAAAGTCTCTGCATTCTAACACATTTGTGAGAGCGGAAGCTCTGCTTTTGGGGAAGGGAGGGAAAGGGCGGCAATCGTTTCCGAATGCCGCCCTGAAGCGCTATCAGTTCTCGGGCTGATCACCTTCGGCGGTTGGGGCTGGAGTGGGTTCCGGGGCAACTCTGGCAGGAGCAAGACCCTCCAGAGATTTCTCCGGATTGGCGAAGTCATACTTGTCCTTGACTCCGTCCCACCAATCGCGCAGTGCTTTGACGCTGACCGCGATGTTGGCGAGTGAATCGCCAGAGTTGTACGCTATCCTGTCGTTTTTCAGGAGTCGGAGCATTGACTCGTAAGCGAAGGAACGAACAGTCGTTTCGGGATCAGACATCATGTCGAAGATCAAGGGAACAATTTCCTTCTCGCGAACATAGCCAAGTGCGACTGCAGTGAGTTCACGGTTTCTTGACGGTTTGCTGGATGCGAGTGCAGGGCGGACAATATCGGCGAAACTCTTGGTCTTGTTCTGTTCCCACCAATCCTTCCAGTAGGTGCGGCCCTTCTCGATGTCCTTTTCCTCTGTCGAGTAAAGAAGGTCCTGTTTCCCTTCTTCGCCTGTCAATGCGCAAAGGAAGAAGTTGGCTGTCCAGCGAATCGAGGATTCATCGCTGCCAACACCGGATTCGATGAGAACCCGAACGGCTTGTTTTCCGCCTTTGAATATCCGTGCTCCGTTTCGCGCGATGGCGGAATCGCGGGCGAGGGCGTTTGTCTCAGCGATCGTTTTGAGCGCCTTGATCACGTCAGAATCATCCACGACCACTGGAGTTGGGGTAGGGGAGAGACTGGCTGCAGGTCCACCGGAAGCTGAAACCGATCCAGGCGAAGGTGTAGTGCCTGGTGTACTGTTTTCGCCGCGCATCAAGATGATGAGCACAGCCACAAGAGCGACGAAGACGACTGCAATTCCGCCGAACAGCATGTAGTTGGGTCCTGTGGAAGCGCCTTTGTCGCGCTTCTTGTGTCGCGGCTTTGAATCCTCTTCGTCCGGACGACGAGCAGCAGGACTCCTTCCGGATCTTGGCTTCGCCGAATCCTCATCCGGACGGCGCGCCTGTCTGGCTGATCCGGACGGACGAGGCTTTCCTTGGGGCTCGGGCTCGTCAGGTCGAGACGACCTGCGATGAGATCGAACCGGCGGACGATTTTGCTTCTCTACATCCACGTACTCATCTTCAGCGGGAGGCAGGGCCGCGGGAATCGTCACAGCGGCTCCGCAACCAGGACACTTGGATTTCTTTCCGCCTGCAGAGTCAGGCGCCTCGACGGTCAGGCCGCAGCCGGGGCATTTGAACTCGATCGCCACAGAACCCCCTTTGTCGTTTTAGCCAACGACTATGTTAATCAAGCGGTCCGGAATAGCAATGATTTTCCTGATTTGCCGTCCCTCGACGAGTCTGATGCACGTCTCGTTTGAGACAGCTTCACGTTCGAGGGATTCCTTTGTCGACCCGACGGGGAGTAAAATCCTCCCTCTCAGCTTACCATTGATTTGCACGACGATCTCCAACTCGGGGTCTTCGGCAACGGCCTCATCCCAAGATGGGAACGCCTGCGTGAAGACGGATCCGGATCCTCCGGTGCGGGCCCAGATCTCTTCAGCAAAGTGTGGAGCCATCGGCGCCATCAATCGGGCAAAAGTCGCGAATACCTCTTTGCGTATCTCTGGACGCGCCTTGGGCGCAAGTTCCTTCACAATATGCAGTAGTTCCATGAGCGAGGCGATGGCTGTATTGAAGTGAAAGGAATCCTCGATGTCGAAGTTCACCTTCTTTGCGGCCTTGTGCAACGCTCTGCGAAGATTCACCTCGTCAGCAGTCAGTCCAGTGCTTGGACCAGCGAAAGTCCGGGCTGTTCTTACAACGGCCTCATGCTCGCCAAAGATCTCCCAGAGTCTGCGGAGGAACTTGAAACACCCTTGTACGCTTTCGTCAGTCCATTCGGCAGGTTTCTCAGGAGGGCCGATGAAGAGGGTGTAGAGCCTGAGAGTGTCCGCCCCGTATTGGCTGACGATGTCGTCGGGAGAAACCACGTTCCCGAGCGATTTGGACATCTTCATGCCGTCCTTGATGATCGTACCTTGGGTAAAGAGGGCCTTGAAAGGTTCTTTTACCGACACAAGGCCGAGATCGTACAGGGCCTTCACAATGAACCTGCTGTACAGCAAATGAAGGACAGCGTGCTCGGCTCCACCAATGTACTGGTCGACAGGCATCCAGTATTTCTCGTCGGCTCTGTTAAATGGTTGCCCCTTCTCCCAAGGTGATGTGAAGCGAAGGAAATACCAGCACGAGCATAGCCACTGTGCGATGGTGTCGGTCTCTCTACGAGCGGGAGAGCCGCACTTCGGGCACTTAGTGGAGACAAATTCGCTGTGGTCGGCCAGGGGACTGCGACCGCCCTTTGTCTTGAATTCGTGCAGTGATGGAAGAAGCACGGGCAAGTCACTTTCGGGTATAGGAGTCACCCCGCACTTGTCACACAGTATCATGGGTATTGGTGCGCCCCAGTAACGCTGCCTGGAAATCAGCCAATCCCTGATGCGATACTTGACAACGCCACGGCCCGCGCCGATCCTGATAAGATGTTCGGTGATCGCCTTCTTTGCGTCTTCGCTTGGCATTCCGTCGAATTCGCCGGAGTCTGTCTGAGTACCGGGGTCGGGATACGCCTCAGTCATCTTGTCGGCGTCAAGATCAGTACCGGGAGGGTTGATGACGACCTTGATGGGGAGCGAGTACTTCTTTGCGAAGAGGAAGTCCCGTTGGTCGTGAGCCGGAACCGCCATCACTCCGCCGCTGCCGTATTCCATCAGGGCGTAGTTCGCTACCCACAGGGGAATCCGGTCACCGTTGACGGGGTTTATCAAATATCTTCCGGTGAAGATTCCTTCCTTTTCGTACTGCTGATCCGAACCGCGAGCCCCACCGACCTTTCGGTTCGCGTCGCAGAAGCGAAGAACGGCCTGTTCGAGGTCTGTGCCCCTGACAATCGAGGGAATCAGCGGGTGCTCAGGAGCAAGGGAGAAGAAAGTGACACCGAACAACGTGTCAGGTCGGGTTGTGAAACAGCGGACGATGGTGGCTCCGTCATCGAGACGGAAGTCCACTTCCGCACCATCGCTGCGGCCGATCCAATTGCGCTGCATGGTGACGATCTTCTCAGGCCACTCCTTGAGTAATTCGGTGTCGTCCAGCAAATGCTGGGCATACTTTGTTATCCGGAAAAACCACTGGTCAAGCTGCTTTTGGATCACCGGCGATCCACAGCGTTCGCATGTACCGTCGACGACCTCCTCGTTGGCAAGAGCGGCAGCGCACGAAGTACACCAATTGACCGGAGCGTTTGCCTTGTACGCGAGGCCAGCCTCGAACATCTTCAGGAACACCCATTGTGTCCATCGATAGTAGTTCGGATCGGAAGTGTTGATCTCACGTCGCCAGTCGAACATGATTCCCTGGCTGGTGAACTGACGCTTCATGTTGGCGACATTATCAGCGACCCATTTGGCGGGCGGGATGCCGAACTTGATCGCCGCATTCTCTGCTGGAAGGCCGAATGCGTCCCATCCCATTGGCGCGAGTACGTTGTATCCCTTCATCTTCTTGTAGCGAACAACCGCGTCGCCGAGGATGTAATTCCTGCCGTGACCGACATGCAGAACGCCGCTGGGATACGGAAACATATTCAGACAGTAGAGCTTAGGGCGTGTCGGATCCTGCCGGACCTCGAACAGGCCGTTCTCCTGCCAGTTTGCCTGCCATTTGGGCTCAATTTCCCTGAAGTTGTATTCCTCAGCCATCGCTCCTCCGGATGTGTGACTAAAGAGCGTCAATTATACTGGCTTTGGGCAAATGTTAAGGCATCGGGCGAATGGGTCTCTACAGAGGGGTAAAACGGCAGGGAGGAGCCGCTGGCTCCTCCCTGCAAGCACACTCGAGCAACCAAGAACGGTGATATTAGGGGTTGTTCACCGGTGGAGCAGGAGGTTGACCGCCTCTATTGGCGCGATTTCCCTTACCTGCCTGGTTCCTTCTGTTTTCCTTCTTGTTCTCTCTCTTGTCGCCTTTGTTCTGTCCGTTCCCTTGGCGGTTCTTCATGCCCTCTTTGATCCGATCGAGGTTCAGAATGTTAGCCTTCACTCCCTCGATGGCCTTGTCATGATCCTTCTTCTTCAATTCAAGCATGGCCTCGGAGAACTTGAGATCTTCCTCGACCCATTTTGTGGCGAGAATCGTGACATCCTGGCTGTAGAGTTCCTTGACCCGCGCCATAATGGCTTCCATATCTGGTTTGGCAGCAGGATCTTGCCCGGGATTCTCGGCTTTCAGGCGCTCGATCTCCTTCTGGACTTCTGCCTTGAGGCTCTCGCGCACCTTCATCATCAAGGCGCGTACTTCTTCGTTGATTGCCTTGAGCGATTCCCCGTGACGCTTTAGTTCCGCCTTCATCTCGTCACTGGGTGCGACAAGGTAGGGGTCCTGTTGCTGTCCTTGCGCCCGGTCTCCTCTGTTTGGCATGTTCGGACGCTCTCCCTTTCCACCAGGGTTGGCCGGTGGGTCAGCCGGTGGATTGGCGGGCGGGTTCGCGGGTGGATTGGCTGGTGGGGTCGCATCTTCTGCCAAGAGTACCCTCGTATAGAGCATGATCGCCAGACAGGCTGCGAGAATGAGAAGCACCTTCTTCATGGCTTCCTCCTTTTCTAAGCATGTCCGAGCAAACACCGTGCCAGACAAATGGAATCCATAACAACAGGTCTGGCAAGCTGTTAGAGAGAGAGGTTGTACTGTCAGGGAAGGGAAGACCCCTCGTGTAGGAATCTTCGACACCCGAAAGGTTGTCCAATGCTCAGAGCGAGGTAAAATTAGACACTTCATAGTGTTACGAAATAACTGGAGGTTTGGTGCCGGATACTCTTGTGCTCGCAAAGGACTTTGCTCGCGCGCTGCATTCGAAGAAGGCGGAGAACATCGTCATACTGGATCTGCGAAAAGTCTCAAACATCGCGGATTTCTTTCTTGTGGCTTCGGTGCATTCTCCGACGCAGGCTGAGGCCATTGTTGAGGATCTCCGGAAGCGCCTGAAAGCAGCCGGTAAGCCAATCCTGGGTACAGAGGGCAGCAAAGAGGGCGGATGGATGCTCATCGATGCAGCCGATGTCATTATCCATCTTTTCGACCCGATCTTGAGAGACTACTACGACATCGAGAACTTGTGGGCAGAGGCACCCAAACTGGAGTGGGTTCCTGAATGAACGAGATCGCTGTAAAACTTGGGGAGCGGCTTGAAAAACTGATCTCGACAGAGTTTCGGACGCAGTGTCCGGGCGGAAGCTCTTTTGATATTTCGCGCTCGCTCGATCATGGAGACCTATCCTGCACCGCCGCACTCAGGCTCAGTAAGTCCCTGAGACGCTCTCCACAGTCAATTGCGTCTGAACTGTCTGACCATCTTTCCGGGCTGGTTCTGTCTGAGCCTGCTCTTTCCGATGCCATCTGCAAGATCGAAGCACAGGGCGGGTTCATCAACGTCTGGCTGTCTCGCTCCTACTGGCTCACCGAGCTTGCCTCCGTATCCAAGCAGGCAAGCGAATACGGCAAGGGCCGCGTCCCGAAAGGCAAGGCGAACGTCGAGTTCGTGTCGGCGAACCCAACTGGGCCACTGACCGTCGCACATGGGCGTCAAGCCGCTATCGGCGATACTCTTGCGAGAATTCTGGATTTTGCGGGCTGGACTGTTGAGCGGGAATATTACCTGAATGACACCGGCAATCAGATGAGAATTCTGGGCTTGTCGGTTTACCTTCGCTATCGGGAATCCTGTGGCCACAAAGTTGATTTTCCGGAGGACTGCTACCAGGGAGAGTACATCAGGGATATCGCTGCCGAGGTAGCTCGCAATAGTGGGACAGAGCTTTCGACAATGTCGGAGGGCGAGGCAGTGGCTCTGTGCGGTCGCTATGCAGGCTCTTCCATAATGAAGTGGATTCGGGAGGACCTCAAGGACTTTGGCGTCAGTTTCGACACCTTCTTTTCACAGGAGAAGATGGAATCCTCCGGGGCGGCCCAGGAACTGATCGAGAGATATCGAGCCGCTGGCATGCTGTACGAGCTTGAAGGAGCAGTATGGCTGAGTACGACGCAGTTCGGCGATAGCAAAGACCGGGTGCTGGTGAAAAGTGACGGCAGCCTCACATATCGGACACCAGACATCGCCTATCATGTAGACAAATTCGCACGTGGCTACTCACGCATGGCAGTTACGGTCGGGCCGGACCATCATGCTCACACTATCACTATGAAGGCAGCCCTGAAGGCACTCGCATTGCCTGCAGAAGATCTCGTCTACCTGATAGTCCAGCATTGCACACTGTATCGCAACGGCGAGCCTCTGAAAATGTCCACGCGCAAGGCTACTTACATCACTCTCCGCGAGATCCTGGACTACGTTGGCAAAGACGCGGGGCGCTTTTTCTTCATCAATCGCTCGGTGGAAAGCCATCTCGACTTCGATCTCGACCTTGCCGTGAAGCAGAACAAGGACAACCCGGTATTCTATTTGCAGTACGTCGCTGCAAGATGCGCTGCCATCGCTCGAAATGCTGCTGAAGCGGGAGTCGTCGCTCCTGAAGAACTGAAGGACGGCATCACTTTTGCGCCTCTAGCTGAGGATTTTGCGAAGGTCGACAAGGATGAAATCGACCTTGTCAGGATGATTGGGCGCTTCGGAATGGTTGTTCAGAAATCATCGGACATGCTGGATCAACTGAAGATCATCAGCTACCTGACTGAGTCAGCCGAGCAGTTCCACAACTACTATCAGCGGCGTCGCGTTCTCACCGAGGACAGGGCGGAAGCCAGAGCCAGACTCGCGGTTATCAGCGCACTCAGAACGGTATTTGCCAATGGCCTTAACCTTCTGGGAGTATCCGCGCCGGAGAAGATGTAGTGGATTGGCTCTTCTTCGTGAAGGCATTCACGGCCGTGTTCATTGTGGTGGATCCTCTGGGATGCGTGCCCGTCTATATCACAATGACCTCAAATCAGGACATCCGAGGCCGAAAGCGCACGGCCTTGCGGGCCGTTATTACGGCAGCCATTATCCTTCTGTTCTTCAGCGTGGCCGGGCGGAAGACGTTCGCCTTTTTTGGCACTACAATGGGTGCTTTCCAGATCGCTGGAGGGATACTGCTGTTCCTGATCTCGATGAGCATGATGCGCACCGAGCAGACAGGCTTGTCGGCGACTGTCGACAAGGAAGTCGAGGAATCCAAGGGCTTCCATGACGTCTCACTGGTTCCTATCGGCATACCGCTGCTCGCCGGGCCTTCCTCCATCGCGGCCGTCATTGTTCTCGTCGAGCAAAGTGTCAAGTCTCCTGCCTTTGCCACGCACTACGCGATGGTTGTTGCGGCCATAGTGTTGGTTATGGCGTCGACGTACATCATCCTGCGGATTTCCGGTGTTATCAACAGGATTCTGGGAACCACAGGATTGTTTATCGCGATGCGCTTGATGGGCCTGATTCTGGCTGCCGTATCGGTTCAATTCATCGCGGACGGTCTCTTTCAGCTCGTGAATGACGCCCTGCCCAAGCTGGCGCCCGCTATCAAGGCGCTGAGCCTGTAGTTCAGATTCCCTCGATGTGCCTGGTCACGGCAAGCTTGCCCATAATCGGCTCAACCGCAATTATGTCTATTCGGTATGCTCGATCGACTCCTCCGTGATATCTCAAGTACACCCGTACGGCAGATTCGATCTTGCGGATCTTGGCGTTGGTAACGGCATCCTCGGGGTAGCCTGCTGATGAAGAAGTCCGAGCCTTTACTTCAACGAAGACCAGCACGTCATTGCGCTCCGCAACAACGTCAATCTCGCCGGAGTCCGTGCGGAAGTTGGTGTCAATAATCCTGTAGCCTTGCTTTTTGAGATACGAAACGGCGACAGCTTCGCCGCTGCTGCCAAGCATCTTGTTCCAGAGGCTTTTGAGGACATTACGCAAGGTTGAGGCTCCGAAGAATTGCCAGCCAACCCACTCGCTGGGCGATCTCAAAAACACCTTCGTAGGTCATACCTGACCAATCTCCATCCTTGCCCGTAGCTGCGTAGCGATATGCGCCTTTGCCGACTGGTGACCCGGCAAACAGGGACAGGAGGCGAGACACAAACCACTCCTGGCTCAATTTGCGGGAATTGCCAGGCGGTCGTCCAATCACTTCGAGTGTATCCAAATCGGCCATCAAGGCTTCTTGCGGGGTGCCATATGCGATCACAAGGCAGGGGCTCACTGTCACATCCATAACTGTATTGAGCGGCGACGGTCTGAATTTCCTGTCCGGAGGAAGCGCCAAAGGTGAGTTCTTGACCCGGGGTTCGCTCTGGGGCAAAGGGCTCTTCTTTGCCGTCGTGATCTTTCGGCGAAGTATCGCAAGGTCCATCGCATTGACCTTGTCGGGGCGCAGAACGAGCGATTCCCCTCTTTTAGTAAAGACGACGCAGTCATCCCCGAACCGGACACTTGAGACACTTCGCGGTTGAGAAATGAACGAATTCGCGGCAGATTCAGAGAGAAGGAAGGCAGGAATATCGGCGTCCCTGAGAATCTTCAGCGCTGCAACAGCATCCTCGGTTTTTCGGATACCCCTGGCCAGAAAACCCGTCTGCGCCGCAACGGGATCGGTAGGAGACACGTTGAGACGACGGCAGGCGATCCTGAGACCCGAAGTGACACGCTCGGTCGGTGCAAGGCTGGTAGAAGCGACAATGCAGAGCGGCGCATCTTGTTCTTTCGGCGGGGAGGATTCGTATGCAAGGACTCTCCGGATTCGGGCGAGTTCTTTGTTTGCCTCGCCGGAGAGATCGCCGCCCTTTGCTGCTACTGCCTCCAGATACGCCCTGGCGGACCAAGGATCAAGGAAGTTCTGCGAACGCATCAACCCTATTCTCCAGGCCGCCGAAAGCACCGTGGTTTCGGAAGTAGTGGCGATAGCCTCTGGTGATGGCGCCAGCAGGCAGTAGGCCGAATGGGCGGAGTACATCCATGCTCTCTTGTAAGCATAGTCTCCGTTTCGTGCGACTGCAAACCGATCCACAGGGATACTTGCATTGTCCAGTATGTTTCTGTCCTGAGCGGCGATGGCCTCTTCTGTTTCGGGGTCATCAGAAATCTCGACTGATTCGGCAACCGCAACTGCGGGAACAAGTGCGGAAGCTGGAGAAACCACAGCCGAAAGCGACTGGGGTTCATTGGCAGCTTGGGGTGAACCACTTCCTCCCAAGCCAAGTGAGCGGAGCAGTGCCAGCCACGTAACTGATTCGATGAACTGAGATTTGCTTCTGAAACGTTGTGGACGCCAGTTAGTACCGAGGAGTCCCTCATTAGCCATAAGGTGTATGCCTGCCCCAGCCAGAGAATCCGCGCAGTGCAACAGCAGGGCTTCTCCCAGTCGCTCACACATCGGCCTGGGAAGCTCGGGGTCGCATTGAGGGAGCCCAAGAACGCAAGCAGCTTCCACATCCAACATGACAACTTGCGGTGGGTGGCCGGAAAAGAGCGCCAGATGGGCTTTGTCGGACATCTGGGCGGCACCCTTGATGGGCTCGGCGTCGGCCATAACCGCAAAAGGGCTGGCGGAAAGACCGACGCTGCGGACACGCTGCGTCAGAAATGAGGACGAAGGCTCGCGGACTTCCTGAATTGTATCTTCCAGAATTCCGACATCCAGTGCGAGTACATCATCCCAGCGAATCATCTCTGCGGCAATGCCCAGATCCCCTGTGGCGAAGCCGTCTTGCATAAGATTCAGTCGCAGGGCCTGCCGGACGATCGGAATCATCGGACGCTGAAGGGACTCGGCCATGTGGAATGCGGGAACTCCGGCGTTGCGCAGAGATGTAACGAGTCGGGAAGCTGTCGCGGCGTCCGGCATCTGCTTGGCAACCGCACCGGAACGGCTTCGAATATTGTTCGCATAGTCAAAACTCGAGTAAGAACTCAGGAGGGGCAGGGACTTGACCTGCTCATGGGTAGGCTCGATTCTGGACGACATATATACGGCTTGGACCTCGGTCGGCGGGTTGCTCTCAGGGCAGGTGAAATGCAGCACTGCCAGAATTCGTTCGATCTCTGAAGCAGCCAGTTTCGCGCCGGGGGGCCAGAATGCCGCAACCTTCTCAAGATACTGCCTTGCCCTTAGAGGATTCAGCAAGTGTCGGGATAGAACGTATCCTAACCTTGCCGCACCCTCGAGCACGTCTTCGGGTGAGTTCGAGGCAAGCTGTTCAGGCTCAGGAACGAGCTTTCCCAACGCCTTGGCGGAAAGATAGAACTGATTACGTTTGAACGCGGCGCGCGCGCAGAATGACAGAAGGGGCGGGGGCAGTTGCTCCTTCGGATGGAACCGCGCGATCAGTTCGTATGCTTCGATTGCCTCCTCTTCGTCCCCGGAGGCGACCAGATTTGTCAGAACTGTGAGTAAGGTCGGGAAATCAGTCGTGAATCTCATGCACGCTCCATGAGGGACATCATACCCGATCGCGCAGCGGTATCAAGTGCATCCTTGGATTGAACTGGCCAGCAACGCGCTATAATGTGATTTTGCACCTGGAGAATAACATGCAGATTCCGAAGAGACCACTATCGGGTGGCAGCAGTCGCCCGATGAACCAGATCAAGTTGACAGTTCGCCCCATCGTGACCGTCGAACGAGGGGTCTTCATCATTTCGACGCGGCAGGTTTAGGTGACAAATGGCGATAAACCTTCCTCCTAAATACGACCCTAAGAGCGTCGAAGAGCCGATTTATCGGCAGTGGATCGAACGGGGCTACTTCCGGTCAGCGCCATCTGATACGCGCTCTCCCTACTGTATCGTGATCCCTCCGCCGAATATCACTGGCGCACTCCACATGGGTCACGCGCTGAATAACACTATCCAGGACATCCTGATTCGCTGGAAAAGGATGCAGGGATTCGAGGCCCTGTGGCTTCCTGGCACCGACCACGCTGGTATTGCCACTCAGAATGTTGTCGAGCGCGAATTGGCGAAAGATGGAATCAGCCGACATGACCTCGGCAGGGAAGAATTCGTAAATCGCATCTGGCAATGGCGCGAGCGCTATGGCAATCGCATTGTCGAGCAGCTCAAGAGACTCGGATTCAGTTGTGATTGGGAACGTCAGCGTTTCACATTGGACTCCGGCCTCAGCAAGGCGGTCAATACCGTATTCGTACGGTTGTACAACGAAGGCCTTATATACCGGGGAAACTACCTCATCAATTGGTGTCCCCGGTGCCATACAGCCCTATCCGATGACGAGGTTGAGCATCGTCCAACGAACGGAAAACTCTGGCATCTGAAGTACCCCTTGTCGGATGGCTCAGGCTTTATAACCGTCGCAACCACCCGTCCAGAGACCATGCTTGGGGATACTGGCGTTGCCGTTCACCCCGATGATCCCAGATACATACACCTGATCGGAAAGACACTGCGTCTCCCGTTTGTGAACCGGGAGATCCCGGTCATCGCGGACAGCGCCGTGGCAATGGATTTCGGCACGGGATGCGTCAAGGTCACTCCTGCTCATGACGCCAATGACTATGCCATGGGCAACCGCCATAACCTCCCGCGTGTCAATGTAATGAATCCTGACGGGACCATCAACGAAAATGGTGGGCCTTTCACGGGACTTGACAGGTACGAATGCAGGAAGAGGCTCGTGGCGCAGATGGCTTCACTGGGGCTCTTGGAGAAGGAAGCAGACTACGATCTGAGTCTGTCGGAGTGCTACCGGTGTCATTCGGCCATCGAACCGTATCTTTCGGACCAGTGGTTTGTCAAGATGCACTCTCTTGCGCAGCCTGCGATCGAGGCTGCGAAGTCCGGCGCCGTTAAGTTCCACCCCGACCGGTGGGTCCGCGTGTACTTGGATTGGCTGGAGAATGTACGTGATTGGTGCATCTCCCGGCAGTTGTGGTGGGGGCATCCCATCCCCGTATGGTACTGCGACAACTGCAGGAACATCATCGCGGCAACATCCGCTCCGACCAAGTGTGACAAATGCGGCGGAACCAGCCTGACTCAGGATCCTGACGTTCTGGACACTTGGTTCAGTTCAGCCCTGTGGCCGTTCTCAACCTTGGGTTGGCCGGAAGAAACGCCGGAGGTCAAGTACTATTATCCAACGGATGTGCTTGTCACAGACCGTGGAATAATCTACTTCTGGGTAGCCCGAATGGTCATGATGGGATACAAGTTCATGGGGCGCGAGCCCTTCGGCGATGTGTTGATACACGGTACAATCCTCGATGAGGTCGGACGCCGGATGTCCAAGTCTCTTGGAAACGGCATCGATCCGATCGAGATGATCGAGCAATACGGTGCGGATGCCCTCCGCTTCTCTTTGGTCATGTTGACCCTCGAAGGGCAGGATGTGAAGCTCTCGACCAAGAAGTTCGAGATGGGGCGCAACTTCACTAACAAGATATGGAACGCAGTCAGGTTCGCCCTGATGAAGATGCCGGAAGGCCTGGCGACGGAGAAGCCGCTTGATCTTTCCGGGTTACAACTTTATGACAAGTGGATACTAACGCGCCTGTCGCAGACGATTGAGGTGGCGACGGCAGAGCAGGGCGCATTCAGACTGAACCCCGCAATATCCGCCATCTATTCTTTCTTCTGGAATGACCTGTGCGATTGGTACCTCGAAGCCATCAAGGCCGACCTGCAACCCGAAGCACCCGCTGCCCGCCGTGAGACTGCTTCTCGCGTGTTCCTCGCTGTACTGGATGCGGCCTTGCGTCTTCTTCACCCGTATATGCCGTATCTTACTGAGGAACTATGGCACAGGCTTGCCGAGTTCTATCCGGTCAGGGATCTCAGCGGATCTGTGAGAGCTTGCGAGACGATAATGCTGGCCCCTTGGCCTGTATCCACCGATTTCCCGCGCTTCGCGCGCGAGGCAGAAGAGATGGAGCTTCTGAAAACAGCCGTGTCCGCCGTCAGAAATGTCCGCGGCTCGCGCAACATCATGGACAAGGTGAAACTCACCGCGATGTTTGACGCCGGTTGCGCTGAGAACCTGAGCGCGCTGGAATCATCGCGAGATCTCCTCCTTCGCATGGCCAATCTGAAGTCCTTCCAGGCAGGGGTCGGAGTGACATCTCCACCGGGATCCGCGACCGAAATCGCTCCACCTCTCACGCTCTTTGTCCCCTTGGGCGAGCTTGTTGATGTGGAAGCTGAGCGCGCAAAGCTTAGCATTACACTGGAGCGCCAGCGGGATGGCATTATGAGATTAGAGGCCAGACTGGCGAATCCTGAGTTTGCTGCGAAGGCCCCGGCCAATATCGTAGAGAAAGAGCACGCCCGGTTGGCCGACATGAAAGCAACCGAAGCGAAGATTGTGAGGGAGATCAAAGCCCTCGAAATGATAGGATAGCATCCGTAAGTGATGAGGGCGTCCCGGATGGACGCCCTCTCTCTGTTCAGTCAGGGATAGGAGCACGAAGATACCGGCGACGCGGCAGCCAATAGGGCACCATAGAACATACGGTCTCATGACATCGCTTACACATTTGTCTCACCACATCGATTACACGTTTAGCAGGCTTGCTCTGCACGGTCGCGGTCGATAGTGTGCGAAATCATCCATGAGTCACGGAGATGCCCACACAGCGCCTCGGGTGCGTTGGCATTGTCGGGAAACGAGCGATAATCTCGCTAACAGCGAGGAGGCATATGCGCCCGGAGTTTCTTGCACTGTTCACCGCGATTCTGTGGGCTTCCGGTTCATTCTTCGAGAAACAAGGTTTGCGGCTCGGGACCATTAAGCCGATGATGGGCATCACGTTGCGAACTGCCGCTGCACTTGTAGTACTTGCATTACTATCCTATCCGTACTGGAAGGACGTCCCGAAGGCCGATACAAAGAGCCTTCTGTACGTAATCCTCGGAGGAGGGGTT
>Ga0265297_10006911_pt1 | contig 16075 bp, 15 predicted proteins | sample Munlanlwell13791_FD_192502 | JGI IMG/M metagenome (GOLD analysis project Ga0265297, IMG submission 192502) | Leachate microbial communities from a municipal landfill in Southern Ontario, Canada - Leachate well 137-91 | ecosystem: Engineered > Solid waste > Landfill > Unclassified | place... | reverse complement strand
GAGTAGTTTGCAAGCGCGCAGCACTCCGCGAGCCCCAGCAGGGCACCGGAGTTCGAGGGGTCAATCAGCAGGAATTTCTCGAAGTTGGTGACAGCCTTGTCGTACTTCTTGAGCAGCTTGAAACCGTGCGCGAGCGCAAGAATGAAACCGCCGCTGGCAAGGGTCGAGCCCTTGCTCTTGGGGAATTTCTTGGCTCTGCGAGTAGCCGCACTGAGTAGAAGCCGCCTCGCCTTTCCGGCATCGGGCTGGAAAAGCAGTATCTGCTGCGCGATTTCGATCGCGTAGTCGTGGTTCCCGCTGTCGGCAGCAGTCACGGCCTTCTGATACAGGTTCTCGATATCCATATGGACCGTCCCAATCTTACCAGAGTAGAAGCATTGTATTATAGACGGAGCGGTCGCCGGGTCAATTCAAAACGGCCTTGCCAGCAAGCGAATCTGTGGTATCATCACGGGAAATGGCGGTGTTCAAAGCAATGCAACTGAGAGTCATCGTTTATCCCAACCCGATCCTCCGAAAGAAGCCAGCCCCTGTGTCGAAGTTCGACAGCACCCTCGCCGAGCTTACGGAGGCGATGTTCACTGCGATGGAGGGAGAACGTGGTGTTGGCCTTGCTGCGCCTCAAGTCGGCATCCTGCTGCGTTTGCTGGTGATCCACTACGATGAGTATGATGTGCCGAAGACCGTTCTGGCAAATCCGGAGATCATTGAGTCCGAGGGTATGGAGTCCATGGCGGAGGGCTGCTTGTCCTTCCCGGGCATCTTCGCGGAAATCAAGCGTCCGTCTGTTGTCAGGGTTCGTGCCCAGAACCTGGCGGGCGAGACCGTTGAACTGAGTGCAAGCGGAGTCCTTGCCCGCGTAGTTCAGCATGAGATGGATCACTTGGAAGGCAGATTGTTCATCGACTTGTTCTCTCCGGCACAGAAGATTCGATTCAGCAAAGACCTCCGGAACCTGGAGAAGAGGTTCGCGGAGTTGAAGGAGGCGTAGGTTAGCGCCCCTCCGTTCATCTACTTCGGATCATCGGTTTATTCCGCCTGCCTCCTGAAACGGCTGGCGGAAAAGGGCTTTCGGCCGGTTTGCGTGGTCACCAGGCAGGACAAGCCTGCCGGGCGCGGCCTGAAACTGACTTCTCCGCCCGTCAGATGTGCAGCGGATGAACTGGGCATCAAATGTTTGCAGCCGAAGACCGTGAACGCACCGGAGTTCATCGAGACTGTTCGTGAAAGCGGCGCTGACGTCGCTCTTGTGATGGCATTCGGCCAGATCCTATCGCAAGCTCTTCTGGATTCCCTGAGACGGGGATTCTATAACGTGCATTTGTCCCTGCTGCCTGAACTGAGGGGAGCCGCTCCCGTTCCCTGGGCTATCGCAAGGGGATACAGCACCACCGGCGTCACCGTGTTCAAGATCGTCAGGGAACTTGACGCAGGACCGATACTGAATGCTGTGCAAATAGCTATTGCCCAGGATGATACTACGGAATCCATATTCGCCAAGCTGTTCGAGCCTTGTGTTGACCTCGCACTGGATTCAATGGCTCGTCTTGACTCAGACGTGAGCCTTGTCGAGCAGAATCACAGTCTGGCTACTTTTGCGCCAAAAGTCACAGCCGACAACGGATCGCTTAATTTCATGGTCCCGGCATGGCGTATGAAGAAGCTTGTGCAGGCCTTCAAGGACTACCCCGGAACGTATGCATACTGGCACTCAGGATACTCGCCTGCCATCGGGGAAGGGCATAGGAAAACGAGACTTCGAATCCTGGATGTGAGTCTTCCTCTGGAGCCCGATACCGGCCATTCTGCGGGCAGGATCATTTGTGCTAACCCGAAGCTCGGCTTTGACGTTCAGGCTGGAGCCGGGATTGTCCGAATAGAATCGCTCAGGCCCGAAGGTCGTACAACTATGTCCGGGACAGACTTCCTTCGCGGATATCGCCCGAAGGAAGGTGATTTCCTTCTACACTACTAAGCGAGAAAGCATATGAGAGACTACGCTTCACACAACATTGACGAAACGATTTCCCTGATTGCCGATATGGTCGGCTGCAACACAACCAACCCACCCGGGGACGAGCATTTGGCCGCGAAGGTCGTATGCTCCTTTCTGAACCGCCATGGCATTTCCTACCGGACGCACGAGCATGTCGCCGGAAGAACAAATGTTGTGGCAGAACTCGGTAAGGGCGAGAAGACTTTGCTGCTGGCGGCACACATCGACGTGGTTCCAGCGGGTGAAGGGTGGGACACCCCGCCTTTCCAACTCACAGTGAAGGACGGGAGAATGTTCGGGCGCGGTGTAAGCGACGACAAGGGCCCGTTGGCGGGAATTCTGTCGGCGATCCGCTATTTCGTGGAGAACCCCGATATGCTCCACTGCAAATTGCTGGTGGTTGCCGCCGCAGACGAAGAGAGGGGCTCGAACGAGGGATTCAAGTACCTTATGGCCAATGGTCTTGTGAACGCGGACTTCTGCATTATCGGTGACATTGCCGGGCATTGCGAGGAGATCGACATTGCCGAGAAAGGCGTGGCGCATTTCCACCTTGAGGTGAAGGGCAAACAGGCTCACGCTTCAGTCCCGAATGAGGGTCGCAACGCCATCTACGCGATGGCTGACTGGATCGCCAGGATCCGGAGGTACGAGTTCAAGTTCTCGCCGCACCACATATTGTCTGCCCCGACGATAAACGTGGGAATGATCTCCGGCGGTATCGCACCGAATGTTGTCGCGGGAGACTGCAAGGCTGTGATGGACATGCGCTATCTTCCGGGAATGGACATAGAGAAAGTCAGGCAGGAACTTCTGTACTTGTCCAACCTTGACGCTTCTGACAATCCGGACGTCAAATGCTCCGTGCGTATTGACGAAACGCATATCCTCAGGCCGACACAACTATCTCCCGACAACGAGGATCTGCGTCTACTGTCTTCCGCCATCGAGAAAGTCAAGGGCAAGAAGCCTGAATTCAAGGGCTTTGGCGGAGCAACTGACTGCAAGACATTCATCGAGAAGGGGATTCCGGCGGTCGCATTCGGCCCCGGTGACGAGAGTGTTGCGCATTTGGCTAACGAGTATCTCGATGTGGCCGAATTGGAGGAGTTCATTTCTATCCTGATCGAATTCATCGGACGATATCGCTGAGCGAACCGGAAAAGGCAAAAAGGGCGGCCTCGTGCCGCCCTTTTTATTTCCCGATACAGAACCGGGAGAAGACTCTTGCCAGCACTTCTTCTGTCACTTCGCGCCCCGCCATCTCGCCCAGGGCGCTTATGGCCTCTCGAAGAGGGACAGCGACCATTTCCTCTCCTCTGCCGGATTCGAGTGAAGCAAGGGCGTCGCGACAGTCTCGTTCAGCGACAGTAAGCGATGCGATTTGCCTTTCCGATAGAGCGGATCGTCCGGAAACGGTCATATCACCGACAAGATTGCCGATGCGTTCCGTCAGAAGGTCGAGCCCTTGCCCTGTCAATGCGCTGACGACGGCAATTCCGCCAAATAGCTTTTCCATTTGCTCCACTGCGCTGTTCGTGCCCGGAGACAAGTCTGCTTTGTTACATACCGCGATCAGATTGCGCGGGAGAATGGGGAGAAGAGGGGAGACTTCCTCAGTAGTTGTCTGTGCAGTAAAGACCAACAGCGCTGCATCGGCGCTGCGCAAGGCAGTTTCGGAACAAGTGATTGAGTCGTCTTTGTCGCAGTTCTGAGAATGTGGCATTCCGGGCGTATCGAGGAAATCCACTGATACTCCTCGGATTTCCCGCGAAATCGTCCGACTATCGGTTGTCGTACCCGGAACGGGGCTGACAAGGGCATCTGTAAGGGTCAGGGCGTTCAGAAGCGTTGTTTTGCCTACATTGGGCGGACCGCAGACGACAACCGTGCAATTCGTTCCGCTTCTGGCTCTGGCTAGCCTTAGCGGCTCAGCGAGAACTGTCAGGACCGACCGGATACGCGAGCCAGCATCGTCCCTTTCCATTACCCGAATATCTTCATCCGCAAAATCGAGATTCGCTTCCACGCCTGACAGAACGTCCAGCAGGAGTTCTCTGCACTTGAGCATACGCTTGGAGAGTTCCCCGTGCAAAGAGTCAAAGGCTGCTCTGCGCGTTGAGGAATCAACACTTTCGATCAGGGCAAGAACCCCCTCTGCCTGTGTCAGGTCCAGTTTGCCGTTTTCAAAGGCCCGCCGTGTGAACTCACCCGGTCCCGCTGGCGTACAGCCCTGCTCAAGGAGAGCAGACAGAAGGGCTCCGGTGATTGTCGGCGAGGCAGGGATGTGGAATTCGACCAAATCCTCACCCGTGTAGGAGTACGGGGCTCGGAAAGGCAGCATGAGGGCCGGGATCTCTGCGAGAGGGGGAATGCGGAGAGTGGTCTCTATTGCAGAGAGATGCCGGAACTCATGGAGTTCGCAGGAAGAGAGAATCTCAGCGCAGTAAAATGACAATGGGCCGCTCGCTCGCACCACTGCCCTGATTGGACTTCCTGATGCGGAGGAGACTGCACAGATTGTGCTCATTTAGAGTAAGCGCAGACCTTGCGCTACTTGGTTTTCTTTGCCGCGATCTTCTGCTCCTTAAGAATGGCGTCCAGAGTCAGCGTGGTGAACCCGGCGTCACCGGCTTCCTCTTTCAGGCGGATACCATGCTTAATCCAGAGCGTCTCGAAGATGGAGGCGGTATTGCGCACGAGCCAGTAGAGCACGAGACCGGAGGCCATGCTATAGAAAAGGAAGGCGAAAAGCAGCGGCATGAACTGCATTACGCGATAGGATATCATCTGCTGCGGGTCTGCGGGCTTGGGAGAGAGTGAGGACTGTATGAACCACACAGCGGTCATGACAATCGGGAGGATGTTCAGATACTGAATGCCGAAGGGAGCCCAGGCACCGACGGGGATGCGCTCAGGGCTCGAAAGGTCCGCCACCCAAAGGAAGTGTGCATCGCGAAGTTCGATGCAACTGCTGAAGGCGGTGTAGAGAGCGAAGAAAACAGGCAACTGCAGCAGGATCGGCAGACATCCGCCCAAGGGGTTGACTCCCGTCCTCTGGTAGATAGCCATCGTGACTTCGCCGAGTTTCTTGTTATCGCCCTTGAAGCGCTTCTGGGCTTCGGAAATGAGTGGCTGTAGTTTCTGCATCTTGTTCATCGCGATATACTGTTTTCGCGTCAAAGGATGCAGGGCAATCTGCAGTACAATCGACAGGATGATTATAGCCACGCCATAGTTTCGGACGACATAGTTGATGCCTTCGAGGAGCATCAGAATCAGCCGGACAAGCAACTCCCAAAAGCCAAGGGAGACGATCTTGTCGTACCCGCTGCCCTCATACTGGCGGAGCAGGGCAAGGTATTTCGGGGTAGGCAGGATCGAGTAGGCATGTGTTACCGATGCTCCGGCTGGAATCACCGTGGTGTCGGGAACAACTCCGCACTCAATGTTCTGCATATTGGCCAGATAGGTCGGAATTGCTGCGGCGAGAGCCGAATCCGGCTTAAACTGCCGGGCAAAGGCTCCCTTGAGGGGAATGCTCTTGTCGGGGTTCAAGAACACGACGAAGTACATGGAAGAACCGGCGACCCAGTCGAGTGTTCTTTCAGGCGGAATCGGGAAGAACTTGTACGTTCCGTCTTCTGGCAGCTTTGTTACGGCAGTGGTTTCAGGGGCGTACAGGTTGTGCTTGGCTTCGACATAGCCAATGGTCATATTCATGTTGGCGGCGGGATTCTCGATGCCGTCAGGGATGACGCCTGCGGAGTCAACCAACAGGTAGTTGACCGGCATATCGGCCTGTGTTGTATTCGTGAAGTTGACCTGCATTTCGATCAGGTAGGAGTCTTCCGAGAACGTGAAAACCTTCTCGATAATCAATCCACCGGCGTTAGTGCGGAAGGTGACCTTCCTGGGGTTCTGCGGGTCGACGGTGCATTCGTAGTCGTACCCGTCCTCGATGAGGGTTGTGAGGTTTGTAGGGTCGGCGTTTGTATTGAACAACAGGCGAAGCGAGGTTGCCTTTTCCTTGAGAAGATGCAGGATGGGCATAGGCTTCGCACGGTCGGTGGGGGCAAAGTACGCCCGGTATCCCTTGGCCAGCAGAGCCTTGTCGGGGACAGTAAATGTCAAGGATTCGAGAGCCGCTCCTTTGCTGGTAAAGGAAGATGAAAACAACGGAGATGCCACTTCGGTTTTTCTTGCCGGGACGTCCGGCGGCGGAGTGATGGCGGGATTGGTGGGGGATGCACTCGGGAGTATCGATGGCGACACAGCCGGGGCGATGAATATTCCCGATGGAGGCGGCGATAAGGGAGAAGTGCTGGCGATTGGTGAGGGTGAAGGCCTGACAACAGGCTTTACCATCAGGTTGGGCAGGATGACGATGTAGTATAGCACGACTGCTGCCAAAACGGATGAGACGAACAGAACCTTTTTGCTCATTAATCTTCCTTGGGTACCGGGTCGTAGCCGCCCGGGTTATATGGATGGCACCGGACAATCCTCGCCATTGCCAGAGCAGTGCCTCTCAGGACTCCGTGACGAATGATGGCAGCAAATACATATGCTGAGCAAGTCGGGGTGAATCTGCAATTCCGGCCGATCAAAGGTGAAAGCGTATTCTGGTACACGAAGATCGGGAATACGAAGACAAGACGCATGGTTTTCAGGATTCCCGGCAAGTCGTCAACTCCGCACCGAAGTGCTTTTCCAGAAGATTTTTCAGATCGCGCAAAACATCCGCCAAGCCAAACGGGGCAACCGGGATTCTTGGCAGCAGGACGATTTCCACCGGGGACGGGAGGCTGGGACGGAGCAACCGAAAACTTTCTCTCATGAGCCGTTTGGTTCGGTTCCGTGCTACGGCGCCTCCCCATTTCCGGGAGACGATTGTCCCAAGGCGGGACTCACCTTCCACCTGCCGGATTACGGCCTTCAGCAGCTCGCCGCCGTACCTTCGCCCGTCGGCAAATGCCCGGTCGAATTCAGTCTTCTTCGTGAGCCGCCGACAACGTGAATAGCCGTAGTCCATAAGAGGCGAAATTATAAGTACTTGGCCGCCACGGGCAACAGAAAAGCCGCTTTCCGCACAAACGGGAACGTTTCCCCCGTCTCGGCGTCTCCTTCATGGAAGATCCCGCATCACCTAGTACATTATCCTTGTGGAGGTGTGTATGAGTTTGTCGAGAAGAATCCTGGTTGCCGCGTTTCTCGCGGCCCTCGTCGGAGTTTCAGCGGCCTGCGGCGCTGGCGGCGGGCTTCCCTATGCCTACTGGCGTTCACAACTGAGCGCCGAGACAGGGACCGTCGGCGAGAAATTGTACTTCGACATGTACTTCTCCGACGTCCCAAGCACAGCCCCTTGGCATGTGTACTACGATACCGACCTGGACTTTGCCACCGGCTCCACGCTGATGGGCAGCGGCACGGGCAACGAGGTGATCGAGTTCTTCGACACCTCCGCTATGGCCGCCGGGACGTACTACGTGGCCATCTCCACGGAAGTTGACTCCCAGACCTACTGGTTCACCCCGCCGTCCTCATTCACTCTGACCACCGGATCCCTGCCGGGCATAACGATTACAGCGCCGACGGCACCGGGCGAGTACATCATCGGTGCGACCATCCCTCTCGGCGCCACCGTCACCAACGGCGGAACGTTCACCTGGGAACTCCTGGCCGGCTGGGACACCGACCCGCTGAACTACAAGATCAGGATTGCCACGCTCGCCGGCTCGACTCCGCTCTCCTATAACTGGGCGACCAGCAGCCTGACCCCGAGCTCCTATTACATAGGCTTCGTCGTCCGGCACGGCGACTTCTTCACTTGGGCTTACACTCCGTTCCTGATTACCATCACAGTGCACGACCAGTGGCAGGCCATGAGCGCCGACAACGCTCCGGAGGCGCGGTATGATCATGGAGCGGTTTGGACCGGCACCCAGTACTTCGTCTGGGGCGGCCGCGGTGCCACGAGCATCCTGTCCTCCGGAGGACTCTACTCGCCCTGGGACGATTCCTGGGAGCCCGTGTCGAACACCAACGCGCCTACGCCGAGGACGGACTTCTCCACAGTCTGGTGCAGCGACCGCGTCATCGTATGGGGCGGGCAGGGCTCCGGCACGTATCTGGACACCGGTTCGATGTACTTCCCGGCCTCGGACACCTGGGCCGATATTACGACCGTCTCGGCGCCCGAAGGCCGCAAGAACTGCGCCGCGGTCTGGACCGGCGCGGTTTTCCTCGTCTGGGGCGGCTACGGCGACACCGGATACCTGAATGACGGTGCGTTCTTCAACCCCTCCACCGGCGCTTGGACCGCCATCTCCTCCACCAATGCCCCCTCGGCGCGGCAACTGCCCGCTTTCGGGTGGACAGGCTCGGAGCTCGTGATCTGGGGCGGCAGCGATAGCGGCGGCGCACTGAACTCAGGCGGCATATGGAATTGGACGACGAACTCTTGGCGCACGATGACCGTTACCGGTGCTCCGAATGCCCGCGAGGACGCCTTCTCGACGTATTCGCTCTCCCGCGGCTTCATCGTGTGGGGCGGGAAGAGTGCCGACCTTCCGGCGAGCGATGGCGGAATCTATGACCCCGGCACGGACACCTGGTCTGCAATTCCCGCCGGAATCGATGCCCCCGGCCCCTACAACGACCGTTCTGTCGCTTACACGGGCAAGTATCTCTTCGCGTGGGGCGGAGACTACCTCGGCTACAATGGCGCGGGCTCGGAGTACAACTTCGACACCGGCGTATGGTCTGCGGTAACCGAGACAGACGCTCCGGACGCCCGCAGCTACTGCCCGGCGGTGTTCACCGGCAGCGTGATCATCCTCTGGGGCGGCTCCACGTCCCTCGGCCCGGTCTCCAGCGGAGCCTACTACTTCCCGTAGTGCTGAGAGTCCGTGATATTGCCATCAATCGGAGGCGGCTTCAGAGCCGCCTCCGTGTTGTAACGGCCGCCTGGATGCGGCCGCCAAGGCTGATTTTGTCGGTGAATTGTGAAAAATGGCTTGATTTTCGTCAGCGCGGGACACAATAGAATTCACAACAGCAATCAGAGGAACCTATGTTCGAGACTCGAGAAGGCATGTGGGCTTGGCTTCTGCAGCGCGTCACGGCGGTGTACATTGCATTCGCCCTGATCGTGCATTTCTACCTGCAGCACTTCACGTTCAAAGCCGGAAACGAAGAAATATCTGGCGCACGGTTCTTTACCGCGGACCAGATCTCCGGTCGGCTTGCGGGGAACTGGTGGTGGGCAGTCTTCTACCTGCTCTTCCTCTTCTGCCTTTCATACCATGCCTTCGCCGGTGTTGTGAAGGTGATCGAGGATCACAACACGAGCCCCGGCTTTGTCAAGTGGCTGAACGCGCTTATGTGGGTGGGCATTTTTGCCACCTTGGCTGCCGGGATCGTAGTGTACTACTCCTTGACCAACGTCAGTTGGTTCAGTTGGCAATAGAAGGGCGGAGGAAACCGTGAACATAATAGCCGGTTGGATTCGCGAGACACGCCTGAACTTCCGTTATGAGATGCTGTCGTTTCTGCTGCATCGCATCTCCGGGCTTGGCGTAGTAGTCTTCGTTCTCGTGCATCTCTACTCGTTGGCGCAGCGGCTCGCATCGCCGGACAAATTCAACTCGACGATGCTCCTGTACGACAACCAGTTGTTCCACATCGGAGAATGGGCACTCTTCATCGGATGCTGCTTCCACGCCTTCAATGGGTTCAGGATAATGCTGGTGGATTTCTTCCCGTTGACTCGCAACCAGAGGGAGTACATCTTCTGGGTCGTTGGGCTTTGCGCCGTATTCGCAGCGTTTGGAGCGTTGTTCTTCTTCCCTGAACTGCGCACCGCAATCTTGGCATAAGGAGAGGGAAGAATGAAATACCATCAGGTTGTAGTAGTTGGCGCCGGGTTGGCGGGGCTTCGTGCCGCCATCCAGTGCAACATGAACAACATCAATGTCGCGGTCGTTTCCAAGGTTCACCCGTTACGCTCGCACTCGCTTGCGGCACAGGGCGGAATCAACGCGAGCCTTGGGAATAACCTTCGCGGATCGAACGACGCTTGGGAGAAGCATGCATTCGATACCGTAAAGGGCTCGGACTACCTTGCGGATCAGGATGCTGTGCAGACGATGACCCGGGAAGCGGCCGAGTGCATATACGAACTTGACCACTGGGGCTGCCCGTTCACCCGCAACGACCGTGGCCTGATTGCTCAGCGTCCGTTTGGCGGCGCCGGATTCCCGCGCACATGCTATGCCGCTGACAAGACCGGGCATGTCCTGCTCCATACACTTTATGAGAAGTCCTGCCAGTTCGAGGCGAATGCAGAGCGGCAGAATTTCGTCTTCTACGATGAATACTTCGTGGTCGGCGTTCTGTCGGACGGCGCCAAGTGCCACGGCGTTTCCATTATGAACATGGCTACCGGCGAGCTCGATGTGATTCGCGCGGATGCCGTAGTCCTTGCGACCGGTGGTGCAGGGCGTATGTACTCGAACACCACAAACGCACTGATCAGCACAGGTTACGGGATGTCGCTGGCATACTGGAAGGGCGTTGGCCTGAAGGACATGGAGTTCATCCAGTTCCACCCGACGACGCTCGTTGGCACGAACATCCTCATGACCGAGGGCTGCCGCGGCGAAGGTGGTTTCCTTACGAACAATAAGGGCGAACGCTTCCTTGTCAACTATCCCGACTCCGCCAAGGCGATGGAAGTCGCGCCCCGCGATATCGTTTCCCGCAACATCACGCGCGAGCTGCTCGCGGGCAGAGGTTTCGGCAAGAACAACGCCGAGTACGTGAATCTTGATCTGCGTCACCTCGGCGAGAAGCGGATTATTACCCGTCTGCCCGGCATTCGGGATATCTCGATGAACTTCTCAGGCGTTGACCCCGTCAATGAGCCTATTCCTGTTCAGCCGGGCAACCATTACACGATGGGCGGAATTGACACGGACGCATCCTGCAAGACGGCTGTTGCTGGTCTTTTTGCGGCAGGCGAGTGCGCTTGCGTTTCCGTCCACGGAGCGAACAGGCTCGGAGGAAACTCCCTGCTTGAGACCATCGTGTTCGGCAAGATCGCCGGCGATTCAGCAGCCAAGTACGTTCTGGGCGGCGGCTCTTCGAGTGTTCCCGAAGCCGAGAAGCTTGGGAAAGTCGATTTCGCTTTCGTCGAGGACACCAGGGCAAAGAACGGCTCGCTCCTTCCTGCCGATATCCGCGACGAACTCACAGTCACGATGGCTCAAAAGGTCGGAATCTTCAGGAACAAGGGACATTTGCAGCAGGCCTACGACAAGGTCAAGGAACTCCAGGCAAAGTACCGTGATATCAAGGTCAGGTACAAAGGCAAACGTTTCAACTGGGATCTTATGTGGGCGCTTGACCTGAAGGGAAACCTGGATGTTGCCGAGGTAGTTGTGGCAGGTGCGCTGGCCCGCGAAGAGTCGCGTGGCTCGCACTTCCGGGACGACTTCCCGACCCGTGACGATGGCAAATGGCTTCGTCACACGGTGGCGAAGTTCGATGCGTCCTCAAACGCGGCCAAGCTCGATTACAAGCCTGTTACTTTAGGTGTCTGGGAGCCCAAGGAGCGCAAGTACTAAGCGCGGAGGCCAAGATGCAGGAAGCCATATTTCGCATTCAGAGATTCGACCCCGAAGTTGACAAGGCTCCTCGTTTTCAGGAGTATAAGCTGCAGTGCGAAAAAGGCACGACCGTGCTTACCGCGCTGTACATGCTGCTTGATAGACAGGACGGCTCGCTTGCATTCCGCTCTTCCTGCCGCGCGGGAATCTGCGGAAGTTGCGCGATGCACATCAATGGCAAGTATCGGCTTGCCTGCGAGACCCAGGTGTTTGCATTGTCGCAGCCTATAACGATCCAGCCGCTGTCGAATCTTCCTGTTATCAAGGACCTGATTGTTGACATGTCCTCGTTCTGGAAGAAGTACAAATACGTGCAGCCGTACTTGCAGCCCGGAGTCCCAGCCCCTGAAAAGGAACTCCCTCAGACAAACGACCAGCGAGAGCGGCTGGGCAACACGATCGACTGCATTCTCTGCGGAGCGTGCAGCGCATCATGTCCGATGTCGTTCACTGACACCAAGTACCTTGGGCCCGCCGCGTTGCTCAAGGCTTGGCGCTTTGTCGCCGACAGCCGCGATGATTCGGTCGAGACCCGCCTGTCCCTTGTTGATGGCCTCGACGGCGTCTGGCGCTGCCACACGGCTTTCAACTGCCAGACCGCCTGCCCGAAGGACCTCGATCCAACCAGCGGCATCGCCTTCCTGAAGCGCGAGATCATGAAGCGGAAGTTCTGCGGGAAGAAGAAGTAATCGAATCGAAATCCGATGATACCCAAGCGGCAGGTGAAAACCTGCCGCTTTTCTTAGTCACTGTAGGGAGAAGGTTCGCCACAGCCCATCGAGGGCTGCGGGGAACTCAGGTTAAATACTGATCGAGCGCAAGCCGGTTCTTCTTTCCTCTGCCCAAGTCCGCTCTTCGCAAGCACGACCCGGCGAAAACAACGCGAGCTGTGGGGCAGGCGCGATCCATCCAACGGGGCCTGATGGCGGCTGTGATGGCGAGTCCGCCGGGGGACAACTCATCGATGGAATGGAAGAACCGGGTGTATTGGATCGAAATCTATGCTCAATTTCCTGCTGTATGCCGCGTATCTGCTTCATCTGATCCTCCCAATATTGATCGGACGCGTGCCTGCGCCGGCTATCCTGATACTCATCCACGCAAAATAAGACAGCCAGAGCGATGCCGATTATCAGCCCGATGATAAAAGAGAGCTTGATCCAGGTCATTGCCTGTGCCGCGCTCTTCTTCGCCTGCTCCAGGTTGCCCAGCGCTGCCGACTGTTGAGAATGAGCCGCATATACTATGGCCACTATGCCGAAGGGAAGGAAGCAAAGGCAGGTAACGATAATCGCCCATGCCAAGTGGCTTTTGACAATACATGCTTCGTGCGACTGCGCCGCGCGCAGCAGTTCCACCCCACAATGTGCGCATCTGTAGTTATTGTCACCGTTCTCTGCGCCGCATTTTGCACAGAACATTCTCACTCCTTCGCCATGATCAGGATCCAGCCGAACCGAGAACCATCGAATATGGTCGCCTCGCGATGCAGAACCATCTGCGCTCCCCCTCGAGCCCTCCAGCCGCAGGTACATTCTCCTGAAGTCCCCGGAGCGGAGGAACAGGCGCTATCGCTCCGAAGGGACTCGGGGGCGGGGCGGACGGCGGGACGTACGGGGGATAGTCTGTCTCCAAATTGGGATAAGTGGGGCTGGGGTACGGGTAGTCCTGATGGATTTCCCGCATAAAGTTCTGCAGGAGCTGCAATTCCCTCTTGCTCTTTTTGCTCTGATACTCGAGCACGGCAATGAGTGTGCCCAGGACAATCCAGATGGTCAGCCCGGCGATCAGCCCGAGCCTGAGCCACATCATCGCCTTCTTCGCTGATGCTCGGGCAAACTCCAGGTTCCCCTGCATCGCGGCCCGATCGGCATTCGTGGAATAGACGATTGCCACCACGCCGAACGGGACACAACAGAGAATCGTGACCAGGATGGCCCATGCCAGATGACTGTTCACCTCAACGGCCATGCGCTCCGGAGAACGGAACAACACTTCCCCGCAGGCCGTGCATCTGTGGTTATTGTCGTCGTTTGGCGAGCCGCATTTCTGGCAGAACATCTCCGCTCCCTCTTCTGGTGTCCTCAATCTGCACGATTCTACCTGCGGTGAGAATGTGTCAAGGGAAGAGGAGCCCAACGGCTGGTGCTCCCCTTTGGTCTTGGCAGTCTGCCTTGGCAATATCCCTATTGGCTTTCATTCGCGATGGCTATCGGAAAATCCCCTCCTGATGGCTACTCTCGCGCAGGGGTTCCTTTTGATGTCGGCGGCTGCATGTCGGCGATCAGTCTGCGGTATCCCTCGCCGGTTGGGCTGTATGTGCCTGCAAGGATGTTCTTTGCGGCGGCCTGGTCACCAAGGCGGAGCAGTTCACCGGGCTTCTTGGCAGCGAGTTCCTCCGTGTAATCAACGTAGGCGAACAGGTATTTGCTCCAGAAGGGCGATATATACTCGATTCGCTTGGCTCGCGCCATTGTGGCCACTGAAGCGAGAAACGCGGAATCGAGCGGAGACCAGAAGCTGAATACATCGCGCGCGAATAACGCTGGCTGAATCGGGCCGCCGGTCAAGTCGGCGATATCGGCCTTGTAGAGCCAGCACTCCCCGATGACCGCCTTTTTCTTGTAGGAAATCGCCATATCCGCGAAACGGGCCGCCTGTGCGAGGCAGTCAGACATGGGAGTTGCGACCGGATAGATGTGCATGTCGAGAAAATCCAGACCGGGGATCTCCGCAAAGGCACGCATATACGCCTCTTTTTCCCACGTTCCAGAACCCGCCCCCATCAGTGTCTTCGGGGAGCTGACAGATTCAATGGTCAATTTGATGTGCTGTGTGCATTCCTCGACTGTAACGGGACGCCCCAGTATGGCTGCTGCGGTGGTGGGCTCGTTGATGATGGTGTAGTACTCAGGGGTCATGCGCTCGATAATGACCTTGGCGTACTTTCGGCATTCGGCGAATACCGCTTCGGTCGTGATTTTGCTGTAGTCCATGTGCATGCTGCTGAACTCGGCCTGTGGGAAGATCATGCCGCTCTTGACGTGCAGTTTCATCCCGCGCTTGTGGATTTCTGTGGCCAGGCGAACGTAGAAATCCAGGTACTCGGAGGATCGGGGTGTGAAATCGCTCAGGATCGGATAGGCGATCTGGATGGTGACTCCCTTGACGCCAAGGGCCTGAAGCCGGGTGAGGATGTAGAGATTCCCGGCGTAACACTGAGGAGTGAGCAGTTCTTCGCCGCGATGAGCATTGGCACCGAGCATTTCCGCGCCGAAGACCGGTGTGAATTTGTCGTCGTACTTCAACTGCGACACATTATCCGCGAAAGCCTTGATCCGCGTGGATAGATCGCTGTACAACTGCTTGTGTGCCTGGGGCACGACTTGCGCCGCCTGCTCTTCGGCGGACGGGAACAACGGGATCCCGGCAAAAACCAGAATAGCAGTCAGCAGCCACTTAGCGTGTATGCGCTTGGAATGCATGTTCAACCTGCACGTCCTTTTCTTGTGGTCCGGTCCAAAGTCTCAAGGCACATTGTCTCTGCTCTTGCCGTCCAGTCAAAGAAGGCTACACTTTCACCATGCAGAAGCTGCTTTTTCGCCCTTTTACACCCCAGGATTATGACGAAGTCACAGCCCTGTGGAGCACGGCCGGGATCAAGCTCACCTTGTCTGATAGCCGTCCGGAAATTGAGAAGATGCTCGCGCGCAATCCCGGCACCTGCTTCGTTGCCCTGTCGGATGGGAGCATTATCGGAGCGGTTATGGGCTCGTGGGATGGGCGCCGTGGTTTTGTGCATCACCTGGCCATCCGCCCGGAAGTCCAGGGAACCGGAGCGGGCAAGGCGATGATGAAGGAATTGGAGCGCCGGTTCGAATCAATGGGGGTCGTGAAGATCACGTTCCTAGTCGAGAGCGACAATGAGAAGGTGCTCGGATTCTACGAGAAGTTAGGGTATTCGGTCAGAGGGGATCTAATCGCGGTCTCCAAGACGCTCAGGGAGAGATGATGGCGAAAGCCGCTCTCGCCGTTCTTCTTCTGCTGGCGCTGGTCGCCATGATAGTGCTGGTGGCCGACAATTCGGTTCAGCTTCCTGAGACCTCTCCCGCGCCATCTTCTTCGGTTGACGCACCTTTCCCCACTGCTGCTGACTCCGCATTGCGGCAGGGGCTCGGATTTTCAGATGGCGGGATTCTCCTTACTTTTGCGCTGGATACTCAACCGGCAACGGGCGCACTGTTGTTTGCATTCAACGGGCCATCAGATGCATTTGCTGCTATTGTGGGCAACGAAGGCCTGACTTGCTACCGGCGAAACAGGGAATCTGAGCGTCGTTTGACCGATATCATTACACTGGCACCCGGCTCTGAAGTAAGAGCCCTGTACACTAACAAGTGGCTGCTCC
>Ga0265297_10006910_pt1 | contig 16077 bp, 19 predicted proteins | sample Munlanlwell13791_FD_192502 | JGI IMG/M metagenome (GOLD analysis project Ga0265297, IMG submission 192502) | Leachate microbial communities from a municipal landfill in Southern Ontario, Canada - Leachate well 137-91 | ecosystem: Engineered > Solid waste > Landfill > Unclassified | place... | reverse complement strand
GCTAAGGATAAAAAGCTGGTTTTAGAAAAAATGGACAGGTGGGCAAAGAGCGGATTAAAAGTTATGGGGTTTGGTCATCGTAAAATATCGTATGACGAGGCAAAATCAATCAGTATTAAAACTCTTCCTTCTCTCGAGTGGGGAGGGATAGTAGGTCTTTGGGATCCGCCTCGCAAGGAAGTCAAAGATGCTCTTTTTGCCGCCAAGAAGGCCGGCATTAAGGTGAAGGTGGTCACCGGCGATTACCGCCATACTGCAGAAAAGATAATGGAGTTTTTGGATATAAAAGTGGGCAAAACAGAGGTTTTGGAAGGAATCGAATTAGAGAAACTGAGCGACAAAGAATTAAGAGACAGGGTTTTAGATACGGTGTTGTTTACCCGGATTACTCCGCATCAGAAGCTGAAAATAGTTGAAGCTCTGCAAAGCCTGGGAGAAATTGTGGCTATGACGGGAGACGGAGTGAACGATACACCGGCTCTTAAAAAATCAAATATTGGGATTGTAGTCGGAGATGCTTCAGAGGTAGCAAAGGAAACAGCAGACCTGATACTTCTAGACAGTAATTTTAAAACAATCGTTTCTGCCGTTGAAGAAGGCAGGGTGGTTTTTGAAAATATTAAAAAAGCCATTTTCTTTATGCTTTCCAACTCTTTTGCCGAGATTGTTTTAATTTTAGCTTCAATACTTTTAGGCTGGCCTATGCCCTTGACCATTATTCAGATTCTTTGGCTTCATTTTTTGTGCGACGGGCCAGAAGATATAGTTTTGGGATTTGAACCCAAAGAAAAGGAAGTTATGCTGGAAGGACCGAAAAAGATAGACTATCCGATTTTGGACAGAATGGTAGTCTTTCTTATCTTTATAATTTCTTTCCTTTCCGGCCTTTTCTCTTTGTGGCTGTTCTGGTATTTCGGCATTTACGGCGGGGATATGGATCTCGGCCGGACAATGGCTCTTATGGCCATATCTTTTAACTCGGTGTTATATATCTTTTCCTGCAGAAGTTTAAGGAAACCTTTTTGGCGTTATGAGAATTTTTGGAAAAACAAATGGCTCTTTGCTGCGGTCTTCTTCAGTCTGGGTTTGCAGATTCTGGTGACATATATTCCCTTTACCCAGAGGCTTTTGGGTATCATACCCCTGGGGCTGGCCCATTGGGGGTTGTTGTTGGCTTCAGCTCTAACTATTATCCTTATTATTGAAGTGACAAAAGAGAGGATGCAGAGACGTACCAGGGCTTGATTTATTTTATCAAAAGGTATATATTCCTATTAGCACAAACGGGTAATAAATATTATCTAATTTACTTTTAAGGAGGTAAAATGGCAGGTACAAGGGTAGGAGATTCCCGGAAGGCTGTATGCGATGATTGCGGGGAAAAGGGGTTCACTTTTTTCCACGACGGTCATCTAGTCCCGGAAGGAGTCAGCGGTCATTTCTGCTCGTTCTGTCTCTTGGTAAGAGGCGAAAGGGCATTAAAGGGACAGGCTCCGTTGCCATTAGGCGTAAAGCCACCAGGCATACCGGAAGAATTAAGGGATAAGGCAATTAAAGTGACCATCAAGGATGGTTCTGTCTGCACCCTGAGTTCTGTGGACGGGTCTGACAGGAGGGATGTCTCCTACAACGGCGGTCTGTCTTTCAGGGGAGCTAAGGTAATGGATTTATCCGTAGGTCGGGGTTTTTTCCTGAAACTACCTGACAACAGTACGTTCCTTTCTTCTCCCGTAGTTTCAATGGAAGCAATTTAGCCTAGTTTTGGGTGCGTCGTGCACCCTTTTTTTATTTACTTTAAGGTAAATTTATGTTAAGTTTTACTAATATGCAGGCAAATCCGCTGAAAATAGAGGAATTAGAGAAAAGACTCCGTGTTTTGGCGGACTGTCTTTGACGTAGCTGGCAAAAAAGAACAGATTAAAAAACTGGGAAAAGAGATACAGGACCCTGGCTTATGGCAGGATAGGGAAAGAGCAGTAAAAATAACCCAGGGATTGGCAGATATTGAGGAGCTGCTAACTGATTTTGAAGAGTTAGAAATTGAGTTTGAATTGCTGAAGTCAGAAAGCGATGAAAAAAAGATAGGGGAGTTTGAAACCAAGTTAAGACAGAGAGAATTGAAGAGTTTCCTTTCTGGGAAATATGATAAAGGAAATGCTATCCTTTCCATTTTTTCTGGAGCTGGAGGTCAGGACGCCCAAGACTGGGCGACTATGCTTTTAAGAATGTATGAAAGATACTGCCAGAGGAAAGGATTTAAAACAAGGATACTGGAACAGTCGTTTGGAGAGGCAGGCGGTCCTGAGGGCAGAATCGGGACTAAATCCGTAACAATGGAGATAAAAGGAAGCCTGGCTTACGGGTTTTTAAAGAATGAAACGGGGGTGCACAGGCTGGTAAGGATTTCTCCTTTTAACGCCAAGTCCCTGCGTCAGACTTCTTTTGCTTTAGTTGAAGTTTTGCCTCAGATATTGAGAGCAGAAGAATTGGATATTAAAATAAAGTCTGAAGACCTGAAGACTGATTTTTACAGGGCTTCCGGGCCTGGAGGTCAGTATGTAAACAAAAGAGAGACGGCGGTAAGAATTACTCATCTGCCAACAGGCATTATTGTCACCTGCCAGTCAGAGAGAACCCAGGGAGACAACAGGGAAGTGGCTCTGGAAATTCTTTATTCAAGGATTTTCAAGTTTTATCAGGAAGATCAGAAAAAGAAGCTGAAAGAAGTGAAGGGAGATAAGATTTCAGCCAGCTGGGGCAATCAGATAAGGAATTACGTAATTCATCCCTATAAGCTGGTGAAAGATTTGAGAACCGATGTTGAAAGTTCTGACGTTGAAGGAACGCTGGACGGGGATTTAAATAAATTCATTGAGGCTGAAATACAATTAAATGATTAAGTTTGTAAACGTTACAAAAGTATATCCTTCAGACACCGTTGCTTTGGATTGCGTGTCTTTTCAGATAAGGCCCAAAGAGTTTGTTTCAATAGTGGGAAAGTCAGGGGCGGGCAAAACCACTTTACTGAAATTGCTTATGGCGGAAGAAAAACCAACAGAAGGCAAGGTTTTTTTTGACGGAGAAGATGTCAATTCTCTTAAACACAGCGAACTTCCTTTTTTAAGGAGGAAGATAGGGGCGGTATTTCAGGATTACAGGCTTTTGCCTTCAAAAACAACTTATGAAAACGTGGCTTACGCTTTGGAGGTGATAGGATTGTCTGAGGAGGAAATAGCCAGAGAGGTTTTGCAGGTTTTGGAAATAGTCGGTCTTAATGATAAGATTAATAACTTCCCTGCCCAGCTTTCTGGAGGAGAGCGCCAAAGGGCGGCCATTGCCAGGGCCTTGGTTCACAGGCCGGAAGTGATATTGGCGGACGAGCCGACCGGGAATCTGGATCCTTACCATACCTCTGACATTATTCGTCTTTTGCTGAGAATCAACGAAATGGGAACTACCGTTGTTTTGGCTACCCACGATAAAGAGACTATAAATAATTTAAAAAGAAGAGTGATAACCTTTGAAAAAGGCAAGGTTATTCGGGATGAAGAAGAGGGGAGATTCATATTATAAAAAATTATGATAGCTGCATTCAGAAGAATAATTAAATCGGGTTGGCAGGGATTTTTCAGGGACGGCCATTTGGCTTTGGCCACTATTTTCATTTTGGCTATGACTGTTATCCTGGTGGTGTCCTTCTTTTTTATGAAGGATATCGGCAGGGTTTTGATTTCTTCTTTGCGCGAAAAAGTTGATATCTCGGTCTATTTCAAGGACGGCACTTCGGAAGAGGATATCTTAAAGGCAAAAGTGGAAATTTTAGATCTTCCGGAGGTTAAAGACGTGAATTATGTCTCTGCCGATGAAGCCTTGTTGAATTTTGTCGAGAAGAATAAAGATGACCCGGTTTTAATGGAATCTTTGCAGGAAGTCGGGGGAAACCCTTTCTTGGCTTCTCTGGGAATTAAATCCCAGCAGGCCAGCCAGTACGAGGCTATCAGTGTTTTTTTGAGTGAATCTGATTTCAGCGATTCTATTGAAAAGATTGATTACTTCCAGAGAAAATCTGCAATAGATAAGATTTTTTCCGTAGCCAGTCTGGCTGAGAAATTCGGCATTGGTCTAGCCATAATCCTGACGATAGTAGCGGTTTTAATAACTTTTAACACGATAAGGCTGACTATTTACAATCAGCGGGAAGAGATTAAGATACAGAGGCTGGTGGGGGCTTCAAGCGGGTTTATCCGCGGGCCTTTCATATTTGAGGGAGTGGTTCTGGGAACGGCAGCAGCTCTTATCTCTTTATTGATCTTTTCTCTTGCTTGCTGGATTTTAGCTCCCAAAGCCGCCATACTTTTGTCTGATATAAATATCTTTCAGCTTTTTATCAGCAGTTTCTGGAGTTTGCTATTAATCCAGTTTATAACCGGGGTGGGGTTAGGGGTATTCTCTAGCTTGATAGCCATAAGGAAGTACTTGAAGGTGTAATTTTTCCGGGTTCGTCTAACGGCAGGACCATGGACTCTGAATCCATTAATCCTCGTTCGAATCGAGGACCCGGAGCAATCGCGTTGAGGTCAATCCTCGGTAATATTATAAAATAGTAGAAAATTAGGTTACTAATGAGATCTCAAATATTTGTTGTAAATACCTATGAAAGTGTTAATATATAGATGAAATACTAAAATATTATGCTCGATCCAAAGCGACAGAATCTTATAAAAAAGATTTCCGAGCTACGTGGAAATTCAAAGATAATAGCTTATCTTACAAGCGATAGGGCTCCTTTGAATACAAGAATTGCAGAAGATGTGGTTTCTCTTTTACAGCGCCATATACTTATTGATACGGAAAGAAAAAAAGTAAGCTTATTTTTGTATACGCGGGGCGGCGATATGATTGCGCCTCTAAAGATAGTTAATCTATTAAGAAGCCACTATAACGAGTTTGAGATTCTAATTACGCATTATGCACAGAGCGCGGGGACTTTAATATCGTTAGGTGCGGACAGCATAATAATGACCCGATTAGCAGAATTAAGTCCCGTTGATCCAACGACTACGCATCCGTTTAATCCAACCGTTGCCTCACAGAATCCTTCGGTTCCGGCACAGCCCCGCCCTATTAATGTAGAAGATGTAAATTCATATTTTTTATTCGCGACAGAAAAAGCAAAAGTAAATGATAAAGATATGGACAAGGTCTATTCTTACCTGATTAACAATGCGCACAAGGATAATGCTATTCATCCGCTATCATTAGGCAATGTTTATCGCGGTTATAGGATGGCAAGAAAACTAGCAGAAAGGATGCTAAAAATGCACTATAAAGGGTTTTTTCGAACAAAACGAATCGCAAAATTAGTTGATGCACTGACGGGTAAAATACCAACACACGATTATCCGATTTTCAGAGACGAAGCTCGTGAATTAGGATTAAAAGTTGAATATGCTAGTACGGAGCTTGAATCGTTAATGTTTGAATTGCTTAGTAATTATACAAATGTTATGAATATCGGTAGACCATTTAACCCAGTAGAGATATTAGGCAGTGAGCAGAATAAGGAGTTCAGTTCCATTGGTGCTTTTGTAGAAAGTGTTGGTGTTTGTGATACATTCACTTTTAAGGGCATAATTAAAAGAGATGCAGATACTCCGCCAAGAATTAGTATGAATATAGTCTCCTCAAAGTGGGAAAGAATTTAATCATTTTATTTAAAATATATGTTAACGAATACAGCAGAAATAAAATCAACTCCATTATTACCCAAAACAGCAGAGCTTGAACAGTTTTTTCCTAGCAAAGAGAATTTTGAGAAAAATGAAGATGCAAAAGAGACTGTTATTACCTCTGATTACTTTTTTAATAGTAGTGATGTGCAGATTGATTCTAGCCAGTTTTTTGGAGGGACAATAACTGGACTTGAAATAACTTTGAATCCTACACGTCTTGGAATTTTTTTCCCTTCTGCAGAAGAAACGAAATTAGCCCAGGATGGTTTTATTGGAATAATCTCGGATGAGGAAGCAAAAGAGATGAAGGAAGAAGTAGGATTATTCAAAAAGAAATTTGATGACGACCTCACAACAAGAAACAAAATACTGTTTGGAGAGTAATTTCATCATCAATTTGCTCAATGGTAAAGACGAAGCGGTAAAGGTATTCGAAGAAATTAAAAACTCTACTCTTTGTATAACTGCTATAGCATCTGTAACGCTTTTCGAGATATTAAGGGGAAAGGAGAAAAACCAAGAGAAAGTTGCTAGATTTGAATCGCTATTGATACAACTAGAAGTATTGCCATTCGGTAAAAGGGAAGCAGAAGAGGCAAGCTTAATAGAGAAAACTCTTCATCAAAGGGGTGAAAGCATTTCATCCCTTGATTTGCTAATCGGGACTACGGCAAAGTGCTTCAACACAATTCTTGTTTCCAATGACAGGATTTTTGATAAGATTGATGGGCTACGGGTGAGAACTTACTAGTTTTTTAGATTGTTAAGGTTGATCTTCAATAAAAAATATGTACCAGCTAACGCTTTTTGAGGCGCTCTTAATAACCCATTTGGCGATGGATTGGATATTTCAGTGGAAATGGGAAGTGGCGAATAAATCTAAGAATTGGACAGCCTTATTCTTTCACTGTGCGGTTTATACGTTGGGTTTCTTACCTGCGCTTTTGGTATATAATTTTCATTTTTCTTGGCTGCTTTTGATTTTTGCTAGCCATGTTCTATTAGACAAAAGAAATTTTGAAATTTGGTTGTTAGAAAAGTTTAAAGGATTGAAAAGGGGAGGGGATTTGGATGCTTTTTGGAACATAGCGTTAATCGGAGCTGATCAGACTCTTCATCTAGTTGTTTTGGCGGTTATCGTAATTTTTTCTTAACCATAGTAATATATTATAAGTAACAGATATATTAAAAAATTTATGAACAAAATAATTCCAATCTTATTCGTAGTGGCTGCAGTCGTAGGGGGTTATTTCCTTTACCAGAGCTATAATAAGAACAAAGCTCCGGCAGAAACCAATAACCAGCAGGCTACAACTACAAATGAGCAAGCGACTAATACAAATAACTTCGAAATACAAGGCATGAAAGTAGAAATTTTAAAAGAGGGGACGGGCGACGGAGCTAAATCCGGAGATACCGTCACTGTCAACTATGTAGGCACTTTTGAAGATGGGAAGAAATTTGGTTCAAGCATAGATGGGGGAGTTCCTTTTTCCTTTACTCTGGGAGCGGGAACTATCATTAAAGGCTGGGATTTGGGAGTTGTTGGGATGAAAGTCGGGGAGAAGAGAAAGTTAACCATTCCTTCTAATTTAGCTTACGGAGAAGCGGGAGCAGGAGGAGGTCTTATTCCGCCAAATACCACTTTGGTATTTGAGATAGATTTATTAAGTATAAAATAAAAATATGTCAAAAACTCAAGAAAATTTATTAAAAGCCATTGCCGGAGAATCAATGGCCAGAAATAAATACACTTATTATGCGGAGATTGCCGCAAAAGAAGGTTTTATCTGGATAGCCAAAGTGTTTGAAGAAACTGCAGATAATGAAAAGGCGCACGCCAAAGAAGAATTGGAAAGAATTCAGGGAAAAGCGGAGATGACAAATACCTATGATATCCATTCTTTGGGAAATACTTTGGAAAATCTGAGAAATGCGGCAGCCGGAGAAAAGTATGAGTGGGGAATAATGTATCCCGAATTTGAAAAAGTAGCCAGAGAAGAGGGAAACGAGGACGCAGCCACTTTATTTAAGGAAATAGGCGAGGTTGAGGAAAAACATGAGGAAAGGTATAACATTTTAGCCGATCGCTTGGAAAAAGGAACGTTGTTTTCCAGCGAAACGGAAATAGAGTGGAAGTGTTTGAACTGCGGCTATATACATAAAGGTAAATCAGCTCCTGATAAGTGCCCAGCCTGCCACAAACCTCAAGGATATTACATGGCTTTGAAGGTGGTTAGGTGATTTGACACAAGGGACTTTAACTTTTAGATTAGAGTTATGCCGAAGAAAGGTAAAAAAAGAGCTAAAAAGCCGGCTAAGAAACCGGTAAAGAAAATACAGAAAACCGTTCCCGAGCCTGAAAAAAGAAACGACCAGGTTAAGAAAACAAAAATCAGGGTTGTTGCTATTGGAGGCGGAGGAGGGAATATTATATCTGAGCTTTCTCAAATGGTTAAGAAGGCTACTTTTTATGCCGCCAATACCGATTTAAAGGGTTTGAGGGAAGTTTCAAGAAGAGTGGAGAGATTCTCTTTCGGCCAGAGTCTGACTCACGGTTTGGGGACCGGCATGAATCCGGAACTGGGAGAGACAGCTGCTTTGAACGAGAAAGACAGAATAAAGAAACTATTGCAGGGGCAGGACTTGGTTATTCTGGTAGGATGCCTGGGAGGAGGAACGGCTTCAGGGGCAGCTCATGTTTTTGCTAAGATCTCTCGGAGTTTGGGGAATCTCACTTATGGAATATTCACCTTACCTTTTAAATTTGAAGGAGAAAAGAAAATGGAGATTGCAAAGAATGCCTTGGAAAAGATAAAAACCAGGGTTAATGCTTTAAGCATTATTCCTAACGAAAGGATTTTTCAGATTATTAACAAGGCTACTCCTTTGAGACAGGCTTTGTCAGCCATAAACAAGAATCTGGCAGAGAGCTTGGAGGGCTTAATAGAGATAATCTATGAACCAGGGTTGATAAACATTGATTTCGCTGATTTGAGAGCTATTTTAGAAGGACAAGGAAGGCTGGCTTATTTAAATACCGTTGAAGTCCAGAGAAAAGAAGGATCAGTCGATGCTGCTATTGAAAAGGTTTTGAATTCGCCTTTGTATCCCTACAAAATAAAAGGGGCAAAGGCTGTTTTATTTGATATCGGGGGAGAGAAAGGATTATCCTTGGAAGAAGTGAGCAAAATCTCAAAGACCATTTCCGAGGAGGCAAACAGGGAGGCTAAAATTATATTTGGTATTTCCCAGGGCAAGAAGTATTCGGACAGGATAAGGACCACTTTGCTGGCTACAGGTTGCGGAGCTAAAGTGTTTTCATCCGGCAAGAAAAGAAAGGCCCGCAAAAAGAAAGAAGCTCCGAAGGTTGAAAAGAAAAAGCCTACAAAGAAGAGGAGAAAGAGGAATAAACCCCGCAAAGTTTCCAGGAAGATAAAGATAGAGATTAATAAAAAACCCAAAGAAGAGATAAAAACAGAACCTGCTGAACCGAAAAAAGAATCAGCTTTGGCTTCTTTTGCTTTTAATAAAACCGACCTTCTGGGGAATAAGATAAGGAAGAACGCTCTTCAAATAAAAAAAGAGATTCAAGAAGAAGAAGCTAAGATGATAGAGGAAGAAAAAGTCTGGGAGACTCCGACTTTCCTCCGCCAGAAGAAAATATTTTAAGGCTTAATAATCGTCCCTTTGAATTTTTTGCCAGACAGGGCTTTCTCAAAGTTTTTAATCTCCGTGCCTTTAATCATAAAGACGCGGATTTTTAGTTTCTCGGCCAGTTTTGCTCCGACAGGATCAAAAGGAGTGGATAATCCCGGTGTCCATTTTGAGCTTATAAGTTTCCTGTAATTATTCCAGGTTATCTCTTTAAAAACACTGGCATTTTTATACTTTGCCGGGTCTTTATCACAGACGAATGAAACATTTCCCGCGTTTATAATCTCTTTTATCTTAAATTTTTCTGCATAAAGAGTGGATACATAATCGGTTGACCAGCCGGGGCGTATACCCCCGGCTATTAAAAGTTTCCAATTTTTTTTAATGGGTTTGGCCGGGTCTTTTAAAACAATGGGATAAGCGGTTTCTCTGAAAATCGTCCTAAGCAAATGAGCGTTAAGTCTGGTGGCGTGTATTCCCAGCCAGTCTTTATCTTCGTTGGATAGTTTGGCCACTTTTGTGGCGGCTGATTGATACAATCTGCAGATTTTTCCTCCACCCGAGACAATGACGAACTTATATCCTTTGCCGAGAAATTTTAAAATCATTTTTCTGAATTTTTTCAGGAAGATCGTGTTGATTTCTCCTGCTTTGGGGCAGATTATGGATCCGCCTAGACTTATAACTATCGTTTTTTTAGTATTCATACAATTTTTTAGATTTTAGCACCGATTCAGCGGTATTACAACACAGTTTTTACTCTTTTTCTGTTTGTGTTAAAATGAGTTAATAATAATTATAACTAACAACTAAAAATATGCTTGAAACCAATAAGAATATTTTAAAAAATATTTACAAAGAGAGGTCTCAGAATTCCAAAAAATATGATTTCGGCTTGGTTCTTGTGATAGGGGGATCTGAGTTCTATTCGGGTTCACCGGCTTTGTCAGCTATGGCTGCCTTTAAAGCAGGAGCTGATATGGTTAAGATTATTGCTCCAAAAAGAGCAGCAGACATTATTGCTTCTTTTTCTCCCAATATGGCAGCTTACCCCTTAGAGGGAAATTGGCTTGGGAAGGAGCACTTGGCAACGCTACTTTCAATGGAAGAATCCTCAAAAGCGGTTTCTGGAGGGAAGACAGCTGTAGTCATAGGAGGAGGGTCTGGTAGAACGGCTGAAACCCAGGAAACTATTCTGAAGTTTTTGGAAGAGGTTTCGGTTCCTGTGGTGATAGACGCTGACGCCATCCACGCTATAGGTAAGAAACCCGAGGTTATTTCTGGCAAGAACTTTTTGATAACCCCCCACACTTATGAATTTTTTGTTCTGACAGGTAAGGAAGTCTATGAATTACCGGATGAAGAAAAGATAAAGGTGGTCCAACAGGAAGCAGCCCGTTTGAAAACCACTATTTTGTTAAAAGGGAAGATCGACATAATATCTGACGGCAAGGAAGTGGCAATAGACAGGGTAGGCACTCCATATATGACAAAAGGAGGAACGGGAGATACTTTAGCTGGAATCTGTGGTGCTTTAATGGCTCGTGGTATCAGTCCTTTTGAGGCTGCCCAGGCCGGAGCCTATATCAACGGGAGAGCGGGAGAAATCGTCAGCCAAAAAATGAAGGACGGTCTTTTGGCGACAGAATTAATAGAAGCCATACCTGAAGTTATCAGACAGTAAACATGAAAAAATACGATCTCGTAATTATCGGCGGAGGTCCGGCTGGAGTTTCAGCCGGTGTTTATTCTGCCAGGAAGAATATCAGCACTCTTTTGATTACGAAGAGTTTTGGCGGACAGATAACTAAGAAAGCGGTAATGATTGAAAACTACCTCGGATTTGAATCTATTTCGGGTTTGGACTTAATCCAAAAGTTCGAAAATCATCTGAGAAAACAGAAAATTGATATTGAACTGGACGAAGTGACGAAGCTGGAAAAGCCAGGAGATAATTTTTTAATTTCTACCAAGAATAAAAATAAGTTTGAGGCAGCTTCTGTCGTTGTCGCTTCCGGAGCAGATCCCAGGCCCTTGGAGGTTCCAGGAGAAAAAGAATTTATCGGAAGGGGAGTGAGCTATTGTCCGACCTGCGACAGTCCTTTTTTTTCCAATAAGACGGTGGCTGTGATAGGCGGAGGGAACGCCGCTTTTGAGGTGGCTCTGTCTTTAAGCGATATTGTCAAAAAGGTATATATCCTGGAACGTTCTTCAACTGTCTTGGCGGACGAAGTAAATCAGGGAAAAGTTAAAAAAACCGGCAAGGTTGAGATAATAGTTAACGCTGCGGTTAAGCAAATTAAAGGCGATAAATTTGTTGAGTCCATGATCTATGAAGAACAGAAGGTAAAAAAAGAATTGGCGGTGGATGGTATTTTTGTCGAGATAGGATCCCAGCCAGCCACTTCTTTTTTGAAAGGTTTGGTCGATTTTAATGAGAGAGACGAAATAGTGGTTGATTTAGAAACCTGTCAGACCAAGACTCAGGGCCTTTTTGCAGCCGGAGATGTCAATATCGGAAGAATTAAGCAAATAGTTACGGCAGCCAGTGAAGGGGCAATAGCCGCCTTATCAGCTTACCAGTATATCAAATCAGCTAAAAAATAATTATGGGTTATTCAATAACTGGCGTAGCTTACCTGATTTTAACTATCACCACAGGTCTTTTGGCTTTTCGTACCTTTCAGTACTGGAATAAAGAAAAAGATACGGTGGCTAAAATCTGGTTTTTTGCCTCCTTGTCCCTTTTGGGCTTTACGTTTTTCAAAACTATTGTCGGATTATTTTTTGCTCGGGATCCTCTTTTTTTGAGACTATCAATTGATACCAGTTCTTTTTTTCAGGCCATTTCCTATTCAACGCTGATTTATTTTGTTTTTTATGTTAAGTTTGCTCCTAAAATCTCTCCTTGGTGGGGAGCTGTTCCGGTATTTTTACTGGGCATGGCCTCAACATTTTCCTCTCTTAAGGCGACTTTCAATCCTTTCATAGAACCGAGCGGGGCTATTAACTGGGGAGTGCCGTCTTTTTTCTCCTTGTCCATAATTTTGAGGGCTATTTTATTTTTTATAGCTTTTGTCCCCGCAATTATTGTTTTGTTTGAACAATTTAACAAATCGGAAAATATATATGCCAGAAGAAAGGCTCTTGGATTTATACTGGTGTTTTCCTTAGCCATAATAATCGGATTATTTGATTTCCTATTCATAAATCTTCTGAAATTGGACGCTATTTGGAGGGATATAGGTTCGGTAACTCTGTGCATTGTCGTAATCATTGTTTTGCTCTCAACCTGGAAGAAAAACGTTCCTGAGAAAATATGAAAAAGCTAAATATTAAATCATTAAAAGTCGGAGAAATTTTAGATTCAAATGGCAGGCCGACAATAGAAGTCAGGTTGTCTACGAATTTTGGTGTTTTTTCAGCCTCAGTGCCCTCAGGAGAATCTACCGGAAAATATGAGGCTGTAGAGCTGAGAGACAAAGACGGAAAAGGAGTTTTAAGGGCTATTGAGAATATTGAAAAGATTATATTCCCTGTGGTAAAGGAGGCAGATGTTTTAAACCAGAAAAAGATTGATGAAATTTTGATAGAGTTAGACGGTACGAAAAATAAGTCGAGTTTGGGGGCAAACGCAATTTTGGCCGTTTCAATGGTTTTCTGTCGGGTCGGAGCTGCAGTTAAAGGGATTCCTCTTTATCTCTATATTTCAGAAATGGCGGCCGGGAAGTACGGCTTGCCTAAGCCTTCTTTTAATATGATAGAAGGGGGAAAACATTCGGACAGTGGCTTGGTATTTCAGGAATTCATGGTAGTCCCACAGAAAAATCTTTTTAAAGAAAATTTGGAAACAGGGATCAAAATTTACAAAAAATTAAAGACAATTTTAAAAAAGAAATACGGGAGGAGTATCTCTTTAAGCCGCGAAGGAGCTTTTTCGGGACCTTCGGATATATATGAAGCACTGGATTCCATATTAGAGGCTGGTAAAGGGGAAGATTTTAAAATAGCCATAGATGTTGCCGCCTCAAGTTTTTATCAGGATGGTTTTTATAAAATTGGAGGTAAGAATGTTTCCAGAGAAGACTTGAAGAGAATTTATCAGGATATCGTGTCGCGCTATCCCGTCGTTTCAATTGAGGATCCCTTCTTTGAAGAAGATTTTGAAGGAATGGTAGGCCTGGATAATATCACGGTTTTTGGAGACGATATAACCGTTTCAAACGTTGAGAGAATGAAACTGTCCAAGGAAAAAAGCGCCTGTAACGGCTTGATTTTGAAACCTAATCAGATAGGAACCATTTCTGAAACTTTGGAAGCGGCAAAACTGGCAAGGTCTTTTGATTGGAAAATTATGGTGGCTAACAGGGCAGGGGAAACTAAAGATGATTTCATAGCTGATTTGGCAGTAGGCATTAGCGCTGATTTTATTAAGTCGGGGGCTCCCTATCCTAAAGAAAGAATGGTAAAATACAATAGACTAAAAATGATAGAAAGCGAATTGGCCCACTAATCCCTATAAATTTCTAGGACTGTATGCTTGACTTTCCGTTCCAAATGGATAATATGGGGGAGATAGCAGATCGTACTAATTTAATAAAGGAGGGGAAATGTATAGTAAATTGTTCGGCTATTTTCTTATAGCTATGGCGCTATCTGTTGCCTTTTTTCCAGAATTTTTTAAGGGGAGAATGACTATTTATACCGTCGCCTGCAGTTTGATCCTTATATCCTTAGGGCAAATGTTCATTTTTTGTGGTGAAATAAAAAATGAAGTGGAAAAATTGATAAAAAAAATGGACGAGAAACTGGCAGACGAAAAGGATGATTCGAGAAGGGCTCCCTAGAAGTATAAAAGGAAAATGCCAGCGCTTAACGGAGGCTATATTAAATTGACAGGAATTTCTATAGAGGCAGGGGTATTTCTCTCTGCCCTCTTTTTTTGCTACAATACCATAATATGTCGAAATTAATATTATTAAGACATTTTCAATCGCAGTGGAATCTGGAAAACAAGTTTACCGGCTGGGTTGACGTGCCTTTGTTTAAAGACTCAGACAATAGGGCTAAAGAAGTTTTTCAAAAGCTTTCAGGTTTTAAGATTGATAAGATATATTCTTCATGTCTATTCAGGAACAAAGATAGTGTGGCAAAAATACTTAAAGAGGGAGATAAATACCCTATTTTTATTCATTTGGATAAAGGTAGAATGAGAGATTGGGGTACTTTTAAAGCAGAAAGTTCTTATATACCGGTTTACGTTTCGGAGTCGCTCAACGAAAGGCATTACGGTCAGTGGCAGGGCAGGGACAAGGAAGAGGTGAAGAAAGAATACGGCGAGGATAATTTTAAATTATTAAGGAGAAGCTTCAGTGCCAGGCCGCCGGGAGGGGAAAGTTTAAAGGGTGTGTTTCTTAGGGCGGTTCACTTTTACAGGAGCTATATTGAAAAAGACCTGAAGGAAGAAAAGAATGTTTTGATAGTGGCCAGCCATAATTGCCTGAGGGCTTTGTCAAAATATATTGAGAATATATCCGACGAAGATATCGTCAATTTCGAGATAGATATCGGGAAAATGATGATTTACGAGTTCAGCAGCTCGTTGGGGATAAGGGGCAAGGAATCCTTCTAACCCCTTTACAAAAAGGTTAAAATATGCTAAGATTACAGATACAATAATCAGTATAATATAAAAATTATGCCGAAATTAGTTAAATATATCATTATAGGAGTTATTGCAGCGGGGCTTATAGCCGCTGGGATTTTTTTATATATCAAAAACACAAACGGCTCCGGGCAAAAGGTGGCTGAAAAGGCGATAGAATATATTAATAAAAATCTTCTTGAGCCTGGTATGACAGCTTCCTTGGTAGACGTTGTTGAGGAGAGCGGATTGTATAAATTCCGCCTAAAAATAGGGGATCAGGAATATAATTCTTATGTCACAAAAGACGGTAAGCTTTTATGGCCTCAAGATGGTATTAATCTTAGCGCCACTACTTCTCAGACAGGAGCAGTCAGCCAGGAAACTCCAAAGAGCGACAATGTTGACGTTAAGTTGTTTGTGATGTCCTATTGTCCTTATGGCTTGCAGGCAGAGAAAATGTTTTTACCGGTATATAATCTGTTGAAAGAAAAGGCGACTATGGGAATATATTTCGTTAATTACATCATGCATGAAAAGCAAGAGATTGATGAAAATTTAACTCAATATTGTATCCAAAAGAATGAAAAGGAAAAATATTCAGCTTATCTCAGTTGTTTTGTGAAAGCCGGAGATTCAGCAGGATGTCTTACGGGGGCTGGAATTAATAAATCAACACTCAATAATTGCGTTTCGGAAACAGATTCTCAGTATGGTGTTACAGCTGGCTATAACGACAAATCAACTTGGTTGAGCGGACAATATCCCGCGTTCAAAGTTAATGATGATTTGAATCAAAAATACGGAGTGCAAGGATCTCCGACAGTAGTCATTAACGATACTGTTATTGAGGTGAGCGATCGATCTCCCGAAAATTTTAAGCAGATTGTCTGCAACGCTTTTAATACTCCGCCAGCAGAATGTTCTCAAACCTTATCTTCAGATGCTGCTTCTCCCGGGTTGGGCGAGGTTGCAGGAAGCAACACTAGTTCCGGAGGTTGCGCTCAATAAATATTTTATGACAGTAAGAGTTTTCACCACCCC
>Ga0265297_10006909_pt1 | contig 16079 bp, 11 predicted proteins | sample Munlanlwell13791_FD_192502 | JGI IMG/M metagenome (GOLD analysis project Ga0265297, IMG submission 192502) | Leachate microbial communities from a municipal landfill in Southern Ontario, Canada - Leachate well 137-91 | ecosystem: Engineered > Solid waste > Landfill > Unclassified | place... | reverse complement strand
ATTTCATATTAGGCTTCGCGACTCCGGAGGCGTTTATGGTTGCGTATTATGCCTATTTTAATAGTCAGTGGCGTTAATTTGCATTGAAGTCATAAGCCTCAAAGACACCGATTTTTCTTATATGGCCACTTAGCCGCTTTTTTATATAGAGCTATATCGTCTTAGGGCTGTCCATCCTCAGTCACTCCGTTCCCTCCGGCTGAAATGCCCTGTTCCGGTATATCTCAATTAACTTGTAAGCGGCTTAAGAGGCAATTTGACTAAATTTTTACATATAGAAGAAATAACGGGTGTAGGTTATATACACCATTTACTCCGTTCATCCAACACTCCGGCAAACATATCTATGTCTTTTCGAGAAATCCCTAATCGTGTTGCCAGTTCTCGCCAGCCTCTCACAACACTGACCACCTTTAAAATAATATCTTCAGCAGTTTTCTTGTTAAGCATATAGTCTTCGCAGGCATCAAGCAAAATGCCCAGATCTGCCTTATTGGTTGATGACGAGATAAGCAGACTTTGGTACTCATTCAAAGTAGGATTCATATCGTATGCAGGAGACAAGGTCCAACCTTTTGCAGTCAACAAAAAACCGTGATTACGGAAATGGTCATCGCTATTGCCGATGCATATATTGAAAGCTATACGGCGATATAGTTCTTGCAGATTGTTTTCGACTTTTGTACAGTTCCGAATAATAAAGTCCACTATATCCAGATAACCGTGTCCGGTATTAGCATTGTCGCCGTCATTAAGCCCCAGTAAGGTAATTGCTGAGGCAAAATGAATCCGCTTTCCCTCCCGGGTTCTGTCAAAGCGTTGTGAAAGCAATGTGTGGTATTTCTGGTCAGTGGCCAAAACTTTGGTGCTCGCTGCATTAATTTCGGCTTTTATGGCAAGAAGATGGCTGAAATGCTCCCAAAGTCCGGCATCGTAATCATCTTTTTGTGAAGGGAACTTAGCTATATAAAGTGTTTTATCTGTGTCTATCACACTGGCTTTCGGTCTTGCACCGCCCAATGAGGATCCCGGCTGCACGAGTCTGGCAATCCACTTCCTGTCAGGCAGAACATTATTTTCTTCGCTTTTCTCTATCTCGGTACTGGCAGCAATCAAGTCTCTAATATCCGTCAGAGGTGGAATTTTCAATGGTTCAGTCACATTTATATATTCTCCGTCTTGAACCTTCTTGAAACGAAATGCACCCATTCGGGAGAAGTCATCGATGCCAGTCAGGAAATCGAAAGAAGAGAGCCGTCGAACCGATCGATTTTCCTCCTTTGCAGCAATCTGCTCACGGCGTAGCATCAAGGTACGTCCCCAACGATCAGGCAGGGCGTCAGAGAAACATCCGAACATATCTTTATCCGGTAGCGTATATTGCTGTCCGGGATAATTATTCAAATCATCGCTCAAAAACAAATCTCCGTGCTTTTTCAACCATTCATCGCAGAATTTGAAGGAATAACTGTCTGAGCCCCGAAAAGATTCATAGCCCAACTCGCCAACGAATTCTACCTCCTTCAGCCAGTCAAAATCGGCATATACATATAGCATCTTCATCTTTTACTCCTTTTTTGAGGCACGTTCCCTTGTCTTCAAGCTCAAATCCTGCAAAGCTTTCCCCAATTTGTCTTCTTTGGCAAGCCAAAGAATATCATCTTCAAGTTGTAAAGCAAACAGGACACGCAGGTAAATCCCTATTGCGACTGTCGGTGCGCCTTTCTCTATTCTGAAAACAGTTAACGGAGAACAAGTTGCACGTTCCGCTACCTGAGCCACACTCAGATTTCTGCGCAAGCGAGCCAATTTAATCTGCTCTCCCACAACCTTCATCTGCTGCTCCAATTTGCGAGGCAATTTAGTACCCATTGAATTCTTTGCCATAACCAACATATCATATAATATGCAAATATACTATTTTTTATTTATTTAATGATATGTTGCATATAAATGGTTGCGAAATCAAAATAGATGAGAGCTTGAATAGCCTCACAAATAGTGTCTCAGGGCTGTCCATCCGAAGTCGCTTTGAAGTCATAAGCCTCAAAGACACTGATTTGTTCTCTGTGGCCGCTTTATATATTGGAGATATATCGTCTCAGGGCTGTCCATCCTCAGTCACTCCGTTCCCTCCGGCTGAAATGCCCTGATCCGGTATATCTCAATTAACTTGTAAGCGGCCACAGAGAACAAATTGACGATGCCTGCTTATGGTAAATCACTCATAAAGTCACTAAAAAATCAAGGTCTAAACAACTCATCCAAAGTTTTCATGGCAACAAACATCTTCTTGCTGTCCGGAAGTTCGATGAAATCATACTTCAGGTAAAAATTTGCGGCCTGCTCATCTATCGGGTCAACAACGACAGCAAATGAGGCAATTAGCCCGGAGTTTTCCCAGCTCCGTTTTAAAGCATCTATCAAAAGGATTTTTCCGTAGTTTTTCCCCTGATGCTTTTTGTCAATTGCAAGCCTCCCCAACAGAGTGGTCGGAATCGACTTGTAAGATGCCGGTAGTCTTTTTCTGATTATTTCTGAAAGATCTCCGGACGGTATACTACAATTTGACAGTGTGTAGTAGCCTATTACAGATTTTGTTTCACCATCCGCCAAAACATAGCAGGCTGACAATTTGCGTTTAACATCCTGACCGGCCTGATGTTTCAGATAATCATTCAACGACTCCTCCTCACAGTCAAAATCATCACGATTATGACCCTTATCCAACAACTCAATCATTGCTCATTTTAGACTTAGAAATAAAAGAATCATAATCAACCAAAGCATTTTTTAATGTTTGCGAAGGATTTATAGGATTAGTTAACGCTTCAAAAAATATTTGGCTATCTCTTTCAGATGCAATTACTTGCTCTTTTTCTTTGATTATCTCTTTTGCTTTATCATGAGCAACTCGCAGAATGAAATCAGTAAGACTTCTATACCCCCCCAAGTAGGCTGCTTTCTCAAAGAGTTGTTTTTGTTCCTTGGGAAGTCTGGTGTCGAATCTCGTTAGATCTGAAGTTGTTGTGCTCATAATTGACTCCTGTATTTTTATACAAATGTACGGATTTTATCCGTACATACAACGCTTTTGTATAAAACTTCGGCAAGGTCTATTTAAACTCGTCAAATTTAGCGCGCATGGTAGGGTTGCCCTGGGTCAGTTTCTTAATGGTCAAATCCTCTGCCTTTTGATTCGCCAGTCGAAGATTGTTGTCGGATGAGAGGAGGGCATCTTTTGTCTTTTGAAGGTGTAATATGGTTTTATCAATCTCTTCGATGGCCTCTTTAAATCTCCTGCTGGCCAGCTCGTAATTTCTGGCAAACCCCTCTTTGAAAGTATTTATTCTCTCCTCAAAGTTTGTTATGTCGATATTCTGATTTCTAATCAAAGCCAGCTCTGCCTTGTATTGCATTGAGTTCATAGCTGCATTGCGCAGCAATGTAATTATCGGAATAAAGAACTGAGGACGCACAACATACATCTTATTGTATTTATGCGACACATCAACAATTCCGGAATTATAATACTCGCTTTCAGCCTCTAAAAGCGAAACAAGAACAGCATACTCACATCTCTTTTCAGTCCGGTCCTTGTCAAGCTCCTTCAGGAAATCCTCATTCTTTTTCTTAGTTGCAGTCTCATCCCCCTCATTTTTCATTTCAAACATTATTGAAATAATCTCGTTCCCCGCTTCGTCACTCTCCCGATAAATAAAATCACCCTTACTGCCAGATCTTGAATCGTTATCCTTTTCAAAATATGCCTTCTGAAAAGCAGTGGCTCTGATCTTATTGAACTCATTCTCACAATGCTGCTCTAGTGTCTCTCCTATCATTTTTGTTGAGAGCTTCAGTTTCATGTCCTTTCGAAGAGCTATCTCTTCGTCTTTCAGCTTAATGATTGCATCTTTCTCGCTTAGCGCAGCCAAATGCTTTTCACTTAAGGATTTTTCAAGTAATTGTTTTTCTGTATCCTTTATTTTTACAGCATTAGCCAAATCGTCGCGCTCTTTTTCAATCATCCGGACTGCCTCAGTAATAGCAAGCTTCTTCGCGACTTCCGCATTTTCAAGCTGAGACTTGATTTGCAATAATTCCGACTGCTTTTGTGCAAGTTTCTGAGATAGTTCGACCTCTTTCTGCGCTCTGAGTTCGGCCAGCTCTCTCTCTTTCTTTGCCAATTGTTCTTGTAAAGAATTTCTGATATTCGCTTCCGCAAGTTTGACGGCACTCTCTTTTTCCTTGTCGGCAAGGTTAAGTCTGTTTTTTATCTCTTCTTCAAACTGATGGTCGCGGACTTGCTTCAAAATGTCTGCATATCCTGCTTCATCTATTTTAAATGCTTTTTTGCAATGTGGGCAAATAATTTCGTTCATTTTTCTGATTTTAAAATCGTCCCCGGTTCTCTATGTGTCTAATCCTGAAATAGCTCTGGTCTGTGGCTGTTTTGTGGTATTTCGTTGAAAACCTGGTTATAAAATTATGAATTTGGGAGTGGTTATCCAAATAATTTTTAGGCAATTATGCGAGTGATTATGCCGGGTTTTCAATATGGCCTCTTAGCCGCTTATATATTGGAGAAATACCGGATCAGGGCTGTCCATCCGATGTCGCTTTGAAGTCATAAGCCTCAAAGACGCTGATTTTTTTTAACGTGATTTGATTTCGTTTTTTTCCGGAGCTGCGAAACTCCTCCCTTCGGTCGTCAAACATTCTCGCTCTGTTTCGGAAAAACACTCATAAAATCACTAAAAAATCAAGGTCTTTTTCGGCTTTATGTCTTCAATTGCTTCTTAAATCCCATCTTCGGCTGAAAATTTCCCTGATTCTGCATAGCTCCATTAACTTGTAAGCGGCTAAGAGGAAAATTGACGATGCATATCATTGACTATCTCTCGGTTGCGAATATCTTTGGCAAGGTTTACAAAAAACTTACAAATTCGTCCTCGTTAAGTATTTTTATAAAAGAACCAGACATGTTGTATTCCTCAATTTTCTTTAGCTTAGAAGGTCCAGCACCATGACCGACGATTACATAATCCGTTTTTTTACATATCCCCGTGTCAATATCTGCCCCCTTTGACTTAACTAATCTTGCGGCTTCCTCTCTGGTGATTTTATCTAGAACGCCAGTAAATACAATTTTTTTATTGAAAAAAGGGTGGTTTTTATCTCCACACTCAAGATCTGGACGAAGCAAGTCACCTGTTATTCTTTCGTGTCCGGCAAAGCTATTCTCAATTCTCGAATTGCTTATCAAATCAAGATTAGGATTAATCCCGTTTTTTAATTTTATATATGCCTCTGCACAGGCTTTAGCATCTGCAAGAGCATCATGATGTTTTGAAATATCAATATTTAAAGAAGCACATAAGTCTGTTAATCTCAGCTTTGTTAACTTATAGGTACAATAATAATTAAACGTTGGTATGTCCAAATTGTAATATTTCAAAGCAGAAGTAATAGCTGATATATCAAAGCTTGCATTATGAGCAACGAGTAAATTAGATGAGAAATCATCTCTAATAGACTCCCATATATCGTAAAACAAAGGTTTGTTTTTAGTCATAAGAGAGTCTATGCCATGTATACATGTATTACGAGCAAAGTACTCATTGCCAGGAGGCTGAATTAGAATTGATTCTTGAGATATGACAGAACCGTCAACAACCTTAACGATGCCAATTTGGCAAATACTTGCCATATTAGGTGTTGCTGTCTCAACATCGAAAGCTATAAAATTAAATTTAGGCATAAAAAATAGAATTGATTGACATCTAAATATAGTTACTTAATTAGTTGTTAACAACATATTCAAATAAATTGTGCCCTTAGTCCAATTAGACGTATTGAAAACTCGCCACTATAGCTATCGGTATAAATTAAGATTCAATTTTGAAAATGATATAAACATTATTCAAAATTCTAGTTTTGTCTGAGTCTATTTATTTATACTAGAAGATTTTATATCTTTATAGCAAAATAGAAAAGACTTTCGGTATAACGCAAATCGAACCTTAATCGGTTATTTCATTTTCCCCATGTGTTATTACTGCATTTCTACAATCAAATGATGCTGATCAATAAACACATACCATGTTAAAACTCACTCTCTCTTATAGCACGGCCGTAAATTTTGCCATGCAACAAAATCATATCCCAATTATTAGAAAATTGACACTAATAAATGACGATGAAATTTCAATAGAAAATGTAAAAATTAGAGTTTCATTTACTCCTGAAATAAGTGATGAACAAGAGAGAATAATTGACATTATTCCACAAACAGCGACTATTGACATCAAAGATTTTCATCTTAACATATCAACTGATTTCTTGTCAAAATTAACTGAAAAGATAAGCGGTGAAATTATCATTTCTGTCTTACATGAAGGACAAACGATATTACTTGCTAATTACCCGATTGACATTCTTCCATTCAATCAATGGGCTGGCGTGTATGTATTGCCGGAAATGATTTCTGCATTTGTGACACCAAACTATCCGACAATTTCTACAATTATTCACAGAGCATCGCAATTCCTTGACAAATGGACAGGGAATCCCTCTTTAGATGAATATCAAAGCCGCAATCCAGATAGGGTGAAAAAGCAGATGGCAGCTATATATGAGGCTATTGCTGAACAAAACATAGTCTATTGTACCCCTCCTGCAAGCTATGAGGTAAATGGTCAACGCATCCGAATGTGCGACACTATTTTGTCAGCAAAACTTGGCACATGTATAGACATGGCACTTCTTTATGCATCCTGCCTTGAGGCTATTGGGATCAATCCAATTATTGTAGTAATCCAAGGTCATGCTTTTGCCGGAGGGTGGCTTATCAATGACACATTTGCAGATAGTGTAAACGATGATGTTTCTCTTCTAACAAAACGTCTTGCATCCGGAATAAATGAAATTGCGGTTGTTGAAACAACATGTATGAACTCCGGAAAGAACATAAATTTTGACACGGCTGTTTCTATTGCTGAAGATCATCTTATTGACTCTTCGAAATTTGTATTATTTGTTGACATTAAACGTTGCCGTTTTGCCTCAATAAGGCCACTTCCTCTCAGATTAACTGATTCTGAAGGCTTCAAAATAGTTGATTCTACTCAAATCATTCGTGATAGTAATTGCCCGGAATCAATAACTATTGAAAATAAAACTATAGATCTCGGCAAAATTGAAGTTACAAAGCAAAGATTATGGGAGAGAAAGTTACTCGACTTGACACTCAGAAATAACCTGCTAAATATAAGGCTGACTAAAAACACTCTTCAACTAATATCTGTTAACATAAATCTATTAGAAGATGCATTGGCAGACGGTCATGAATTTTCTGTTTTACCAAAACCAACCGATTGGGATAATGGTATTATGGATGCCGGGATATATCAGGCTGTAAATCATACTGACCCAATATTGGATTTGGTCAAACAAGAGCTTACTCAAAAGAGATTGCGTTCCTATTTAAATGAGGCCGACCTTAGTTCTTCACTAACAGGACTATACCGTAGCTCCCGCTCATCAATGGAGGAAAATGGAGCTAATACACTCTATTTAGCTTTAGGATTACTTAAATGGTTTGAAACAGAAAACAGTGAACGACCGCGATACGCACCAATACTACTATTACCTGTTGAAATAATCAGAAAATCAGCCGCGAAAGGGTTTGTTATTCGTTCAAGAGAAGAAGAGGTATTAATGAATATCACTCTACTCGAAATGCTGCGTCAGGATTTTGGGATCAATATTGGCGGACTAGAAATTTTGCCTAAAGATGAAAGCGGTGTAGATGTGAAGTTGGTTTTTAAAACTATAAGAGAGGGAATAATGGAGCAGAGAAGATGGGATGTTGAGGAACAAGCTATTCTGGGGATATTCTCTTTCAGCAAATTTATAATGTGGAATGACATTCACAATAATGCAGACAAACTTTGTAGAAATAAAATAGTTAAAAGCCTGATATCAGGAGTAATTGAATGGGACCCCGGAGATGAAGTGCGTTTCAATCTCGACAAAGATTTCAAGCCTTCTGATATAACCCTTCCTATAAGTGCCGATTCATTCCAGATGGAAGCTGTTTGTTGTGCAAAAGCAGGAAAGGGTTTCATTTTACACGGGCCTCCGGGAACAGGCAAATCACAGACTATCACCAATATAATTGCAGATGCCTTATACAATGGCAAGAAAGTATTATTTGTTGCAGAAAAAATGGCCGCTCTGTCAGTTGTGCAAAAAAGATTATCGGAAATTGGCCTTGGCCCATTTTGTTTAGAGCTTCATTCAAATAAATCCAAAAAATCCGCAGTTCTTGAGCAGTTAAAAGCTACAACAGAAGTAGTTAAAACAACATCTCCCGAAGATTTTGCATCATTATCAGAACGGCTTCATAATCTTAGAGAAGAATTAAGTGACTATGTCGAATTATTGCATAAAAAAACGCTTTCAGGCATTTCATTATATGAAGCACTATACATGTATCAAAATTTATCAGATATCTTGTCTGAGTTTGAGTTCCCAAATTCTGTAGCAGAAGAGTTGACCTCTGCAAAATTTATTGAGTGGAAAGATACTGCAGAACAAATTCAGGTAATATCTGATTTATGTGGCTCAATTTCGAAACACCCTCTAAGAGAACTGCCTATTGAAAACTATACTCCGGCAATAAAAGCTGAATTAAAAGAGATGTTGGAAAAGCAAATTGGGCTAATCAGACAGTTTATAGATGCTTCTCATGAAATTTTACAATTGCTTGGCTGTGATATAACTTGTAAATCTCTCTCATCATTTAACGCTTTGTCAGAATTATCAGAAAGTTTAGCTAAGCTACAATACATATCAGTCCCATTGTTAAAATCCTCTAAAATAGATGAAGATGTAAAAACCATCAGAGAGATTATTATTCATGGAATTGAAAGAGACCGGATTAAAAATGAAATTTCTTCCGAATTCTCCAAGACAATACTTGAGATTAACGCTGACAAAATTCTCATTAACTGGAATATTTCACAGAATAAATGGTTTTTACCCAAATTAATTGCTCAGAACAAAATATCTAAAGAGCTAAGAACTTATGCTATAAACGGAAAAATTAATAAACGTAATATAAGTCTGATTCTAGAATCAATCATTCAATACCAGAATGTGAGAGATATAATTAAAGCAAGAAATGAATACTTTGCCGGAATGCTTGGCAGCATATGGGAAAAATGGGATATTATGGAACAATGCTGCACAGATTCATTGCTTATTGCTGATAAGGTTCTGGTTTTGTCCGGTGATGTTATTCTTGGGATTAAGGCCAGGAGCCATTTCGCTGAGAATTTTTCTAATGGAGTGGGTGCATTTAAGTCTATTCAAGGACAAAAATTTGATAGGTATTCAAATTTATACAATGAGCTGTTAGAAATTGCCGAATGGTTCTCTTCAAAGATAGGCTTGAAATTTAACAACGAGAATTGGTCCGAAAATACACTTAAAGTGTCGGAGAGATTATTAGAAAATATGGATTTATTGCGAGATTGGTGTAACTGGAATATTGTCAAGAGACAGGCCTCTGATAAAGGTTTGAAAGAATTTGCCGATTATATTGCACATAATGACTTTACTAAGATTACAGACACTTTTGAAAAAGCTATTTATAAATCGATTATCGATTACACCATAAATACACAACCATTACTTGCCAGTTTCAATGGTAAAATCTTCGAAGAGAAGATTAGAAAATTTAAAGAGCTTACTACTCAATTTGAAAGGGTAACCAGAGAAGAGCTATTTACAAAACTAGCATCAAATATTCCTTCATTTGTAAAAGAGGCTTCTCAGAGTTCTGAAGTAGGCATTCTTCAAAGAAGCATCAGAAACAATGGACGGGGAATGTCCATAAGAAAACTATTCGACACTATACCGACACTACTATTCCGGATCAATCCATGTATGTTGATGAGTCCGATGTCTGTCGCTCAATATATTGATACAGGCAAATTACAATTTGATTTGGTAATTTTTGACGAAGCTTCCCAAATGCCAACATGTGAGGCTGTTGGAGCAATTGCCCGAGGAAAAAGTCTTATAGTAGTAGGCGATCCAAAACAAATGCCTCCAACGAATTTCTTTTCATCTAACACTATTGACGAGGACAATCTCGACAAAGAAGATTTAGAAAGCATTCTTGACGACTGTCTGGCATTATCAATGCCATCAAAACATTTATTATGGCACTATCGCAGTAAACATGAGAGTTTAATAGCCTTTAGCAATTCTCAATACTACGATAATAAACTTCTCACATTTCCATCACCTGACGACATAAAGAGTAAAGTGACATATCAACCGATTCCTGGCTTTTATGATAAAGGGAAAAGTCGTCAGAATAAGGCTGAAGCAGATGCTGTTGTCAAAGAAATACTAACACGCCTGGCCAATCAAGAATTATCAAAGAAGAGTATTGGAGTTGTTACCTTCAGCTCAGTTCAACAGACACTTATTGAGGACTTACTTAACGAAGCTTTTGTTAACAATCCAGAGCTGGAGTTAATCGCATTGGAAACGGCAGAACCTCTATTTATTAAAAACCTGGAGAATGTACAGGGGGATGAAAGGGATGTAATCCTGTTTTCGGTTGGATATGGCCCGGATAAAGAGGGAAAGGTTAGTTTAAATTTCGGGCCACTAAACAGAGACGGAGGATGGCGAAGACTCAATGTTGCTGTTTCTCGTGCCAGATATGAAATGAAGGTATTTTCAACACTACGCTCTGACCAGATTGACCTTGGAAGGACATCCTCTGAAGGTGTAGCAGGACTTAAAGCCTTCCTTGAATATGCAGAAAAAGGCAAAAATGCAATAGCAATTAGTTCTAACGCTATACAGCCAAAAAGCAAATCACTTGTTGATATTATTGCCAATAAGATAAAGGAATCAGGATATGATGTTCATACAAATATCGGATGTTCAGGCTACCGTATAGATATTGGGGTTGTCAATCCTGATAAAAAATCCGAATATGTTTTAGGGATACTATGTGATGGGGCAAATTATAAAGCGGCAAAAACAGTTAAAGACAGGGAAGTCATACAACAAGATGTCTTACATCTTTTAGGATGGAATATTCATCGCGTTTGGACAATGGATTGGTTAGAAAATGAAGGAAGGGTGATGTATGATATAATAGCTGCAATAAAAAATTATCCTTCACCACAGAAACCGGAACCTAAAAAATTATCCAATCTATCAGATACAACAGAACCGGTTATCGTCAAATCATCTGAACCGGAGAAACAGAAAGTGGTAACCAAATGTTATAAAATTAATTATAATCATACTCAGATAGTTTATTCCAATATACTGGCAGATGAATTCACATTTCCCCAATGGGAAGATCTAATTATGAAACAAATAGCAGATGTTATCAATAACGAAGCCCCGATAAGTAGAGATCAGCTTTGCAAAAGAGTTCTTTCAATGTGGGGTATCTCAAGGATTGGTAATAGAATTGATGCCCATTTCAGCCGGTTATTTTCTCGTATGAATTTAAACTATACACTAACAGGAAAAGATTTCTTCTTTTGGAGAAGCAATCAAGACGCAGAACGGTATTTGAATTATCGAGTATACATGACAACAGCATCAGATATTTCTCCAGAAGAGGTCAGCGTAGCCGTTAAAGAGATCCTTGAAGAACAAATCAGCTTACTTCAAAGCGATTTGGTACGTGAAACCGCTAAAATTTTCGGATTTGCTCGTATCGGCAATATCGTTGAGTCCTCAATGCAACGTGGCATCCAAAAAGCAATTGACAGAGGATTTGCCAAAGCAGAATATGGAAGAGTTTTGTTAGTGGATACCCATTAGACATAAGTGCTTTATTCAATTCTTTCATAAGGATATACATTTTTGTAATTCCTATTTAAATAAGAACCTAACGATGGAGAGTTTATTAGACTTTCATATTCAAATATAGGAACCCCTTTGTACACATAAAGAGAGTTATTCAAGAATCTTACATAAACTTCTTTATTTTCTTCATCATAGCCTACCTCTGCTATGTTTGAAGAGTTTACGGGAATCATTTTTGGTATCATATTATTCGTTTAATTTTTGATTTCTCCATAGAGAAACAAGTTTTTCATAATCTGATTCGCTAACATCATCTTTATTCTGCATCCATTTTTCTGACACTATCGGGTCCGCACTTTTAGGAGCATTTGCTAATTTATAAAATTGAACTCTTGAAGGTATTTTCACTCCCTCACCAGATATAATCCCTTCTCCAGTTCTTAAACTTGGCAATAAATCAATCATTGTCTGTAATTCATCTTGTATTGCAGAACGAATATGTCCTCGGTCTTTAGCATTATTCATTCTAAGAGCTATTATTGTTCCACATTGACTCAAGACAGTTTCATCTAGCTCTGAAGGTCTTTGTGTCACCAATGCTAATCCTACCCCATATTTTCTACCTTCTTTTGCGATTGATTGTACTGCTCTAGAAGAAATAGAATTTTCTCCAGCTTTTAAATAATTGTGAGCTTCTTCCAGAACTATAAATAGAGGTTGTTCTTTTCCCCCAACTTTCTGATTTTGTCCCCAAAACAATGCATCGTATACAATTTTTAATAACGTTCCAGATATTGAAGTCATTATTTAACTTGGAATTCCAGATAAATCGAGTATTGTAACAGGTTTGTTGCTCCCTAACCATCCATATAATAAATTACTTAAATCCTTGGTCACGTTGCCATTTAAACTAGGATGATAATTACCAGATTCGAATAAAAATTTGTATGTTGAATCTTTAAGTTTAATTCTTATACTATCTAAAAAACCTAGCAGTCCCCTTGCTTTATTATTAAGAAATGGTTCACCACCACCGGGACTTGCAGTCTCATAAATACTGGATTTCAACTCATCCGCATTGCCTTTTTCGATTAAACATTCTGTGATTCTGTCTTTTTTAAAGGTTTTTCTTTCAAAATCATCAAGTTCAAACCATAATTGATTAATACTAAATGGGATTGGTGAATCAGCAGATACAAGTTCTTTTTCAATAGCAAGTTCATTTTTTTCAATTGTATTTAATTTTGCTTCGACAATTTTAGTTCTAACATAATCTCGATTCTGGTCAGATATACTACCTGGAAAAATACTCAACAGTTCATTGAATGGTAATGCCCAAAAAGGGATAAATAATTTATTCTCATTTGCTGACGCGTTAATTCTGAAAACTTTGCTTTTATTTCGCAAGACACTATTATATTCTCCATGAGGGTCAATAACAAGGATTCTTGAGCTATTGAAGTCTTTGTTGGCTATTGCATTTAATAATATTCCAACTGCGTTTGATTTTCCACTACCTGTTGAACCTAGAATTGCACAATGCCTACTTATTAATTTATTTAAGTCTACTTTTGCATTAAGACTTTCTGAAATGCTAATATTTCCAATTGTTATTGAGTTTTTCTCATCATAACCTCCGTAAATTGTATCTAAGTCTTTTATTGTTACCAAGTGAATTTTATCGCCTGTCGTGGGGGACTGAGAAACACCTCTACTAAATTTGCGACCGATTTGTTCTCCCACTAGAACCATATTAAGCCACTGTCTATTGTCGAGCAAGTTATAATTTTGGCTAACCAATTCTTTTATAGTATCAGGGATTGCAGATGCTCCAATTTGCGTGACAATTCCGTAAAGATTTGCATACCCTAGAGGAATCTTTAAAAATGAACCAATTTGCCCTATCCTATAAACAATACCATCTATCACAGGCATATTTGACTTCATCATGTCAGAAAGTTGTACTGTAATTGTATTTCCACTAACACTAATTATTTCACCTATCTCTGTTTGAATGTTTTTCATTTTCTTTCGGGTATTAATTCACTCTGAAAAATCATTGATTTAAGAAAGGCCACAAATCGTGAGAAGTCAGGTAATAAAAGTTCTCCCTTCCCTGTCCATAGCTCATCTCCTTTTTTTTCGGTTTTTAAATCGACCTCCCCGTCAAAAGCGTCTTCAGCAAAATAGGAACTTACAGTAATTGAATCGTCTTTGTCTGGCTCTCTCTTGAGTTGCCAATCACCAAGTTGACAACCAATGATGGCACTCCTACACCCGTATATTGAAATCTTTCTATTTTTCTTCGCAATTTTTGTTAAATTCGATTCACTTGATAATTCATAGCCTATCTTTTTTCCCTCATTCCAAACTATATCGTAGTACAAAGCATAAACATGTGCAGAATTGTTAGATTTTAATGCCGTAAGAATTCTTTCGTTAATATGCTCATCTCCAAATGAATACCCGCATGTAATTAATACTGTATCAGGTTGTTTTAGAAAGTTTGTTAATCTGTCCATTAACGCAACATAAGGTTGCTTCTTTGAATTGTTGTATTTAGTTAGAGAGGGATAAATTAGAATATCATCATTATCAGAATCTTTTCTCCAGACATTGTTACTTTTTTTGTCCAAATGCCAGCCTAAAGACCCATGTAATTTCCAAAGTTTTGTTTGACTAGGTAGAAACGACAGGTCTTCTACAGATTCAGGATTAAAAAAAGGTTGGTAGCTGCCAGTAAATCCATCATAATATGGAATATTTTTTGATTCTAAACCGAGTTCAAAAAGATAATCATAGTTTGTTGTAAATAATTCTATAGCATATTTTCTATCTGCACGTTGAATCCATTCTGTAAAATCTGAGTGTATAAGATTCTCTATATTATTTTCATTTAAAATATGACTGTGAACGCTTACTATCTTTCTAATTTGAATTTTAATTTCGCCAATTAACTTATCAATTTCTGTTTTCTTGAGTTTGTTTAAAACTCCGTCTCCAATAACTTCATTTTTTTGCTCTAAGTTCGATAAAAGTGCTTCAACATTAAAGGTTTGATTGTTCGCTTCTAATTCTTTTTTTATCTCTGCAATGGCTGTATTATATTTCTGTGTTTTGTTTAATTCCGTAACGACTTTTACAGTCATTTCTCCAATTGCAGGGACAATTAGAGATTTACAATTTTTATTTGCTAAAGACGTACCAGCACCAAATAAGAAAGCAATTTTCTTTTTATCTGAAATTAAAAGCTGTTGTAATCCACGAACATATTCTGATGGGTCATGTGTTATATAAATTTCTTCCATAAAGAGGCAAGTTGTTTGGTAATTTATTTTTCTCAAAATGAAGTCTAACAGGAATCGGAGTAAAAAAATTTTTAATTTTTTTATAAAGTTAGAATTCTTTTTTTAGTAAATTTATTATTATCTGCTTTTTATGACGCAATTTTTAGTTTTCAAAAAAGTGGTAAAATAGGAGGAAAAGCCATCGGCTTAAGGTAGTTTACGGTAATCAGAACTTGATTAAGACTATTTCTATGAGTTTGTCAGATATTATTATCTACAAGGGGTCACAATCATCCTGGAATGGAGGTCAACATCGCCGGAATAAACATTTGATATTGTCGTGCAGGTTCTCGAGTTCCGTAATTAAGCCTGAATAAAGGTCTTGCCGCCTGTATGACGCCTGCCGTTTAGCCAGTAAATCAGGTAGCCGCTAAACTTATTACTCCGTTCGCTGCCCACCGGCTTGGCTCTTCGCAAAAACAGTCCACTGGCCTATTTTTTACGCTCAGCCCTGTAGCTTTTGACAGGGTGTGGCAACTTCTCGACACCTCTTCAGCGATTCACTTTCGTTCAACTCCTTTATTCATACCAAGCCACACTAATAGTGCAACTTTTAACCTGAACGCTCAGCACCATGGCTCTTTACCAAAGCACCTTCAGGTGGTTTATTCGCAACATGTTTATTTTATTTGTGCTCATGATTTCCGCTTTGCTCCAATTGATGCCCTCTCCTGTAAGACGACATCGGTGGGTCAACTTAAAACTGCTTCCACCATCTTAATTACAGCATGCAGAACGTTCTTTTGCCGTTGTTCTGATTCTCGGCACACTATGGTGTCGTGCGGGATTACGAAGCGAAAACCTATCAGTTTACACCGACTTTTTTTACGAGCCACAAACGCTAACTAACCACTGAAAACCCGCATGCACTATACC
>Ga0265297_10006908_pt1 | contig 16081 bp, 20 predicted proteins | sample Munlanlwell13791_FD_192502 | JGI IMG/M metagenome (GOLD analysis project Ga0265297, IMG submission 192502) | Leachate microbial communities from a municipal landfill in Southern Ontario, Canada - Leachate well 137-91 | ecosystem: Engineered > Solid waste > Landfill > Unclassified | place... | reverse complement strand
AACTACCTTTAAACGGGAGAATTATAAAAAACGAGCAAAATAAAGGGTTTAGCGTTGCGAACAATCAGGGCTACGGCATATCAAGAGGAGACTTGCTTTGTTTCCTAAACAATGATATAATACCTATGCAGGGTTGGTTGAGCTCCCTATGTGAAACTCTGCTCAGCGATGAGAAGATTGGAATCGTAGGGGCTCGACTTCTGCATCCTGGCAGAGGGTCAGTTCAACATGCTGGTATCGACATTGTTGACCTTAGACCTAATCACACATATTTCGGCAGGCAGCAAGACGATAAAGACGTGATGAAGCAGAGAGAATGCTTTGCTGTCACTGGCGCTTGCATGCTGATAAGAAAGTCTACTTTCGAAGAACTCAACGGATTCAGTGAAGATTACTGGTTGGGATTCGAAGATATAGATTTGTGTAATAAAGCCAAGGAAAAAGGTTATAAAATAGTTTATGAGCCAAGAGCCAAACTGTACCATTACGAGTCCCGAACGCCTGGACGCTATGAAAAAGACGATGAGAACTTTAAACTCTACATGCACAGATGGGTCTATGGACGTTCAGAGTATGGATATAAATGAAATTAACCAAATGGGTAATCTAATATGTCAGGAAACTGGCAAGTCTAAATGGATAATTAACCTTGGAGAAGACATAAGATTAGAGTATACTCCATATGGGAGCTGGTATATCTATTACAACGGATGCCAGATGAGTTTTAAGGACTATACAAATCAGGAGAAACTGATAAAATATGCATTAAGGTGTATTAATAATTAATAGTTAATAATATGGATAGCGAAGATATAGCTAAAATAATAATTCTTGTTGTAATGTTGGCATTTTATTCAGTTTTGGGCTTTGTAGCTTTCCATTTTATAGTAAAATATTGGTAACTGCGGGCTAGAGTAACGGTCACTCAGGGGTTTCATAAGCCCCGCAACTGGGTTCGACTCCCAGGCTCCGCAACAAGCATATGAAAAAATTATTACCACAACAGAATAAACTCAAATCACCCAATTTATATTGGTCGAGTTTTAGCTACTCTGAGGTGGTCAAATGGTAAGACATGGGTCCTTGGAACCCAAAATGACAGTTCGAATCTGTCCCTCAGAACATTTAGTGAAAGTTCATTAAAAACTGAGGGTAGAATAAATGCTTATGCCGTATAAGAATATCGAAGATAGAAGAGCATGCTCAAAAAGACATTACAACAGAAATGTGGCAATGTATGTTAAAAAGGCAGCGGATTCTAGAAAAAGAATAAAAGATTTTTTAGATAATTATAAATCGACTCATCCGTGCACGAGATGTTCAGAAAATGACCCAGTATGTTTAGAGTTTCATCATACTGACCCGAAAGCTAAAGAAATAGAGGTTAGCAGATGTGTATTAATGGGATGGTCAATAAAAAGAATACTGAAAGAGATAGCGAAGTGTATAATATTGTGTGCTAATTGCCACAAAAAAGAGCATTTTAAAAACAAAGCAAATCTACCCTTGGAAAACAAATGCGAGGGTAGGTTAACTGGCTAAACCAGTGGTCTCCAAAACCACTAACTCTGAGTTCGAATCTCAGCCCTCGTGCAAGAATGATAGAAAATTTTTCATCAGGGTATAGTATATCAGCAGTACGCGTGTTTTGGGTACACGTAGGGTTGGAGCGTCACCAACTATCCTGACTAGATTTCCTAGTGTAGCTCAATTGGTAGAGCGTTCCCCCGTTAAGGGAAGGGTTGAAGGTTCGATTCCTTTATCTCCCACAATTAATTATTAATCAAAAAAACATATGAAAGGTATAGATACTTCACATTATCAAGGAGACAAAGGTCTAGTTGACTGGAATAAAGTTAAGCAAGACGGAGTTGAGTTTGCTTTTCTAAAATGCACTGGTGGAAGTTCCCTTTTCGACGGGATGTTTAAGAGAGACAAAACTGAAGCGATTAAAATTGGTTTATACAAAGGTTCATACCATTTTGCAGGCAAGGGATTTTCAGATGCTAACGGCAACTTATATTTTGTAGCGCAAGACCCTATAAAAGAAGCCGATTGGTATATCAAAAACGCAGATTTTAAAAAAGGAGAATTAACAATATTAGATTGGGAGATACAGTACGCAGACCCTGTCGGTTGGTGTACTAAATTCAGAAATAGAGTAATAGAAAAGTTAGGCACAGAGCCGATAGTTTATCTAAATGAATCCACGTTCCTCAAATACGCATGGCCGAAAGAATGGAAGTATTGGATTGCTAAATATCCTAAACCAGATACTGGAGAAATGAAAACTAAGCCCAAAGGTGATTGGAAAATTTTTCAATATTCTAGCAAGGGGACAGTCAAAGGGATAAAGGGTAACGTAGATATGAACTATACTCCTCTGACTATGCTGGAATTGATGGCGCTCGGCGGTTCAGTAGAAATACCAGGCACAACAAGCACAGCAGGTTCCTTTATTAATCTGAAACTAGGAGACAAAGAGTGGGAAGATGTTACGATAGGCAAGACTGCTATAAAACTAAAAGACCAAGGATGTACGATAACTTGTCTAGCGATGCTTTCTTACTGGTATGGTGATTACAAAAAACCGTCTTGGATAGCTAAAAATCTTGATTATACCGCTACTGGATTAGTGTATTGGAAATCAATGAATGGTAAATTGCCGATGAATTTTGTCTACAGATACTACACTCGAGATGATGCTAAAATAAAAAGCATTTTGACATCAAGAGATAATGCCTGTATACTGGAAGTCAACAATCACAGTCATTGGGTAGTATTAGTGGGATATTCAAGATTATACGGGTACAAGATAGCTGACCCTTTCTATGGAGACACGATTTATTTGAATAAGAGATATAAGAACATAAGTGGATTTGCAGAAATTACACGTAGTGACTAATATTATGGCGAGAAGAGGAAGAAAATTTGGGTTTAAAGTTTCAGAAGAAACTAGAAAAAAGCTGTCAGAAGTGAGCAAAAAAACAGGTGCTCCATGGTTGAAGGGAAGAAAACTTACAGAAAAACACAAAGAAAATATAAGAAAATCAAAGACAGGTACAAAATTATCAGAAGAGCATAAAAACAAAATAAGCCTATCCATGAAGGGCGTACAACCAAAGAATAATGTTGCTGGTTGGAATAGAGGAAAACACTTCAGAGGAAAAGATAAACACTGGAATTGGAAAGGAGGGATAAGCACAGAAAACGAAACAATAAGAGGTTCTCTAGAATATAAACTGTGGCAAGATAGTGTAAAAAACAGAGACGGTAATAAATGCCAAAAATGTGGAGAAAATCGTGTAAGCAAAACAACGGCACATCACATCAAAAACTTCGCAGAGTTTCCAGAGTTGAGATTTGCGATAGATAATGGTATAACGTTCTGTAGAGATTGCCATAAATTGTTTCATGTAATATATGGATTCAGGAATAATAATAAGAAACAGGTAATTGAATTTATAAAAACAAATGAGCGAATTAAGAGAAAAAGTTCAAAAGAAAGCCAAAGAAATAGGTCATTGTTTGTGTTCTCCTGTTTTCACTTGCCCTTGCAACTTTTTCAACGAATTCAATGTTTGTAAATGCGCCAACGAAGAATGCGATAGCAGCTGCGATATTAATGACTGGGTTAGGATTAATTCAGTCAAAAAATAATATTGTGGGTTGTTAGCTCAGTGGATAGAGCGTTCGGTTGTCAGCCGAAGGGTCGCAGGTCCGATTCCTGTACAGCCCGCACACATTGGTGTGTGGCGCAGTGGTAGCGCAGAGTCCTGATACGACTAAGGTCGATGGTTCGAATCCATCCACACCAACTGAATTGGCAAATAGCTCAGTTGGTCAGAGCGCCAAGCTTATATCTTGGATGTCGTAGGTTCAAATCCTACTTTGCCAACCCTCAAGCACGATTAGCTCAATGGTAGAGCGTCTCGCTTACATCGAGAGGGTTGGGAGTTCGAGTCTCTCATCGTGTACGATTTATTTAAAAATATGATTAATTTAACACACAACCAAGAGCATTGTTGTTGCCCTCATGAACATGAGGAACTTTTGGTCGTGTGCCCGAGTCTGGTTAGGGAGTAGTCCGCAAAACTACGTACATGGGTTCAAACCCCGTCACGACCTCAAATTTGTGCTTAGAGGTGTGACTATAGCTCAGTAGTAGAGCAGAAGGTTGTGGACCTTAGGACGGCGGTGCAATTCCGCCTAGTCACCCCTGTGAGCGTAAAGCCCTCATAGGCAAGTGGTTAAGCCACCAGAATTTCAATCTGGTCATCGTGAGTTCAAATCTCACTGAGGGTACATTAAATTTTTTCGGGGGGAATCCTTAGCTACAGAAGGGAGTCGTCGCCAAAGTGTCTAATAAGCCTTGCAGACAGCTGTTAAACAAGGATGAAGCTCCACAGAAAGTATCATGTAGTACATGCTCACATGACCCCCACCGAAAGAATTTAAAAAGCGAGTAAGATGTTGATAGATGCGGTATGCCATATAAAGATATTGAAAAACAGAGAGCAGCGTATAGAAAACATTACCGTGAAAATAAACAATGGTATTTTGAAAAGGCAAAAAAACAAAGAGATGATAAAAGAAAATGGATTCAAGATATGAAGGAAGCATCTCCGTGTAAAGATTGTAATACATATTATCCTTATTACGTCATGGATTACGACCATAAAGAGAATAAAAGAGAAAGAATATCGGTGATGGTGCAAAGAGGTTTGAGTAAGGAAACAATTTTGAAAGAAATAGAAAAATGTGATTTATTGTGTTCCAACTGTCACAGGATAAGAACTCAAAAAAGAAAAAGCGAGTAAGATGTTTTTGGCCGCATGGGACTCTTCCAAAGTCTTCGACGGAGTTCGAATCTCCGTACTCGCTCAAGAGATAAAGTACACATCTCGAAGTCCATCGTCTGGAGGGCTCGTAACCCTTAGTGGCATTATAAAAACAATGTAAATAAATAATTAACATACAAACCCAACGTATATATGAGACAGCAAACTAAATTTGAAATTGAAGAGGAGCGATATCGAAAACCTCACAAGTCTTCACTCAGATTTTGCAACAAAACTAAAGGAGAGCACGATTGGGTTGAAGCTGACTTACCAAACACTAAGTATCCTCATTTTACTGGAAAGTGGGAGAAATGGTCTTGGTCAAAAGAATGGGCACGCTGGAGATTGTTTGTTTGCAGCAAGTGTAATAAACAAGATGTAAGAGTAGAGTACCGAGATGAAGAAACAAAATCGTAGATTTTATACAAAGATGGGAAAGATAAAGGGAGACTATATCGGAGATGAGATTGAGGTTGCAAATAATTTCAAAAGAAAAAAACGAAGGGCTTGTAGTCTAACGGTAAAACATTATGATAAAAAAGTGTTTAAATTGTGGGAATCAGTACAAGAGTAAAGTTGCAAAATATTGTTCAAAAAAATGTCAACTGGATTTTCAATATAAAAAATACATAGATAGATGGTTAAAAGGAGAGGAAAGCGGTGGTGGTCATGGTATAAATAACGCAGTGTCAAATCACGTAAGAAGATGGTTGATAGAAACAAACGGTAATAAATGTTCTATTTGTAAAAACACAAAATGGTTAGGAAAAGATATACCGCTGATAGTCGACCACAAAAATGGAGATTCTACAGACCATAGCGAAAAAAACACAAGGTTGATATGCGGAAATTGCGACATGTTATTGCCTACATTCGCAGGAAGAAACAAAGGAAATGGTCGAAAGATAAGAAGAGAAATGTATCACAATAAGGGCCAATAGTGATAATGGGAGCACATCTGATTTGCATTCAGGAATTCAGGGTTCGATTCCCTGCTGGTCCACTTAACAATTGATATCAAAATATGGGCGAATTTACCGCTATCTTGATAGGTATAGGTATAGTTTTAGCCATAATAGCATTAATTATTTTTGTAGTAATGACATCATAATCATGGATAATTTATTGAAAGATAACTTTGATGAAAATAGCCATGCGTGGAAAGGAGAAAAAGCTGGATACAGAGCTAAGCACATGTGGATAATAAGTAGAAGAGGGTCACCCAACTACTGCGAACATTGTAAAAGAAACGATAAGAGAATGTATAATTGGGCAAATGTGGACCATAAATATAAGAGAATAATCGGAGATTATATGAGACTTTGCGTTTCGTGCCATAGAAAATACGATATTAAATCTGGGCTGGTCAACATAGACAACTTTAAGCATTCTATAAGAGGAAAATCAACTTATTAATTCTTAATTTACAAACAACGTGAACATGCAAATCAGAACAAAAGCAGAAATTTGGTTGAATGGAAAGTATTTTTTCACGGCAGATTTGGTAGAGATTAAATACAATCAAAAAAATAAGGCTCCTAACTCGGCAAACGATAGTTCTGCCACTGGGACTGTTGTCAGTCTTACTAAGAACGAATTAACTGCAGAAGAAAAGGAGCAACAGAAAAAGGTCACCGATGAAAGAGATTTTGATGCCTTTTATAAAGAGATGTCCAAGAAGACAAGAAACCCAGAGTTTCATATCCCAGTGGAGTGGAAGGATTAATATTTTAAATAAATAAGGTTATGACAGAGGTCAAGAAAACTATAAAAGAGAGAATCAAGGAGCTATCAGAAAAGTATAAGATTGATTCACCAACGTTTCCAGCAGAAATAATGGATTTAGTGGAGCGTGGGGCTTACCCTAAAAATTTTTGTCCTTCTTGTCAGGAAAGAATGATTTATGACCCTCAAAAGGGTTATTTATTGTGCTTAAATTGTGGTTATGAGAATGTTGAAAAGCCACAGGTTGTTCCAATACCCGTGAATTCTGTACCCATGAGACCAACTGCTCAACCAGGGAAAATACCAGCTGGAGTGCAGAAGTTGATAGACGATGTTCCTAAAGAAACGAAAGTTCCTGTTACGAGAACTCCTAATAGAGCTGAAAAAATACTGCGTATGAAAAGCAAAATGGAGGGGGGAGGGTCTACTCCTATGGATGATGAAATCATACGAGGGCAAGATAGCAATATTAAGGGAGAAATTAATTGGAGTTAAATTAAAAAATTATGGCAGGAAAAGGAAGTAGCGCTACTAACGCAAAGAGAATTGCGCAAAGAGCGAGAACACAGAAGAATAAAGAAAAGAAATATGCTAAACTGATAGCAGAACGCCCAAACGATATACACGTTAAGGCGTGGCAGAAGAAAATAGGTTAGCTAGCGAGTGAAATGCAGAAAGCATCGGGGTGTCCCCGATGGCGGCTCTACTGCGGGTTCGCCCAACTGAATAAAATGCGGACAGCTTAGGTCAGTGGCGAATACGATGGGGGTTGCCGACCCTCACTCACAGTTTTTAAAGTAGTGTCAAAGTCAAGTCAAGTAAAGTCATGAAAGAACCAAAAGTGGGGGAAAAAAGTCCAAAAGTTGAGTTGTCGCCATACTATACGAAGTATATTGTGGTATCGTCAGAGGGTAATGGTCGCCCTAGTTATCGTCTAAATAAATTAGAAGGAGACCAAGAAACTCAAGATTATAAATGGGATGAAGGCAACAAGCTAGTAACCTATAGTTTTGTTCAAAACAGAATGAGCAAACTATTGGGGCAAGTGCTAACCGTAATCGATGCGGCCATCCCAGAGTCTGAGAAACGTCAAAGTAAAGCAGTAAAAGATTTAGTCAAAACAATATTTGTTGATGAGTATGTCGAGTTAACAGATATGTTGCACGATAAAGACAGCCTTATGCAAAGCTGTAATAATGTCCCGCTAAAGGACATCGAGGGAGTCTCAGAGGATGAGGCGTTAGGGATTAAATAATTAAATAGACTTGTTGACACTACTTTTAAAACTATGGAATATCATGAAAAATGGGAAGAAGTAGCCAAAACTGACGACGCTCACAAGGCAATCGCTTCGGGTAATTGGCAGAACGAAGAATTTTATAACTTGTCTGGGGTAATAACGGCAGGCAAATTAACTTCACGAGTTGAAGGAATATATAGAGAAAAATGTAAAGACCTAACTGTAGTTGAAATAGGATGCGGGACGGGGCGAGAGACTAAGTATTTTGCAGACTGTTTTAAACACGTTTTGGCGATTGATGCTTCGGCTACAATGATAGAGAAAGCTAAAAAAAGAGTCAGTTCGGATAAAGTTGAGTTCCAGGTTAACAAAAGTGGAGAAATACCTATTTTTGATGGGGATGCAGATATAGTATATTCATTCCTGGTATTTCAACATTGCAATTTTGATACAGTAAAAAAATATTTTAAAAGCGCACAAAAAGCGCTTAAAGTTGGCGGAAGGTTTATGTTTCAGCTTGGTACTGAAAAAAACAAAGACTACGAACCTTCCGATTTTGATGATGTAGGAGTTATGAGCAAAGATACCTTAATCAGAGAACTCGAAGCGGCTGGTTTTTCTCCAGACTATATAGCTGGTGACCATTTCGGGTTGCACATAGCCATAAAGAAATAATGTATGTTCGGAAACAAACCACTGGTATCTGTCATCATACCAAGCAGAGTAGGAGAAGAAATTGAATCTTTGCCTTCAATAAAGAAACAGACTTACAAAAATCTGGATGTTATTGTTGAATATGATAAAAACAAGGAGGGAGCTGCGATAACTAGAAATAGGGGTTACGCTAGAAAGAAAGGTAAACTTGTATTTTTTTGCGATAATGACATATCGCTTTTCCCAGATGCGCTCGATAATCTATACGCAAAAATGAAGGAAACTGGAGCAAAGTGGGTATTTGGGAGAGTAATGATAGATGGATATGATGTTACTAAGAAAAAAGGGGCTGTTCCAAAAAATAAACACAGCGTAGAATACGCTTACCATTTCCATGGTATATCGACAATGTCGCTTATTGACGCCTCTGCGTTAGAAGAATTTGGTGCAAATGTATTCGACCCTACGCTAAAAAGATTTATCGATTGGGACTTGTGGATAAGATTGGATAAAGCTGGCTATAAAGGAGCTTTTCTGGATAAGTTGATACTTACAACGAAGAACAGACCTGGAGGTATATCCTCTGGAGGGAAGAAAGATTTTGAGAAGTCAGAAGAAAGAATATTCAAAAAGCATGAAATTTCAAGAAAGATAGCTGACATAGTCATACCTCATCACAATAGACATGACCATTTGGAGAAATGTCTTGAGGGCATAGACAATAGGATTTTTAATATAATTATTGTATCTGGCGGTACTTTTGCAGAAAACTGCAACAAAGGAGCTAAACTTGCTGTTACTGACAATATTATTTTCTTAAATGATGACGTTGAGACTAAGAATGAGGTCTTGGTTGAATTAGCAACAGCAGATTACGATTATTGCAGTACTTCTCAGTTTATAAACGGAATAAAGTACCATGCTATAGGTTGGAACAAAACAAACCTCAGTGTCGCTGAGTCATTTTTGCTATCCAGAAAGCCTGAAGATAATCTTATCCCTTCTGGATATTGCTTTAAGGTTAGAAGAGATGTGTGGGAAAAGCTTGGAGGGCTAAACGAAGAGTATAAAAATGGGGCAGAAGACTGCGACTTGGGATTCAGAGCATTAGAAATGGGCTTAAATATAGGATATATAGACAGACCGATGGTTCATCATCACAGTCAGTCAGATGGGAGGTTCGCTTATACTGCAGAAAATAATCTAATATTTAATGAACGTTGGAAAGAATCAGACATAATGAAATTCAAGGGGATAAAAGCAGTAAAACCCTCGGAGAAAGAACATCTAGATATAGTTATTTCTGGCGCATCTATGGGTCATTTAAGCGGACAACCAATGTATTGTTATGAATTGGCACGTCAGTTGAAAAAGGATGGACATAACATCACAGTTGTTTCGGATTGGAAGGAATATCATGGCAAAGAAGGGCATTTCTTAAAAGACAACCTTGAAAAAGAAGGTATTTTGTGTTTAGACTGGAAGCAAGTAATCGTAGGCAAAAAGGATTTGTGGATAGTTAGCGAGGGATTATCGACACCTATTTCTATTGATGCGCCTATACTTAATGTTATCCACAGCGAGTACGACGAAGAATCTCCAATCAAAAATATACCTGTGGGTTATATCTGTATCAGACCTTCTATCCTTGAGCATATCGTTAAAGAGCACAATATTCCCAGAGAAAAGTGCTATGTTGTGTATAACGGCATCGATAGAGAAAGATTCAAAAAGAAAGATAGAATAAAAAGAAACTACAAAAAGATAGTTATCCCATGCACGCACACCGTTTTGAAAAAGAAGTTTATGGAATATATGGCAGAGATTGCAAATGAATCCGAGGGAGGAATAAAGGTCGAATTTCATGGACCGATAGTAAAATGCAATATTAAGGAAACAGATGCGGTTAAATTCATACCCGATTCTTTCCATATCGAAAATGCTATCGTAGACGCTGACGAAGTCGCTGGTGTTTTGCTGGGAAGAGTTAATCTTGAAGCCAACTCATGCGGTATACCTTCGATGATTTATGACCCAGTCACACTAGAGAGCAGACCGTTTTTCATGGGAGAGGAAGCCTTTGATAAGCGACATAATATCAAGAACGTATCAAAACAGATAATAGAAATAGCTAGAAATATTATAGACGGCGAATATGATTGCGTTGTGTCTAAAATCAAAAATGTCCCTTCAATGCCAGCAAATACGGTTAAAAAGGAATCAGAAAAGAAAGAAGCAGAAAAAATAAGAGTATTTAAGGTCAACCCTGTGATTTCAAATCTAGTTAACACTCTGAATAGAAAGCGGATGAGCGAGGAAGAAAGCACTATCTTCCGTATAGCTCATAGCAGCCATTTGCAAAAATAATAATTAGTTATATAATAAAACTATGAAAATAATCACGTATAAATGTAAGTCATGTGGTAACCAATGGCAAGAGAATGTTCAAGACATTTACAAATCAGGAGTGATGAAGGAATGTCCAGTTTGTCATGGTAGAGAAACAAAGGTGGAAAAGAAAAGAATTGTAGTTGACAAGAAATAACAAAGTCATTTACAATACATTTGACTGTTTACAAACAGCATAGTAAAATAAGAGTAAGAGCAAAAGTATTTAGCCAAGAGTCGAAAGGTATAGAAACAGATTGTACCCGAAGACTCTTTTTTATTGCATGAAAACCAAGTATATAGTATACAATTGCGGATATAATTCTTCGACCACGCTACTCGGAAAAGTAACTGGCACAAGGTACAAATTTGTTAAAAAAATGGTTACGGCTGTTGACCACAGAGACGAAAAAGGCTTCCTTGATATGTCGTCTAGCGATATATCGTGGTGCCCAGTAAATGACAAAAGATTACCCCCTTTTATGACGCTTATAGACTGGTGTTCTGGGAAGGATGGGAGATTCGATTACAAACCATTTAAAATATACGACCCCAAAAAATATCAGAAAGTCATGTTAGTTAAATAAACATATGGATGAGAGAACACAAGAAGGTGAGGATATAACAAGACCAGAGGTAACTGCGAACTACGTGAGAATACCCGTAGCTCCAAAGCAGAAGGGAGACGTATTAAGGACTATCACTATTTCAGCGAAGGACGGCATAAAGGCGCTATATGCGGTCAATCGCAAATTAATCGTTACATATTTGTTCCAAAAATCTAACGGCTGGACAATGTCTAAAGCCAAGACTTGGATTAAGGAGCATCATAAATCGGAAAAAAGCTTAATAGAAAAATCTATGAAAAATGTGTCGAGGTTTAACTTCGCCATCCCAGTTCTAAAAGCAAGGTCAATCTTTGTTAAAGACGCTGATGGCAATGAAGTTGAGGAGAGATTTTTGGAGGGAGTAGCTTCGTCCACAGATTTAGACCTGCATGGTGACAAAATGGCACCATCAGCTATCGAATCTATGGCTGAAAGCATCAAACAACATGCTATTATGCTTAATGCGGAACATGACAAATCTTGGCAATCAGAACTTGGAGAAGTTACTAAATTTGAAGTCACAGATGATTATAAATTAGTAATGGAAGCTAAACTCGATAAAGTTTCGAAAGCTGACGATTTGTGGTACGCATTAACAGAAAAGAAAAGCAAACTTGGTCTCAGTATTGGAGGATTCGTAAAAGACTTCAAGATTGAAGTGGATGAAGAAAGCGGAGATTGGCAAAGAACGTTTACCAATATCGAACTTGACCATGTAGCAGTTGTAAGCTCGCCAGCTAACCCTAAAACCTGGGTTTCAGCTATTTCCAAATCTCTAGAGGGATTGAAATTAGGTAAGGTAGAGGAAGAACCTATAACTAATAAACAAGAAGAAATAATTATGGATAAGAAAACACCACTGGAAACTGAAGTTAAAAAGGACGAAGAAGTCGTTGAGACTCCTCCAGCCGAAGAAACTACAGTGACCCCAGAGACTGGTAAAGAAGTCGTTGCCGAAGAAGAAACACCTGCAGAAACAAAGGTGGAGGAAACTCCAGCAGAAACTGTAGTTGAAGAACCTAAGGAAACGCCAGCCGAAGAAACCAAGGAAGAAACTACTATTGAGGAAACTCCCGCAGAGATTCCTGCAGAAACTCCAGAGGAAACTAAAGTAGAAGAAGAAACCAAGGAAGAAGCGGTTGAAGAAAAAGAGGAAGAAGAGACAGAAAAAAAGGTTGAAGAAAAACAAAACGTAGAAGAAGTTAATTTACAACTTAAAAACGAAGAAATTACCAAAACTTTGAGTACTCTCAACGAATCGTTGAAGGAAGTCTTAAAGAGCAATGAAGTACTTATCAAGCAAAATTTAGACCTTGTTAAGCGAGTAGATGCTTTGGAGAATCAACCTGCGGGCCGAAAGGTTTCGGTTGATAAAGGCATGGGAAGTAATAATGGTACCTCTACTGAAGGTAAAACCCTTAGCGAAGCTTTGAAAGAAGCCGAATCTAAGTTTAAAGGTGGCAATGGTTTGTTTGCTGAAAAGCAAAAAATCAGAGCAGAATATGCTGCAAAAGGCATACTTGAGTAGATTAAGGTCGAACTGTTATGGGACTTCGTAGAAACACTCGAATACCACAATGGATGAAACAAAATTCGCTGAACAAAATGCTTTGATTGAGAAATCATTGGCAGATGCTACTGCACTTTTGGAAAAGGCTACTAGCGTTGCTTCTGGAGTTACAGAAGCCGCAAAAATGTTGGAAAAGACAGTTATGACAACAACTTCCAGCACATTTGCACAACGTGAACATCTTGACAAACAGATTGCAGACATCACAAACAGGAAGACTCCTATGTTGGACATGATTACCATTAAGGCAGCCAATGGGTTGACTCACGAATGGGACATGATTACAGCATTAGGAAGTACTGATACAGCCGTGGAAGAATGCGGTACACCTCCTGACAATGAAATCACAATTCAGAGATATTCAGCTCAAATCAAAACTTTCGCCACGAAAGTCAAGGTCTGTGATAGAGCTCAATGGGGCGCAGCTGATTACTTTAATCTGATGCAAACCCATCTTGAGGGTGGAATGAGAAAAATCGTACAAGACATTGAAAAGAAAATTTTCTATGGAGACGTTACAAATCATGCAAATGAATTTGACGGCTTGTACCAACTCATTACAGATAACGCTCCGTCTAACATAATTGATGGAAACAACGGAACTATCACGACTACTTTGATTGATGATGCGATTCAGGCAATTATAGATGAAGGTGGAATGCCTACACACATTTTCATGAGTGCTAAGGACTTAAAAGATTTTGCAGCATTGTATGCAGGGAAAGTTATTTATAACGACCCAACCGCAGGGATGACCTTCGGATACAACGTAGCAAGATACTTGAGTTTCGCAGGCCCTCTGACAATTGTGCTAGACCACTTCATTTCTGGAACTCTTTCTCCAAATACTCCGAATACAGATGCTTTTGTTCTCACAATGGACGAAATTGCATTGGCTCAATCTGAACCAATGTACAAACTCCCTGTATACAGAGGTCTTGATTTGGCAGAAACCCAGGCAGTTGTTTGGAACGTTGTTCTTGAGGTTAGGATTCCTCAATGGCAAGCTATCATCAAGGACTTATCGTAAGATTGTCTTGAATAGTAAAACAGAAACGGTGCTCTCTAAGTTTTGGGACACCGTTTTTGTATTAATAAATTTAATAAAATTATGGCAAATGGAATTGTAACAGGCAACGAAATGGTGATAGTTCAAAGCAAAGAAAACCCAAATTCATCGGTATCTATTCAGTTTCAGAAAGTGTTTGTAATGGAAGCTGGCGTAAAGGACGAAAGAGTGCTATCCAGAACATATACGTTCAAGGAATACGTGGCTAGAATGCCTTTCAAAATGGCGAAGAAATTAGTTGAAAAAGACCCAGAAAAGTATATAATTATAGAAGCTATCGAAGAAGGCAACGAAGCTCTTAATAAACAAATAAAAGAGTTTAATGATGCTACTTCTAAGCTTTCAGTGAGTTTTAAATGCAAAATCTGTGGTCAAGTTTTTGCTTCTGTAGCTAATCTTCAAAGGCACAAACAGACAAAACATCCAGAAGAATATGCCAAAGAAAAGGCAGAAAAAGCATTCAAGGGTAAAAAAAAAGTGGTAGAGACGAGATAGAGGATAAACAAATAGAAAGAAGAAGGCGATTTGAATCAATGCTGTCAGGAATGCGAGGTTCTTGTTGCCACAAATAAACTATGAAGATATTGTACATTCTGCCAGAGGCTGGCATTGCTGGAGGGGCATCACAAGTTTTTGAGCACGTGAATAGGCTGATAGACAGAGGTCATGACGTAAAATTGGCTATTTTAAGTAATGATGTTTACGAGGTTAACTGGTATCCGCTGAGAACAAGCCTTATCCCAATGAAAGACATTCCAGAGATAGCTAAAAAATCAGATATTGTTGTTTCTACCCACTATATAACCTCATTTTTCGTAAATGACCTCGAAACTAAAGCACAAAAATATTACTTTGTTCAGCATAAGGAATCTTGGTTTGTTGATGAGTTATCTTTTGTTATCAATGACTTTGAAGGAACAGAAGAAGAGAAAAAGGAATTGATAAAAAGGAGAGTAAAGGAATACAGAGAGTATATCGAAAAGAGTTACAAATTGATGGACCTTAAGCTAATCACAACGAGTGATTGGCTTGTTGGTATCCTAGACAAGGAATTCGACAGAGAATCACTGCAGGTTTATTGTTGTCTTAACGAGAAGATGTTCTACCCAGAACCAGTTTTTCCTAGAAATGATGGCAAAATTAGAATTCTTCTCGAAACGACTACTCAAAAAACATCCTGGAAAGGTCTTGATGATGCCATAAAAGTATTAGAGGATGACAAGGATTTTAGAAGTCAGATAGAAGTTTGGACGCTTTCAGCTGACGACCCTAAATACAAGGGAGATAAACACTGGAAAAGTCCTTCTCAGGACGAAATAAGACAGATTTATTCTTCTTGCGATATAAACTTGAAGATGTCATGGTATGAAGGATGGGGACTTGGCCCGATGCAAGCTATGGCATGCGGATGCGCAGTGGTGACATCTGATAACTTCGGGATAAATACTTACGGTAAAGATGGATACAACTGTTTGATTTCTGAAAACAGGGACATCGAAGCGGCAAGAAACAATCTCAAAAAGTTAATTTCAGACAAAAAGTTAAGAAACAAGCTAATTAAAAATGGTCTAAATATAAACAAAGAGTTTGTTTGGGATAAAGAGATAGACAAGTTAGAAAAGGAGTTTTCTTCTTACAGAAACCCAGCTGCAATGGATATAGTAGATGAAATATCAGAATACAAAAATGAGCCCAAACCTCTTGTTGAAGCTAGATTAAAAGAAGCTCCAAAATTACTTGAGAAAGAATGGTTTGAAAAAAACCCACAGACAGAAGAAGATATTCTCAAATTCTATCAAGAAACTGAAAATTACATCTATGATTTAACGGCTGTTAATCAGAGCGAGATGAGAATATCAGAATATCAGGAAGTTAAAAACATGATTGATGTTTGCAATAGTAAGCGACATTTAGATTTTGGTGCTGGAACCGCTGACCTTCTTTTGAGATTGCACGAATCTTTAGGAAACAAAATAGTTCTCTATT
>Ga0265297_10006907_pt1 | contig 16082 bp, 14 predicted proteins | sample Munlanlwell13791_FD_192502 | JGI IMG/M metagenome (GOLD analysis project Ga0265297, IMG submission 192502) | Leachate microbial communities from a municipal landfill in Southern Ontario, Canada - Leachate well 137-91 | ecosystem: Engineered > Solid waste > Landfill > Unclassified | place... | reverse complement strand
CCCCGGGACCTTACGTGAGGCTGACGGTCCGGGACACCGGGCTCGGCATGGATGAGGAAACCCGGGCCCACATCTTCGAACCTTTCTTCACCACCAAAGAGCAGGGTAAGGGCACCGGCCTGGGACTTTCCACCGTTTACGGCATCGTCAAGCAGAGTCAGGGGTACATCGATCTGGAAAGCGTGCCCGGGGAGGGCAGCACTTTCACCATCTATCTGCCGCGCCTGGACGCGGCGGTGTCGCCGCTTGAACCCAAGAAACCCGTCACGGAAAGGCTGCGGGGGACGGAAACGATCCTGTTGGTGGAAGACGAGGACGTGCTGCGGACCCTGCTCGGCAAGTTCCTGCGGCTCTGCGGCTACACGGTGCTCGAAGCCCGCCACGGCGGCGAGGCGCTGTTGCTCTGCGAACGGCATCATGGCACGATCCACCTTATGGTGACCGATGTCGTGATGCCCCAGATGAGCGGCCGCGAACTGTCCGATCGCCTGCTGCCCCTCCACCCGGAAATGAAGGTCCTGTTCATGTCGGGGTACACCGAGGACGCGGTGGTCCACCACGGGGTGGCGCATTTATCGGTGCCTTTCCTCCAGAAGCCCTTTAAACCCATACAACTGGTCCAAAAGATTCAGGCCATCCTCAATCTTCCCGCAGCAAGCTTCGAGTTGGAATGAAGCGGTGACCGGGGGTCTGCCCGGCAGAAAGTCCGGCCGGTTGGCCCAAGGTGAGATTTTCACTTGACAATGTGGCTCGAAGACCGCTCAATTAAAGGGTAATCGGCGGAGGCGGCGGGCGACAACCGGGGTCCAGACGGGAAGGTTGGGGAATGTCTGAAAGAGATGGGCAGCCATGGTAGATAAACACGTGTTTGGGAAGATTCTGGTGGCCAACCGGGGCGAGATCGCGGTGCGGGTCATGCGCTCGGCCCAGGAATTGGGCATCAAGGCGGTGGCCATCTATGAAGAGACCGACAAGGACGCCTTCCACATCATGCGGGCCGACGAAGCGGTCTGCATCGGACCCGGTCCCCGCAAAGACTACCTGAATATCGATAAGATAATCGCCGCGGCCCAACAGACCGGGGCCCAGGCGATTCATCCCGGTTACGGCTTTTTGGCGGAAAACCCCGATTTTCCCGAAGCCTGCACCAATGCGGGCCTGGTGTTTATCGGGCCGCCGCCGGAGGTGATCCGGGACCTGGGGAGCAAGGTCATCGCCCGCACCATCGTCCAGGCCACTGGCCTCCGGGTAATCCCGGCCACCCAGGTCCTGCCCCAGGGAGCCGAAGGCGAAGCGGCAGCCCTGGCCTTTGTCGCGGAACACGACTACCCGGTCATGATCAAGGCCGTCTCGGGCGGCGGCGGCCGGGGGATTCGCCAGATTAATGACGAGAGCAGCCTGTTGAACGGGCTCAAGCGCTCCCGGGCCGAAGCCCTCATGTCCTTCGGGGACGACAGCATCTACCTGGAAAAATGTATGCTTCGGCCCCGGCACGTGGAGGTCCAGATTCTGGCGGACTCCTATGGCAACGTGATGCATCTGGGGACCCGGAATTGCTCCATTCAACGGCGCCATCAGAAGCTGATCGAGATCGCCCCTTCCGGCCTGGACCCGGCCCTGAGCCGGGAAATCTGCGAGGCCGCAGTGCGCGCCGCCCGGGCCGCCAACTATCTCAGCGCCGGTACGGTGGAGTTCCTGGTTGACCACCAGGGCAGATATTATTTCCTCGAAGTGAATACCCGCCTCCAGGTAGAGCACACGGTCACCGAGGTGCTGACCGGCATCGATATCGTGCGGGAGCAGCTCTTGATCGCCATGGGCGCGCCCATCAGTTTTTCCCAGGAGCAGGTGCACGAGCGGGGGTTCGCCATCGAGCTCCGGATCAACGCCGAAGATCCTAAGAATGATTTTTTGGCCAGCCCCGGGGTGGTGGAGGTTTACCGGTCTTCCGCCGGACCCGGGGTCAGGCTCGACGGCGCCATCTACCAGGGGTACAAGATCCCGCCTTTCTACGACTCCCTGATCGTGAAACTCACGGTGTACGGCTTTACCTGGCGGGAGGCGGTGGACCGGATGGCCCGGGCCCTCAACGGCTTTCTGATTATCGGGGTGAAGAGCACCATCCCCTACTTTCAGCAGATCGTCAAAGAGCCGGATTTTATCCGCATGAAGCTCGACACCGGGTATATCGATGACCACCCCCAACTCCTGGATTACCGCGAGCAGGAACGGGAGGTGGACAAACTGGCCCGTTTGATCGCCGAAATCAACGCGCATGAACGAAATCCGCATACCCAATGAGGGGTCACCCCGGGTTGAATGAGTGGAGGGATTAGCAGGCTTCACCTGCAGGGAGAAGGGACCATGTCAGGACGAATTACCCGGGGAATGAGCCCTACCGAGATTCTCGGCATGTTGCGGGAGTCCGAAGGATACTACCTGTGCAACAACGAACGGGACGTGTCCCAATCGGACTTCAAGAACCGGCTCATGCCCATGACCACGGTGCGGGTGGCCCCCCACCGGGAGGCCGCGGGGTTTTTCTCGGTGGAAGTGAGCGGCGGCGCCTCCGTCCACGTGGACCTGATGCGCAAGCAGGTCAATCCCTTCGAACGGCTGCGGATCGCGCATAAGGCCATGCCCCGGACCCTGCTGCAAACCGTGTGCAGGGGGTCCAGCCTCTTCGGCTACCGCCACTATCCCGAAAACGTCATCCGCCTGGCGGTGCGGGAGTTTGCCCGGTACGTGGACGTCTGGCGGGTCTATGATTTTCTCAACCACGTGCCCAATCTGGCGCCGGTGTTTGAGGAGGTGCAGAAGGCCCAGCGGCTGCTCATGCCCAGCGTTTGCTTCTCCACCGGGCCGGAGCATACCGACCGCTATTATGTGGACAAGGTTAAGGAAATCCTCGACGTCACCGGTCCCGAGGTCATCATTTCCATCAAGAACTACGCGGGCCTGGGCACCCCCAAGCGCATCAGCCAACTGGTGGAGTCCATCTGTGCGGCCTTTCCGGGACTGGTGCTTCACTACCACGGCTGCAACACCGACGGCAACGACATCGGGCGCATGAGCGCCGCGGTCCTGGCCGGGGTCAAGATCTGCGACGTGGCGGACCACGGCTACGGGGCCATCTACGGCCAGGCTCCGGCCCTCACCCTCATCCAGGCCCTGGATGACTATGGCAAGAAGGCCGTGGGGGTGGATATTCCCTCCCTCATCAAGTGCTCGGATCTCCTGCGGCAGGAACGCAAAATCTATGAGCCTTTCGAAAGCCCTTTCAGGGGCCATGACCCTACGGTGGCGGCCTATAAGCTCACCGGCGGCGCGGTGGGCAGCGCCTTTGAGCAGGCGGACAAGGGGGGCTTTCTCGACCGTATGCCCGAGATCCTCACGGAGATGGCCCGGGTGCAGGCCGAACTGGGCAACTGGTGGTCGGTAACCCCGGGCTCCCAGATTCTCTGGACTACTGCGGTCAACAACGTCCTCTATGGGCGCTACGAGAGACCGTCCCTGGATTTGAAGAATCTTCTCCTGGGACGCTACGGCCGCCTGCCGTTTCAAAGGCCCGAGGCCTGGATCTGGGAAAAGGTCCTGGAATACCAGCGCTACGACGGGAAGAAGTGGCCGCAGATCCTGGCGGAGGAAGGCGGCATCCAGAAGTCCCCGGACGCCGATCTGGAGTTGGAGCGCCGGCGGCTGGAAGGCGAGCTGGACCGGCCGGCCACGGATGAAGAACTGGCGCTCTACCTCCAGTTCCCCTTTGACGCCCTGTCATTCTTCAAATTCCAGGACCGGTACGGCAAGGTCTGGCTGCTGCCGCCGGAAGTCTGGTTCAGGCGCGGCGGTTTTAAAGACGGCCAACGCATCACCTTCGCGGACGAATACGGGGTGCCCCACTTCATCGAAGTGATCTCCACCCGCCGGGAAGGGGCGCACGTGCTGACCACCTTACTGGTGGACCACAGTTATCAAACCTTCAGCGTCCAGGTAGAAGGGGCCGGTAAGGCCGCGGTGGCCGGCTGAAGCAGGTATGACCCAGCCAAGGGCGGACATACAGGCCCCTACGATAAAATTGCCGTTTCGGGCGCTTTGGTTCAGTATCCCAGGTCCTCTCCCACCAGCTTGACGTGGATGCGGTTTTCGATCATGTGGCCCTCGATGATGGACCACATGTAACAGATGCGCTCCGGGCTCTTGCAGTCGATGCACAGGCCCGTTTCGGCGCAGGGGGTGGCCCGGCCCAGGCGGATGCAGTTGATGGGCGCGGCGTGGTGTTTCACCCGGGCCATGGCGCTCTCCAGGTCAGGGGCCACCTTGTTCATTCCCACCACCAGAATGACCTTCTTGGGTCCGAAACACATGCCCGCCACCCGGTTGCCCAGGCCGTCCAGATTCACCAGTTTGCCGTCCATGGTGATGGCGTTGGAGCCCGTAATAAAAAAGTCCGCCAGCAGCGACTGGCGGCGCCGTTCGTGCGCCACTTCCGGGGCCAGCCCCGGTTGGAAGGGGTCAAGCACCTCCACCCCGGGTTTGTGGCCCAGGGCCTCCCACAGACCCATCTCTACCACCGACATGGACCCGCCCCGGCTGACGATGGCCCCGGCGGGAATCATGGCCAGGATTTCATCCCGGGCCTGGGCCGCGCTGGGGGCGTAACTGGCCTCCAGCCGCCGCTTGGTCAAGGCTTTGATCAGATTATGCGCTAACTTTTCCCGGTACGTGATCTGGTGGATGTCCATAATTCGTCCTTTCAGGCTAATTTTTCTTCATTATATCGCGTTGAAACCGGCAGTGAGCCTGCCGGGTCAAAAATTTGCGCGACAATCGAAACTTAATTATTTCATAACCTTAATTTAATCAACCGCCGATAAGATCATGTACTCAAGAGAGGGAATTCTGTTTAGGGAGAGTCTTCATGCTTGAGCAAAATCTTATCGAGGGCGCGCCGGCTGGCGCTCACCTGGCCCACACGCCGCCGCCGCCCCGGTTGTCTGCGGCCCGCTGCCTGGCGCCGTTGCACCAGGCCATCGCCTCGGTCCACCGCCGCCGCCACCAGGGCCAGGATCAGGTGATCATCCGGTTTCGCAATGGTTATGGGGCGATTATTTCTGAGTCTCGCTACCGGGAAGGCATCCTGGAAATCGCCCCTGTCCGGTTTATAGGCCCCGGGTCGAATGACTATGAGTTTCATTTTCGGTCGCACGTGCCTGATTTGACCTGGGGTTCGGACTGCGACGAGATCGCGCGCGTCTGCCGGCAGATTGCCCGCCTGCAACCGTTTGGGGCGAAGTAGGCGACCCCGGTCCAGGGCCATACTGAAGCGACGGGACAAATCTGCTGTTCCCGCGTCAAGGCGCGAAGGGCCGTCAGACACCGCCAAGTGCTGTTGTTCAGTTCTTCGAGGTGCTTTCTCAGGCCGGCTGTTAATCACCCGGAGGGGTGGCCAACCTGCGGGTGTCAAAAAAGGGGGCGGACCTTTGCGGCCGCCTCCATATCTTCCGGGTTCACCATGCACAGGCGGCAGCATATCCCCCGGGCTCTGCAAAGCGCTCCAGGAAAAGACCATCGCCGATCAAGCTGCTTCCTCGCTTAAGTATCTGTCCCCTTCTCCTAGGGAAAATTAATTAGCCATTCAAGGTGTTGAAGGAAATTTCCGATACCCCTGACAGGACCTCAAGCTAGAACAGGGGGATTTTCGGGGGATATTCCGCCAGCAGCTCGGCCGCCCCGGCCGGAGAGGCCGGCTTTTGGCAAGCGGGTGGCCGGAGGGCGGGGTCTCAGCCATTCACCGCGCGGGAGAACCACTCATAGATCTTCCAGCCCGCCATTCCCCCGGTAAGGTTGCGCACCCGGGGAAATCCCCTCTTTTTCAGGGCCAGGGAGACGAAAGGCGAGCGATGGCCCGTCATACAGATCACCACCACGGTTTGGGAAGGCGGCCCCAGGGGAAGTTTATCGGAATGCGCCAGACCTGCCGGGACATTGAGGGCACCGGGGAGATGGAACCAGGCATATTCGGGCGGCGTACGCACATCCAGCAAGACCAGGTCGGCGGCCCCGGCCTCTAACTTTTTCCGGAGCTGCCAGGGAAAAATCGGTTTTACCCCCAAGAGCCACCAGACGGCATCCCACGCCAGGAAGACCGCGATGATGGGGATCAGAGCAGTTTGCATGGTGATCCCTTCCCTCCTCAAGGTTTTCAAAGCACCTGATTAAGATAGTTATTTATTTTGCCTTTGCCGCCCCTGCCGACATAAAATGGCGGCAATAGGGGTCTGGCGGTAGTCAGGGGCCGGATATCAGGTTAGCCTTCCAGGTCGTGGTTCGAGGGAGGAAAAGGCCAAGAGGCCCGTAGCCGGCCACTCATTTGAAGCTCCTTGGCGAGGCGGTACGCCCATGGTGAAGCGCGCCCGAATCCGACCGCTGAACCGGGCCCCTATAGGGCCGGGGGCGGTGGTCTATTGGATGAGCCGGGACCAGCGGGTCCGGGACAACTGGGCCTTGCTGTACGCGCAGGAACTGGCCCTGGCCCGACAGCGGCCGCTGGGGGTGGTGTTCTGCCTGGCGCCGGCGTTTCTCGGGGCCACCTGGCGGCAGTACGGCTTTATGCTGAAGGGCTTGCAGGAAGTCGCCGAGGACCTGGCTGCATTGAACATCCCTTTGATTCTCCTGACGGGGGACCCGGCCCAGGCGCTGCCCCGCTTCGTGGCCGCCTCCCGGGTCGGGGCGGTGGTCAGCGATTTTTCGCCCCTGCGCCTGGTGCGGGGCTGGAGGACCGCGGTGGCGGAGCGCCTCGGGGTTTCGCTTTCGGAAGTGGACGCCCACAACCTGGTGCCCTGCTGGGTGGCCTCCCCCAAGGCGGAATATGGGGCCTATACCTTAAGGCCCAAGCTGAAGCGGCTGCTGCCGGAATTTTTGGAGGAATTCCCGCCGCCGGTCCGGCATCCGGTGGGATGGCAGGGAGGCCGGCCGGAGATTGCTTGGGAGAAACTCCGGGACACCCTGGCCATCGACTTTTCGGTTCCGGAGGTGAACTGGCTCAGGCCGGGAGAGCGCCAGGCCCGGGCCCGGCTGGATGAGTTCTTGGAACACCGGCTGCCTTTTTACGAGGAAAGGCGCAACAATCCCACCCATGAGGGCCAGTCGGACCTGTCGCCATACCTCCATTTCGGTCAGCTCTCAGCCCAGCGGGTGGCCCTGGAAGTGGAAAGCCGCCATGGGCATGACGCCGCCCGGGAGGGTTTTCTGGAAGAACTCATCGTGCGCCGGGAACTGGCGGACAATTATTGCTTCTACCAGCCCCAGTATGATACGTTTGCGGGCTTTCCCACCTGGGCCCAGAAGACCTTGAACGAGCATCGCGGGGATCAACGGCCCCGGCTGTATACTGCGGAGGAACTGGAATCGGGCCGGACCCACGATGAGCTGTGGAACGCGGCTCAGCGGGAACTGGCGGTCCGGGGCAAGCTGCACGGCTACCTGCGCATGTACTGGGCCAAAAAGATCCTGGAGTGGATCGCCTCTCCCGAAGAGGCCCAGGCCCTGGCCATATATCTCAATGATAAGTACGAGCTGGACGGGCGGGACCCCAACGGCTATGCCGGCATTGCCTGGAGCCTCGGCGGGGTCCATGACCGGGCGTGGCTTGAGCGGCCCGTGTTTGGCAAGATCAGGTATATGAGCTACAATGGCTGCCGGGCCAAGTTCAACGTGGAGGCTTACATCAACCAGACCCGCCAGCCATCAGGCCGTTGAGCACCGCGGCCAGGGGAGGACCGGATGCCGGAGACGCCGGAAACGCTCGAACTCATCGGGAACCTGCTGCACACCCAGAAACTGGCGGTGCTTTCCACCCAGCACCACGGCCAGCCTTACTGTAATCTCATCGCCCTGGCTGCTACCGCCGATCTGAAGTATATTCTCTTTGCCACTACCCGGGCCACGCGCAAATACGCCAACCTGATGGCCGATCCCCGGGTGGCGCTGTTAGTGGATAACCGGAAAAACGAGGTGGCGGATTTTACCGAAGCCGCGGGGCTGACCGCCTTGGGTAAGGTCTGGGAATTACAGGGCCTGGAACGCCAGCAATTCTTAAAAATCTACCTGGAGAAGCACCCTTATCTCGAGGCCTTTGTGACCGACCCCGACTGCGCCCTGCTGCGGGTCAAGGTGGATAAATACATCGTGGTCACCCGGTTCCAGGAGGTCAGGGAGGTCCAGATACCTGCATAACCCGGGAGTAAAGCGCGCTGCGGGGATTTTCGGGGACTTAAGAGAATTAATCAAGAGGAGGAGAGGATGGTAAATTGGAGGAAGGTGGGGTTGGTCGCGGTTTGGCTGGTCTGTGGGGCACTCCTGTTTTGCGGCTGTGCCGAAAGGCAGGCGGCCGTTCGGGACCAGGTAACCACGGAATATTTGTTGAGCCAGGCCGGATTTACCCAGTATAAGCCGAATATGGAAACTCCCAAGACCCAGGCGCTCCTGGACGCCCTGCCCGGCGGGCAGATCACGACCTTTAATGCTAACGGCGTCCCCTATCATGCCTATCCGGATAAGCTGTCCAACGTCCTCTACGTCGGGGATGCGGCCGCCTATCAAAAATATGTCGGCCTGGCCCAGGGCAGGAACTTGTGCCAGCGGGTGGACGCGCCGAATTCGGAAGGATTTTGGGTCTGTTTCCAGGAGTTACAGCAGGCGGGGACGGGACCCGGGAGAAAGTAGGCGGCGGTCAGGCCGGTTAAAGCTTGCAGATGCCGTGGATCGAGTCGCAGGCCTGGCTATAGAGGCGTTCGATCCAGTCCGCTTCCCGGCGGTAGGAGGTGACCGCAGCCCCCGCAGCCGCGGCTTGCCTGGCCAGCCGCCCCAAGAGGCGGTGGGTAGTGGCAATAAAGGTGGCATGGCTCCAGGTTAAGGGTGATACGGAAAGGGGCGCCCCGGTCAGCGGGTCGAGCTGCTCGGGCAGGACCCCGGACGGCAAGGCGTGCGCGGCCGCCCAGGATAGGAGGTCCGAGGCCTGTTGCAGTTCGTCGTCGTTGCCATCTTTCTCCAGTAGATAATCGGCCAGCCACAGGGTGCAGATGAACCAGGGGTTGCCCGGGACCTCCCGGCTGACCCGGTGATAGGGGTCGTTTTCATAGCGGGCCAGGCCGCCGATGGGGGTGTTGACCCATAATTTCTCCCGCAGGGCCGTCATGGTGGCGGCCAGACGGGGGTCATCGGCCCGGTAGAGGCCGAAGGCGAACAGGCCCCACAAACTGGCGTCGCAGGCGCCATCCACTTCCCACGGCCCCCCGTGATTGCGGTGCAGCATGCGGCAGAAGCGGTTCAATTCGGGGCGCCAGAGGTGCAGGGAGGCGGCGTCCCTGATCTCCGCGGCGACTTGCTGATAATAGACCGCCCGGTCTTCCTCGCCGAAGACCTTGCAGAACAGAGACGCCGCGGTGAGGCCGCCGAATACCGCGCCTACCGTGAAGCTCAGGATGCCCCGGCGTTCTTCCCAGAGGTCATAAGAGGGAGCCGGCAGGCCGGATTCGGCGTCCCGGTACTGGCACATGAAATTCGCGGTCTTTTTCACCAGGGGCCGATACAGGGGTTTGATGAAATCCAGGTCGCGGTACAAGACGAAGTGCTGCCACAAGGCCCAGACCACCAGGGCGGTGGAGTCTTCCTGGATGGGCAATTGGGGCTGGCCTTCGTGGTACCAGGGATGCCAGGAGGAGGCCAGGGTGCCGTCAGGATTGAACTTGTGCAGGAGGCAGCCCTCGGGTTGCAGGAGGCCGGACATGAACTGGAAGAAATTCCGGGTGGAGGCGGGGTGGCCGGCCTGGTCCAGGGCGTGGGCCACCAGGGCGCCGTCCCGGGGCCAGACGTAGGAGTAGGTATCCCGGTTGAAATAGACCACGTCGGAGTCATTGGCCGCCAGAATGCCGCCCTGCCAGTCGGTCTGGGTCCGCACCACCAGGAGGCTGCGGCGGTATAAGGCCGCCACCGGCTCCGGCAGCAGGTCCAACGCAGGGGATTCCTTCCGGACCCAGAGGCGCCAGTAGTCCGCGGTGCGCTTAATCAGGTTTTTAGGATGCTTGTGTTTGACCAGGGAATCCAGGCGCAAGACCTCTTCCCAGTTTTGTCCCGCGGCCAGCCAGTAGTAGGCTTGGCTAGATTCATAGGGCGGCAGGGTCAGGCTTAAACCGATGACAGAATCCACGGACCCCTGGGCGATGGCATTGCCGGAGAGCGTGCCGTCCTCGGCGTCCTTAAAGGTACCCTCCAGACCTTCGAAGTCCTTTTGCCCGACGGCAAACTGGCTCAGCCCCTCCCCCTCCCGGGCCCAGCCGCCAACCAGGAAGTAACGGGCCCCCTTGTAGTGGACGACGGCGCCCGTCTTGGGGTCGTAGCCGGCGGTGTCCCCCAGTTCGTTGCCGTAGATACCCAGGTCGAGGCTGAAAAACAGGCGGATTTCCCGGGGCTGCGGGGTCACGTTGGTCAGGACGATTTCCCGCAGATAAACGTCCTCATGGAAATCCACGGCATCGTGGCATTCCAGGACCACGCCCAGGCCCTGATGGGAGAGCTTGACGTCGCTCACCAGGGTGTCCGGCAGATAGCGCAGTTCCCGCTCCCAATCGGGGCCTACCCAGGAGAATTGCTGGTCAACCCAGACCCCCATCCGGCAATACTTGCCGCCCACGTGATTTTCCAGACCGACATGGGGGAAATAGAGCTCCCGGATACAGTAATGTTGGTCAAAACAGACGAGCAGTTTGCCGTTGCTCACTGGGATGTCTCGCGGCATGGTCTGATCCTTGGGAGAAATCGCTGATATTCTTAAATTAAGCAGAGGCGGGCCGGATTTCCAGAGGAAAAGTTGACGCTTGCCCTCCCGGGACTGAAAATAATCCGGCAGGAGGAATCTTCATAAGGCGAACCGTTTTTTCTTTTAGGGGCAGTAATCGCAGCTTTGAACATAACTGTTTGAATATCCGCGATATCCATGATTGGGCTTGACAGTCTTCGATGATTTGGCATAAATAAAATCGGGATTTCGCCGCATATTTGTTGAGCAGGAATTTTCCGCCAAGGTTAGCGCAATGATTGAGCATTATAAAGATGTTTCTTTGAAGTGGGAAGAAGAACTCAAAGGTGAAGGTTATGAATACCATGTTAGGGAAGTAAAAGATTGTCGGCAACTAAAGCTTTCCCGAGTATGGAAAAGGATATTTAAAGAAACTCAATTCACTAACTCACTGAAATTAAGGATACTTGAGGTAGGATGCGGCGGTGGCCTTCATCTTGCTAAATTGGCAGCCATGGAATGCGAATGTGTAGGTATCGATGTTTCCATGGAAGTATTGGCAAGGGCAGAGAATTATTTCAATGAAATCCGCAGCGTTTGCGGCATCGAATTAGATATAAAATTAATAGCCGAAGATTTCTATGATTTGGACCGAGCCGACCTGAGGGGATATTTTGATTTAGTATTTAACTTTGGCGTTATCGAGCATATTCTGGATGAATCCGCACGACTTAGATTCATGAAGAAAAAATACGAGTTAACCAAAGATGGCGGTTATATTGTCTCAATGGTTCCCAATGGATCTCAGCCGTTAAGAGATAAAATGAGGAGAATGAATCTGGGCGGCTATAATATTCCTGAGATAGATTATGATCAGCATCTCATGGAAGAAGAATTTAAGGCCATAGGAGCCAGGGAGATAACCATATTACCCCACAATTTATTTGCGTATCTACTCATGGAGAAAATTAATCCATTTATGGATCTATTGCTAAAACTATTCTATTTGGGTATGCAAATCGTTCCTTGGGCTTTTTTACCCAGAAAATTTTGTTATCGACATGCCGGTAGCTTAATCGGGATTGCGCGAAAATAAAGGTGTCCCTCTAGTCAATCGCCTTCGGTCGTCTCATAATCTCAATCAGTTTCTACTCAATGATTCTCAAAGGATTCTATTTAATTAGTAATTAATTATCAATAATTCTGATAAGGGTTAATAAATGATTGGCAATATCTCAATTCTTATCTTCTCATCTCTTTTTATGTGTCTGACGGCCATTTACATTTATTATAAATGGCCTGATCTAGATATAGTTGATGTTTATATTATTTTTGTAGGATTGCATTTTGGCGTTTCTCCTTTCATCAGAGGATTATATTTTGGCAGAGATGTGATCTTTGATCTTCGTAACGCCGACCCCTGGGCAATTGGCTTAGTATTTGTCCAAGTGCTGATAATATTAGTGGTGGTCAGAGTAATTTCACTCTATTTTCTCAAAGATACCCTTCAGTATCTGAAAGTGAAGTATCTCCTGCGGCAGTGGGGTGAAATAAATAAGTCCTGGTTGTTGCTCATTTATCTCTGGCTGCTGGCGTTTCAGATCATTAGTTACTATAAATACGGGGTCAAAACCTATATAATGCCCGAGGATTTCGCCCGGATGGGAAAAAGTCTCCCGTATTGGTTTACCTCAATGCGCACCATCCAAAATTATCTGGCTTTCGCAGTTTTTCTAGGGGTTTTTTCTAACATTATAAAATCCAAAGGGTATCAACAGTATGTATGGATCATTTTGACCATAATTTTTGTGCCGGTTGTGGCGATTTATGGCCGAAGGCTTTTTGTCGATATTATGGTATCAGGAGCTATATTCTGGTTCGTTGCCAAAGAGAAGAATATATTTCAATTAAAATATGTAAAGGTTGGGTTGGGGTTAATTTTAGCTTTCTTTTTGGTCAGTAATATTTTCCAATCCTATCGAGATGTATTCCAGAAAGTGGGTCAGGTCAATTGGGAGAAATTGAAAAATCCCTTGGCGGCTGCCCTGGATTTTTCAACTACCTTAACAAATTTTGCCCAACGGCCCGGAACCTGGGAATTCAGCTATTTAGTATTTGACCACCAAATCAAGCAGAACGGGATGACTTCGAATGGGAAAGCAAATTGGGAAGGTTTGAAAAGTGCGATTCCGCGGTTTTTCTGGCCAAATAAAAATTTTTCTGTGGTAGATGAAGTCTTGGCGCAGTTATATCAGGTCAAACCTAGAGAAATAGACATCGGGAAAAACCTTTTCGGGATGGGGCAGGTGGATTTTGGTTATTTTTCTTTTCTGATAGTTCCAACTATTATTTTACTGATCCTCATCGTCATGGCCGGCCTTATTAAGTTGACCAGTCAATACCCTACCTTCTTATGGCTATTTACTAGCATTATTCTCTTCTTTTTGGTCAATGTTGAAGAGAATGGCAATGAAATATTCTTTGTGACGAGAAATATAATGTTTATTCTGACTTTATTAGGAATATATATCCTGGCTTATAAAACCTATGAAAAATTGTCCCCTCACCAGGTGTGACGTCAGACTTATGAGCAAATTAGCCGAGAAAAGCCGAAGGTGCCTCAGGTCATTGGGCCAGGCTGTCTTCGAAATAATCAACGAAATTTTGTCTTACCTGGTGGGGAAAACCGGATTCGCCTGGTTCATATTTTTTATTTTCGGCCGCATCCTGCCCGTTCCCGTAGTTAGAGTGCGGGGGGTTCCCATAAAAGTAATTATTCCGTTGAATGAAGTCGGGGTCTATAACACCGTCAAGAACTGGGAAGAGAGGGAACCCGAAGTCTTGGATTGGATCGATGCCTTTGAGCCTGGCTGTACTTTTATTGATATCGGCGCATCTTTCGGCACGGAAACCTTATATGCGGCACTGAAGCGGGGTGGCCCTGCAAAGATTGTAGCCTTCGACCTTACCTTAACAAGCTCATTTAATTTGGCCTATAATATCAGTCTGAATAACATCACCAAGGTAGATCAATATTATCTGGCATTATCCGATGGTCTGAAATTACATTCATTTTCCGAACCCAGCCAATACCATTCCGTTAAAGGCAGGGAAAAGTATGACCAGGTGACTTATAATACCTTATCAATCTCTCTGGATCAATTCATTCAGATGACCGGCATAACTCCCGATTATATAAAAATCGATGTTGACGGCGGCGAGGAAGCCCTCATCATGGGGATGGCCGAATCGGTGCGGGAGGCCAAATTGAAATCTGTGGTCGTTGAAGTCAGTGAGAAATCGGAAGCCGCGGTCACCGGCTTTTTTCAGAACGCGGGCTTCAGCATTGTCTATGAACGCATCCTAGAAGAACAAGAACATCTCTTCTTTAAGAATATCATTTTCCGGAAGAATCCCGCTTGAACCTGAAGGGGTCCCCCAAACCCGGCCATTGAGGCGCCGGCAGGGCCTGGGCTCCGACTTGCCATTCTCCGGCGGTTTGGATAGGATAACGCCATGAGCACCGCGTTCAGCTTTTTCCTGAGGCTGTTCCTCTGCTTCGTGGCGGCCAAATTTCTGCTGCAGGCCATCGGGGTGCAGGGCCGGGACTACCTGGTGAGTTTGACGGCGGTTTTTTTGGTGAATATTTATGTTCTCGAGGTCCTGGTATTCCGGGACCGGACACCTTCAGGCGAGGCGGACCGCAGGCCGCCCGCGGGGCCGGCCGAGGCCCCGCCGGCAAAGGCAGCGGCTGCCGGGAGCGAGGCCCCTCCCGAGGTCAAATCCCCAGGGCCGCCAGCCCAGTCAAAATAAAGCCGGGGAAAAAATCCAGCCCCTCCAGTGATTAGCCTGGGAGGGGGCCTTGGCGGTCATTTTTTGCTTGACACTAAATTTGTGAATGTTTTAACATTCAAAAGCTTAAATCCGGTTTTGGGTGAAACGAAATTCAGCAGATGCAATTAGCCACTCTATTATCCGAGAAAAAATCCACCATTCTGGGTCGCTGGCTCACCATGATTTTCGAGAGCTATCCCCCTGAGACGGCAATTTTTTTGCGGAAGGAAAAGAACCGCTTCGACAATCCGGTGGGTTACCGGATCTCCGAAGGGCTGGAGGGGCTCTATGACGCCCTGATCCACGAATTCGACCGGGAGCGGGTCTTGACCTTTCTCGATGAAATTATCCGCATCCGGGCGCTCCAGGATTTCTCTCCCGCTCAGGCCCTGGCCTTTATCTTTATTTTGAAGAACGTGGTGCGCCAGGAGTTGGCCAAGGAAATCGCCGGAGAGAACCTGGCCGGGGAACTCCAGGATCTGGAGAGCAGAATTGACGGACTGGCCCTGTTGGGGTTCGATGTCTACGTCAAGCGCCGGGATAAGCTCAACGAAATGAAAGTCGGCGAGATGAAGAGCAGGATCAGCGGCTTTTTGCGGAAATCGGGCATGAATGCTGACGACCTGTAGCAGGTAATGGCAGCAAACGGTTAACTGAAACGAGGTGACAGTACATGGATTTTTTTAAGCGTCATTTCTTCGTGGCCTTGTTCGCGGTCCTGGGATTGATAGTTATCGCCTACGTGGGAGTTATGGGCAACCTCCAACTGCTGTTTGGGGTGGTGGTGCCTTACCTGGCCGCGCTCATCTTCGTGGAAGGCCTGGTTTACCGGGTCATCCAATGGGCCCGCTCGCCGGTACCCTTCCGGATTCCCACCACCGGCGGCCAGGGCCGTACCCTGCCCTGGATCGAACGGGACTTGGGAGAGAAGCTGGATAATCCCTCGGACTTCCCTCATCTCGTCGGCCGCATGGCCCTGGAAGTCCTGGCCTTCCGCAGCCTGTTCCGGAACCTGCGCACTGAACTGGTGAAAGACCCGGAAAACCCCGAAGGCGCCCGGTTGATCCACTGGTCTTACAAGTGGCTCTGGTTGGGGGCCATCGCCTTTCATTACGCATTCCTTGTGGTCATCCTGCGCCACCTCCGGTTCTTCACCGAACCCGTGCCGTTTCCCATCGCCATGCTCACTGAGGTGGACGGCTTCTTCCAGTTCTTCACGCCCGCGGTTTACCTGAGTGGCGTGGTGCTGGTAGTGGCGGTGGCTTACCTGCTGGCCCGGAGGATTACCAATCCGACCCTGCGCTATATCTCGTTGGCGGCGGATTACTTCCCCCTGTTCCTGATTTTGGGCATCGGCATCACCGGCATCCTGATGCGGTATTACTTCAAGACCGACGTGGTGGCGATTAAAGAGTTGGCCCTCGGCCTGGTGACCCTGCATCCTATGATCCCG
>Ga0265297_10006906_pt1 | contig 16083 bp, 12 predicted proteins | sample Munlanlwell13791_FD_192502 | JGI IMG/M metagenome (GOLD analysis project Ga0265297, IMG submission 192502) | Leachate microbial communities from a municipal landfill in Southern Ontario, Canada - Leachate well 137-91 | ecosystem: Engineered > Solid waste > Landfill > Unclassified | place... | reverse complement strand
CCTGGAGACCCAGCCGGTCAACCTGCTGCTGGTGGTCCTCAATTCCAGCCAGCTCGACCGCCAGCTCGCCCTGCCGCTCCAGTTGAAGGACCTGGGCATCCCGATGGTGATCCTGCTCAACATGACCGACGAGTCCGGCCGCCTGGGCATCCGGATCGACAGCGGCAAACTGGAAGCCGCCCTGGGCGGGCCGGTGCATTCCATGTCAGCCAAGTTCGGCCAGGGCCTGGAAGACATCAAGCATGAGCTGACCCAGCAACTGCGTCTGCATCCCAAGCTGAAACAGGCCAACCCGGCCGCATTCGACCAGGACCAGCGCATCGAACACGAGCTCGACGCCCTGGTCAGCCAGAGCGTCACCAGTCCGATCTACCTGCCGCCCTCGGCTACCGACAAGCTGGACAGCATCATGTTGCACCCCTGGCTGGGCCTGCCGATCTTTTTCCTGATGATGTTCATGCTGTTCCAGGCCATTTACGGCCTCGGCTCCCCCTTGCAGGACGGCATGGGCTGGCTGCTCGACCACATCAAGACGGACGCCGTGGTGCCTTTCACCGCCGGCTGGCCGACAGCACTGAAAAGCCTGGTGGTGGAAGGCCTGTTCGACGGCCTCGGCACGGTGCTGACCTTCCTGCCCATCATCGCGGTGTTCTTCATGCTGATGGCCATCGTCGAGGACAGCGGCTACCTGGCCCGCGCCGCCTTCCTGACCGATGCGCTGATGAGCCGGCTGGGCCTGGACGGCCGCGCCTTCGTGATGCAGCTGATGGGCTTCGGCTGCAACGTGCCGGCGATCATGGGCACCCGGATCATGCGCTCCTCCGGCCTGCGCGCCCTGACCATGCTGATTATCCCGTTTTCGCTCTGTTCGGCACGGTTGCAGGTCATCGTGTTCATTGTCGCGGCGACCTTCTCGCCCGTGGCGGCGCCGGTCGCGCTGTTCTCGCTCTACCTGACCAGCTTCGTCATGGCCTTCCTGACCGCCTTCCTGTTCCGCAAGCGTTATCACAGCCACGAGCCATTGTTGCTGGAACTGCCTCCCTACCGCCTGCCGACCTGGCGCTTCCTGGGTCTGGAGAGCTGGCGCGCGGTCAAGCAGTTCCTGGCCGGGGCGGGCGGCTTCATCATCGTCGGCGTGCTGCTGGTCTGGTTCATGACCCACTTCCCGTTCGACGCCGTGCCGGCCGGGCCGGCCACCCTGGCCGGACGTCTGGCCGATCTGATGAGCCCGGTGTTCTCGCCCCTGGGCATCGACGCCTTGCTGTCCATCGCCCTGATCTTCGGTTTTGTCGCCAAGGAGATCGTGATCGGCTCCCTGGCAGTGATCTACAGCGTTGGTCCCGACAAGTTGAGCGATGTCCTGACGGCCCGCCTGGACTGGGTGCAGGCCTACAGCTTCCTGCTCTTCACCCTGATCTACACCCCTTGCCTGTCCACCGTGGCCGCCATCAAGCAGGAATCGAAGAGCTGGCGCCTGGCCCTGGTGGCGACGGCCTGGCCGTTGATGCTGGCCTGGCTGACCAGTTTCACCTTCTATCAGGTCGCCCGCGCCCTGGCCTGACTGCCGGACGGCCCATGGCCGGCTGAAGAATGTGCTATATCCGGGACGGCCCGCCAGTCACTATCATCCGATAGTCGCCATTCTTACAGAATCATGCGCGCACCTGAACGACTCCTGACTCGCAGACTGCTGCTTACCGTCGGCACCGGCTTCGCCCTGTCGCTGCTGCTGATGGTGGCGGTCAGCGTGGTCGGACTGCGCGAGTTGTCGGCCGCCGATGCCCACCTGAAGGCCATCGTGCAGGAAAACAGCATCAAGGCACAGATTGCCGGCGAGATGCGCGATCTGCTGCGGGCGCGGGTGATTTCCATGCTGAGCATCGTGGTCATGAACGATCCGTTCGAAAAGGATCGCGAGATGATGCATTTCTACTCGCTCGGCGAGGCTTACCAGAAATCCCGTACCCGGCTCGACGGCCAGCCCGCCTCGGCCGAGGAAAAGGCCGTGCTGACACGGATCGACGACCTGATCAAGGCCAATCAGCCCTTGATGCTGCAGACGGTCGATCTCGGCATGGAGGGCTACACCTTCCTGGCCTTCGACCTGCTGCAGAAGCAGGGGATATCCCTGCAGCGCCAGATGGTCATCGAACTGGACCATCTGGTGAATATCCAGCAGCAAGCCATCCAGGCCGCCAGCCGGCAGGCGGCGGCGGACTACCGCCATACCCGCTGGCTGATGCTGGTGATGGGCGCCGCCTCCGCGTTCATCGCCATCGTCGTCGCCCTGTTCGTGTTGCGGCGGACCAGCCTGATCACTGCCGACTCAGAACGGGAACGAACCCGCTTCCAGACCCTGTTCGAGACCAACACCGACGCCATCGTCATCCTGGATCGGCGCAGTTTCGTGCAATGCAACCCGGCGACGCTGCGGATGTTCAGGATCGCCAGCCAGGCCGATTTCCTGGATCTGCGCCCGGAGGACCTGGCTGCTCCAGGCCTGACCGGCGAGGGCTCGGAACCGGCATCCGTACAACGATACATAGACGATGCCTTCGAGAAGGGGCACGCGGCTTTCGAATGGCTGTGCCGGCGCAGCGACACCAGCGAATTTCCGGCCCACATCAACCTGCACGCCATGCGCCTCGACGGCCGGCCCCACCTGCAATGCATCATCCGCGACGTCACCTTCCAGAAGGAGGCCGAGCAGGCGCTGAAGGCGGCACATGCCGAAGCGATTGCGGCCGCGGAAATAAAGTCCCAGTTCGTTGCCAACGTCAGCCACGAAATCCGCACCCCGATGAACGGCATCATAGGCATGACCACCCTGTTGCTTGGCACCGAGTTGACGGCCAGGCAACGCGAATACGCCGAGGCGGTGGATAACTCCGGCAAGGCCCTGATGCTGATCATCAACGACCTGCTGGATTTTTCCAAGATCGAAGCGGGACGACTGAGTCTGGAAGAGGTCGACTTCAACCTGCCGGAAACCCTGCGGGAAATCATGGCCTTCTATCGGCCCAGGGCGGAAGGCAAGGGTCTGGCCTTCCAACTCGACCTGCCGAAAACCCTGCCGACCTGGGTACGGGGCGACTCAATGCGGTTGCGCCAGATGCTGCTCAACCTGCTCGACAACGCCATCAAGTTCACCGAGAAAGGCGAAATTCGCCTCAGCGTGGAGACCTCGCCGAACGCCCGCCAGCATTACCATTTCCGGATCACCGACACCGGGATCGGCATCTCGCCCGCCGCCCTGCCGAACATCTTCTCCGCCTTTTCCCAGGCCGACGGCTCGATCAGCCGCCAATTCGGCGGCACCGGCCTGGGTCTGGCCATCTGCCGGCAGTTGAGCGAACTCATGGGCGGGCAACTGACTGCAAGCAGCGTGCCGGACAAGGGCAGCCTATTCGACCTCGATATCCCCCTCGTCACCACCAGCAAACCCGCGCTGGCGAAAACGCCCGATGCCGTCCAGGCGCCTCGCTTCCGGCCCACCCACATCCTGGTAGCCGAAGACAACCCGGTCAATCAGAAGCTGGTCCAGTTCATGCTGGAAAACATGGGACTACAGGTCAGTATCGCCCCTGACGGCAAGCAGGCCTTCGAGCGTCTGGCCAACAGCGACGACATCGACATGGTGCTGATGGATTGCCAGATGCCGGTCTGGGACGGCCTCACCGCCACCCGTGCGATCCGCCGTCACGAAACAGAAACGGGACGCATGCACCTGCCAATCATCGCCCTCACCGCCAACGCCATGCCCGGCTTTGAGCAGATTTGCCAGGAGGCCGGCATGGACGCCTATCTGAGCAAACCCCTGGACGACCAGCAGTTGGCGGCCTGCCTGGGGAAATGGCTGCCTGACCAGGCTGTGGCCACCGAATCGGTCAAAAAAAATGCAGCCGAGGAAGCGACCGAGGTCGAAGGTCTGGTCGACCTCGAAAAGATCCGCCGTCTGTGCCGCAACGATCCGACCCAGATACGCGAAATGCTGGATCTGTTCGTCAGCAGCAGCAGAGAACTGATCGCCGGGGTATCGGACGCACTGGCGCAGGACAAACTTGAAGCGGTGACTCGCCTGGCGCATCAGATCAAGGGCGCCGCCGCCTACCTGGGCGCCAATTCGACCATCGAACTAGCCTCCCGCCTGGAGAAAATGGCCAAGGATGGCGACCGTGATCAGGTGGACGCCATCGTCCAGGACCTTGAGGCCGATTTCATACGCCTGCGCAACCATATCGAGGCAATCAAACCCTAGAACACCGTTTTACCGCGCCAAGGCAGGTAAAATACTCATTTTTCCCCCGGCCACTCGCGAACGACTCATGCTCGACATCCAGCTACTGCGCAAAGACCTCCAAGCCGTCGCCGACCGCCTTGCCAGCCGTGGCGTGGAACTCGATACCGCCCGCATTGCCGCCCTGGAAGCCGAACGCAAGGATATCCAGACTGCCACGCAGGATCTCCAGGCCAGGCGCAACAGCCTGTCCAAGCAGATCGGCATCGCCAAGAGCAAAGGCGAGGACACCGCGCCGATCATGGCCGAGGTGGCCGGTCTGGGCGACCAGTTGAAGAGGATGGAAGAACGCCTCGACGGCATTCAGGGCGAACTCAACCAGATCCTGATGACCATCCCCAACCTGCCGCATGAAAGCGTGCCGGTCGGCCGCAGCGAGGCCGACAACGCGGAAGTGCGCCGGATCGGCGAGCCATGGCGGTTCGAATTCGAGCCGCGCGACCACGTCGACATCGGCGAGGGGCTCGATCTGCTCGACTTCGCCACCGCGGCCAAGATCGCCAGCAGCCGCTTCGCCCTGATGCGCGGCGACCTGGCCCGTCTGCACCGTGCCATCGTCCAGTTCATGCTCGACACCCACACCCGCGAGCACGGCTACGAAGAGGTCTACGTACCCTACCTCGTCAACGCCGATTCCATGCGCGGCACCGGTCAGTTGCCCAAGTTCGAGGAAGACCTGTTCAAGCTCAGCAACGGCATGTACCTGATCCCCACCGCCGAGGTGCCGGTGACCAACATCGTGCGCGACGAGATCATCCCGGCCGAGAATTTGCCGATCAAGCTGGTCGCCCACACCCCCTGCTTCCGCTCCGAGGCCGGCTCCTACGGCAAGGACACCCGCGGCATGATCCGCCAGCACCAGTTCGACAAGGTCGAGATGGTGCAATTCGTGCATCCGGAAGATTCCTACGCCGCTCTGGAAGAACTCACCGGCCACGCCGAGATCATCCTCAAGAAGCTGGACCTGCCCTACCGCGTGGTTTCGCTATGCACCGGCGACCTCGGCTTCTCCTCGGCCAAGACCTACGACCTGGAGGTCTGGCTGCCGGGCCAGAACACCTATCGGGAGATCTCCTCCTGCTCCAACTTCGAGGCCTTCCAGGCCCGCCGCATGCAGGCCCGCTACCGCGGCGAAAAGGGCAAGCCGGAATTGATCCACACCATCAACGGTTCCGGTCTGGCGGTCGGCCGCACCCTGGTCGCCATCATGGAGAACTATCAGCAGGCGGACGGCAGCGTGATGATCCCCTCGGCCCTGCGCGGTTACATGGGCGGCATGGAACGATTGGAACCGGATCGCTGAGAAACGGGAACCTGCGCCAGTATCGACGCAGGCACCTGGCCTTTTGCGGACCTGCTCAGGCCATTCGCCGCTGGTTCGAAGCGCTTGAGTATGTCGAAGTAGATGCGCACGTTCTCGGTCAGCACCCTGGCCTCGCCGCCGCGGGCATAGCCCAACCGCAGACTGGCGGCGTAACCCGATTTGCCCAGCAACGGCAGGACATCCTTGATGTCGCGCCAGGCGTCCGGATTCTTGTCGAGTTTCTGGGCCAGGCGGCGGGCATCCTCCAGATGCCCCATGCCGAGGTTGTAGGCCGCCAGCGCCATCCAGGTCCGGTCCGGCTCGGGTATCCGGTCGGGCAACTGGTCCCTCAGCATCGCCAGATAGCGCGCCCCCGCCAGTATGCTGTCGCCCGGATCGAGCCGGTTGGCAACGCCCAGGTGATCCGCCGTCTCCGAAGTCAGCATCATGACACCGCGCACTCCGGTCGGCGAGGTGGCCAAGGGATTCCATTGCGATTCCTGATAGGCCAGCGCCGCCAGCAGGCGCCAGTCGATTCCGGTTTCCGCCTGGGCAAGGTGGAAGTGCGGCTTCAATGCCGGTAGCAATCGGGTACGCCGGGTCAGGACGCCCTGCACATCGGCCTCCTCCAAGCGATGCAAGTGACCGAAATAACGTTCCTTGAGGCGATCCAGCCAGCCGTCCTTGCGGATAGTGCGGAAGAAGTCCGCCACTGCCTGGCGCAGCCGCATGTCGGCGTTCTTGGGCAACGCCCAGGCGATATCCCGGCTCTCGGTCAAGGCCAAGGCGATCACCAGCTTGGGCCAGAAATTCCAGATCACATCGAAGGTGCTGGCATCCGCCACCGTGCAGTCGGATAGTCCGCTCGCCACCCGTTCCAGCAGTTCCTCGGTCGAGGTGGCGTCGACCTCCACCCAGCGCAGATCGGGGAAGGCCTGGCGCACCTCGAGCAAACGCTCGACGTGGCTGCTGCCCTTGACCACTTCAAGCCGGACCGAGGCCAGGTCGCCAAGCGTGCCGGGCCGCTTCACACCCGGGCCGCATACCACCAGTTCACGTTCCTCGGCATAGCTCGGGCCAAAGCGCAAACGCCCCGAGCGTTCTGAGGTCACGGTCAGCCACGCCGCCGCCAGATGCGCCCTACCCTCTACGACCCCGGTGAGCAGATCGGCCACGCTGTCGGAGACTCTTACTTTCAATTCCATGCCTTGCCGTCGCGCAAACTCGGCCGCAAGGTCGTACTCGAACCCGGCCGGGACACCATCCGCATCGAGATAATAGGTCGTCGGACTCTGCCGGGTCAGCACCACCAGTTCATGGGAATCGAACGGCGAGGTCAAGGGAAACCAGTTCCAGTAGGTCAGGATGGCGACGACGACGACCGACAGCATGGCCAGTCGGAGCGCGTTCCAACCAAACAAGTGCCGCAACCGGCTCGTCAATCCCGATTTAAGCATGTAGAATGCGCCCTCTTCCGAAACGGCGGCCCGACAGGGATGTCTTCCGGAATTCCCGCGGAAAGGTGCCAGAGTGGTCGAATGGGCCGGACTCGAAATCCGGTGTACAGCTTGCTGTACCGTGGGTTCGAATCCCACCCTTTCCGCCAAATACCCTTGCCACGCAAGGGCTCTCGGGCCACAGACCACTCCTACCCATCATCCCACCCATCGTTCCAGGTGATATGTTGTGATGCGCCCTGAACTGACCACTGCTGTATCGAATGTAGGCTGCCATACAGTCAACTATACAGACTGAGGCGGTAAAGCCAACTGCATGCCGGACGCATACTGACGACGGCTCCTCGGCCATCGCGGCCGTTGGCCATCATCGACCTACAGTCAGCACTATGGCGTACAGCTGCCCTTGGTGCCTCCGCTCACCGAAAGGCCGCTTACTCGATCGGCCGACTCACGCTGTCCTCTTTGCGCACGGACTGGCCTCCACCCACTTCTGCCCGCTGTCCGGTGCAGACCCTGCTCCTACCGTTGGGAGCAGGTCACCACTGGTACCATTTGCTTGCGCGTGCGCCGTTTCATTCATCAAGTTACATATGGCTTATTTCATTTTCCATGAACACAGCCAGGGTTCGGTAGGCGTGCTCAACAAGGAAGCAGTCTCGTCGAATGCTCGGGTCCTTTCCGCCATGAAAGAGGTTGTTTCGTACCCCATACCAGAATTCGACCATACTCACCCAGTCCGACGATGACCTAATGATGCCTTTGGGGTCTTTGTCGCCCTATGCGGGTTTTACACCGGAGCAATTCCACCATGCGTCGATTTCCGGACAATCCAAATCATGGGAACTGTTATGAAGAGGAGTCGTCGCTAGCTCAGCAATTACATCTCGCCATAGCTTGCCTAGGGGCTCATGCTGTGTAACCACTGCCAAGTAGCTCTCCCCGCGAGTTGTGTCCCGTTTCAGAGCGTAGTGCATCCTGTAGTGCAATGAATAGCGGATTTTGGCGGTTTTCCCCGGACCTCTCCGGAAACAAAAAGCCCCGCAAGCGTTGATTCTTGCGGGGCTTTCGGTCTTCTCCGGATTGCTCCGGACTGTAGAGTGGTGGGCGGTACTGGGTTCGAACCAGTGGCTTCCACCGTGTGAAGGTGGCACTCTACCGCTGAGTTAACCGCCCGAGAGCCGCGCATTTTAATGAGACCGGCCTATCCGGTCAAAGGCTTTTTCCTGAGGCCTTTGCATCCAGTAGAATGCGCTCCTTTGGCAAAGAAATTCATCGTCATGATCCGTACCCGCTTCGCTCCCTCGCCCACTGGCTACCTGCACATCGGCGGCGCCCGCACGGCCCTGTTTTCCTGGGCCTACGCCCGCAAGCACGGCGGCCAGTTCATCCTGCGCATCGAGGACACCGACCAGGAGCGCTCCACTCAGGCCTCGGAACAGGCCATCCTGGACGGCATGAAGTGGCTCGGCATCGACTGGGACGAAGGTCCGTTCTACCAGATGGAACGGCTGGAGCGCTACAAGACGGTGGCCGAACAACTGCTCGCCGAGGGCAAGGCCTATTACTGCTATGCCAGCAAGGACGAGCTCGACGCCATGCGCGAGGGCCAGCGCGCTCGTGGCGAGAAGCCTCGCTACGACGGCCGCTGGCGACCCGAGGAAGGCAAGGTGCTGCCGGAGCCTCCGACCGGGGTGACGCCGGTGATCCGGTTCAAGACCCCGGCCACGGGCGAGATCACCTTCGACGACCTGATCAAGGGCCCGATCACGGTCGCCAACAGCGAGCTCGACGACCTCGTCATCATGCGCGGCGACGGCGTGCCGACCTACAACTTCGGCGTCGTCATCGACGACTGGGACATGGGCATCACCCACTGCATCCGAGGCGACGACCACGTCAACAACACCCCGCGCCAGATCAACATACTGCATGCCCTGGGCGCGCCGGTGCCCTACTACGCCCACGTGCCGATGATCCTCGGCCACGACGGCGAGCGACTGTCCAAGCGTCACGGCGCGGTGTCGGTGCTGCAATACCAGGAGGATGGCTACCTGCCGGAGGCGCTGATGAACTATCTCGCCCGGCTGGGCTGGGGTCATGGCGACGCCGAGAAGTTCTCCAGCACGGAATTCGTCGAATGGTTCGACCTGGCCGGCGTCAGCCACGCGCCGGCGCGCTTCAACCAGGAGAAACTGGCCTGGCTGAACCAGCAGTACCTCAAGGAAACCGACAATGAACGCCTGGCCAGCCTGGTGCGGCCGTTCCTGGCCAAACAGGCCATCGACACGACCAGTGGCCCCGATCTGGCCTCGCTGATGCCGCTGTTGAAAGAGCGGGTCTCGACCGTCGAGGAACTGGCCGATGCCGCCCACATCTTCTACCGCCACACCCTGCCGACCGAGGCCGAGGTAAAGGCCAAGTTGGAGCCAGCCGCCCTGCCTGCCTTCGAGCAACTGCGCACCGCCCTGACCGACATCGCCTGGGAGACCGCCTCCTTGAACGCCTTGTTCAAGGACACCGCCAAGGCCCACGGCCTGAAGATGGGCCAGATCGGCATCCCGCTGCGGCTGGTCCTGTTCGGCACCGCACAGACGCCGTCCATCGACGCCACACTGGCCATCCTCGGCCGCGCGGAGAGCCTGCGCCGATTCGATGCCGCCTGGCCGCAGGCCCGCGCGCTTGTCTGATCCCGGACCTTTGCCGACGCTTCCATCATGCCGCAAAACAAGAACAACAGCACTCAGCACAAGATGAAGTTGATCGCCTCGCTGACCAGCCCGTTCGCCCGCAAGGTACGCATCGTCGCGGCCGAGAAGCATATCGAATACGAACTGGTAATCGACATCCCCTGGGAAGCCGACACCAAGGTGCCCGACTACAATCCCCTGGGCAAGGTGCCGGTCTGGGTGTTCGAGGACGGCAAGACCCTGTACGACTCCCGGGTCATCGTCGAATATCTGGACAGCGTCAGCCCGGTCGGCCACCTGATCCCCACCGACCCACGCGCACGCATCGCCGTAAAGCGCTGTGAGGCCCTCGCCGACGGCGTCATCGACGCCGCGGCCCTGGCCTTCATGGAGCGCAAGCGTCCTGAGCAGCAACAAAGTCCGGAATGGCTCGCCCGGCAACTCGGCAAAGTAACGGCAGGCCTGGCCGCCATGAACGCCGACATGGGCATGAACAACTGGTGCCAGGGCGAGGCCTTCACTTTGGCCGACATCGCCACCGGCTGCGCCCTGGGTTATCTGGACTTCCGCTTTCCCGAACTCGATTGGCGGCGTTCCCAGCCCCACCTGTCGGAATATTTCGACCGCATCATGCTGCGGCCGACCTTCCGGGACACGATGCCAGTCGCCTGAACTGCAGGTTGGCCTGCGCTCAGGGCAGCCATCTCGACCGGAACATGAACCGGTCGCGCCGACGCTGCCGGGTCAGTTTCCGGTCCTGCACCAGCACGGCAGGGCCGGACGGCGAATCGATGGCGGCCAGGGCGGCAACGAAGTTTTGCTCCCAGAGTCTGCCCGCCTGGACACGCGACGGGTCCGGATGCTCAAGCACCCGGCCCAGGGTGGGATTGCTGTTGATCTCATAGACCTGAGGCACGCCGGCCACCAGGGCGTAATCCACCCGGCCATAGTCGACCCGGCCGATCTCGAAGGCCTGCATCAGGCGCTCGGCATGCGGATTCACCGACAGGTTCTCGAGTTCCTCCCGGTACAGGTCGGCCCCGGCAATGCCCTCCTGGCCGTATTTGGCCGCCCATTGCCCTTCGTGCACGGCGAGCGTGGTGACGATCCGGTCGCCGACCCGGAACGCGGCGAGTTTGCGGAACAGGTTGTCGCGCAGCGGTTCGGCACAGTATTCGACGATCATGAGATCCCGCTCCGGATACCCTGCGGCCAGGGCCTGGTCGATCTCCCGGCCCAGTTGCGCCGGGTCCTCGATCAGGTCCGTCAGGGGACCGCGGTGCGCCGACTCGGTGCGCAGGAACACCGGCCAGCGGTCCACGCAGGCCGCCTGGTCGAGGCGCCAAACCGCGAAACGATTGAACCCCGCGGCATGCAGGCGCTGCAGCAACGGGAAACGCGGACAGAAGCGGGCCGGGTCGTTGAGGACGCGCAGGCCGTGACCGGCGAGTTCCTGCCAGGCATGGGCGGCCAGTTCCAGCTCCCAGAAGCCCAGCCGGTCCATGTCGGTGAATATCCAGGTCGCCGCGGGCAGCTTCCTGGCCCGGAACAGCGCGTCGTACGACCATATCCGGATCGCCGGCACGCCCGGATAGTCCATGAGTTTTCGGTGCGTCACCTGCGGCCAGGTCATGACGAAACAGATCAAGTGGTCATCCCCCTAATTTGCCCACGCGGTTGCGTGCGCGTTGACAAGCTTATTGATAGGTGGCGAGAATGGCCACTCGAATGTAACGCCTCAGGCGCTCAAGGAGGAAACCCCCATGACCAAGATCCAGCTCGACCCGACCAAGCTGTACGGCTTCAAGATCCTCGACAACGTCAAGGCCGGCCAGGCCGAAGACAAGACCAGCACCAAGATCGCGGCCAAGATCGGTGGGAAGCCGGTGATCAAACTGGGCAGCAAGATCGGCGGCAAGGCCGGCGTCAAACCCATGTAATCGCCCTGCGCAACTTATTATCAGCTTCGCAAAGGCAGCCGGTTTGCTGCCTTTTTTCTTGTTGGCGGACCCATGAACTCAGCGGCAGGTTTCGATTACAGTTTCGCCCCCGACGGCGCCCGTGCCCTGGCGATCGATCGCCGGGCGCGCGCCTCGCTGGCCGACAGCCTCGAGCACATCGTCGATCAGAGTCGTGGCCGGGTATCCTTCGATGCCACCGCCATGGCCACCCTGATCGAGGGTCTCAGGCAGGGCCGCCGCTACCCGCCGTCGGTATGCGGGGCGTATTTCGAACTGGCCCTGGCGCTCATGGAAGAGCGTACGCAGGAGGCCGAAAAACTGTTCGATATCCTTGCCAGGGAGACGCCGATCGACGGCCGCTTCCGCCTGGTGGCCCTGGACGGCCCGGAGATCGCCGGCCATTCGGCGCGCTATGCCGCCTTGATGGACAGCGACCCGTACACCTCGTTCGCGATGATCCCGCCCTCCACGGCCACAGCCCATGATTTCCGCACCCGCTTCGAACGTGGCCACCACCTGCTGGTGGCGACCATTCCCGAACTGGCCGCCGAGTTCGACGCCCTGGTGAGCGAGGTCTGCATGGTGGTGGGCGACCCCGCCGCCAAACTGCAATTCGACGGCGGCTCCTCGTACATGCTCTGGGGTGGCCTGTTCCTCAACGCCGCCTCGCATCAGACCGACGTCGCCCTGATCGAGGTCCTGGCCCACGAAAGCGGCCACAGCCTGCTGTTCGGCTATGCCCTCGACGAGGCCCTGGTCGAGAACGAGGACGACGAGTTATATGCCTCGCCGCTGCGGCCCGATCCGCGCCCCATGGACGGCATCTACCATGCCACCTACGTCTCGGCACGCATGCATTGGGCCATGTCGCGCCTGATCGAATCCGGCCGCCTGGATGACGGTGCCCTGGCCAGCGCGGAATCTGCCCGCCAACTGGACCGGAAAAACTTCGAGGCCGGCTATCAGGTCGTCCGCGAACACGGCCGGCTTACCGCCACCGGGCAGGCGGTGATGGCGGCGGCACGCGGGTACATGGACAGCATCCCGGAGTAGGCAGGCCGGCTCAGACCTTCTTCAGGAAGCAGGCCTTCAGCATGAAGCTGCCGGCATCCATCTTGCAGTCGACCTCGTGGTCGCCGCCGACCAGGCGGATGCTCTTGACCTTGGTGCCCTGCTTCAGGGTGATCGACGAACCCTTGACCTTGAGATCCTTGATCAGTACCACGGCATCGCCGTCGGCCAGCACGGCGCCGTTGGCATCCTTGATCACGGCAGCGTCCTCGTCCGGCTGGGCGACGCCGGCCTGGGGCCATTCATGGCCGCAGTCCGGGCAGATGTAGTTGTCGCCGTCGGGATAGGTGTTTTCCATGCCGCAGATCGGGCAGGCCGGGATGGTAGTCATAGTGTACTTTCGAATGGTGGTGAAAAAAATCAGCTGATCACGCCGCCGCCGAGACAGACCTCGCCGTCGTAGATCACCACCGACTGGCCGGGCGTGACCGCCCATTGCGGCTGCTCGAAGACGAGGCCGAGGCGGCCGTCGGCCAGGCGCTCGACCGTGCAGCCGGCGTCCTCCTGGCGGTAGCGGGTCTTGGCGGTGTAACGGCGGCCGACCTCGGGGGCGGGGCCGACCCAGCTGAGGTCGCCGGCCTCGAGACGCTCCGACAACAGCAGCGGGTGTTCGTGACCCTGCACCACGATCAGTTCGTTGGCCGCCATGTCCTTTCCGGCGACGAACCAGGGCACGCCCTCCTCGGCACCCTTGACGCCGCCGATGCCGAGCCCCTGGCGCTGGCCCAGGGTGTAATACATCAGGCCCTGGTGCCGGCCAACCACCCGGCCCTCCGGCGTACGCATGGCGCCTGGCTGGATCGGCATGAAGCGTTGCAGGAATTCCCGGAACGGCCGTTCACCGATGAAGCAGATGCCGGTGCTGTCCTTCTTCGCCGCCACCGGCAGCCTGGCCTCGCGGGCGAGCCGGCGTACCTCCGGCTTCTCCAGGCCGCCGAGGGGAAACAGGGCCTTTTCGATCTGGTGCTGGTTCAGGCGGTAGAGGAAGTAGCTCTGGTCCTTGTTGGCGTCGACCGCCTTGAGCAGACGGCGGTTCGGGCAATCGCCGTCGAGACGGGCGTAATGGCCGGTGGCGAGGTGGTCGGCCTTCAGGCCGACGGCATGGTCGAGGAAGGCCTTGAACTTGATCTCGGCATTGCACAGCACGTCCGGATTGGGCGTGCGGCCAGCGCGGTATTCGGCCAGAAAGTAGGCGAACACGCGATCCTGGTATTCGCGGGCGAAATTGACCAGTTCGACCTCGATGCCGAGCACCTCGCCCACGGCCAGGACGTCCCGGTAGTCCTGGGCAATCGGGCAGTCCTCCTCCAGGTCGTCGGCCTCCCAGTTCTTCATGAACACGCCGACCACCTCGTGGCCCTGGCGTTTCAACAGCCAGGCGGTGACGGCGGAATCGACCCCGCCGGACAGGCCGACGACGATACGGCTCACTGCAGGAGCGGGAATTCGTTGATCAGGTCGAGCGGGAATCGGCGGCCGGACAGGTAGTCGGCGACGCACTGGTCGACGAAGGGACTGCGGTGGCGCATGCGCGACTCGGCGATCTCCTCGGGGGTCATCCAGACCGCGCGCAGGATGCCGGTATCGAGCGCGGCGGTCGGGTCGTAGCCGGTCACCACGCCGGTGAAGGCGAAGCGCAGGTAGGTGCGGTCCTTGGTCGGATGGCGCCAGTGGTAGATGCCCAGCAGTCCGTTGGGTTCGAAGTGGTGGGCCGTCTCCTCGAACATCTCGCGGCGCACCGCTGCCAGCAGCGACTCGCCCTCCTCCAGATGGCCGGCCGGCTGGTTGAACAGGATGCCGCAGTCGGTCTGCTCCTCGACCAGCAGAAAGCGGCCGTCCTGTTCGACCACGGCAGCGACCACCACATGCGGTTTCCAGACTGTTGCATCACTCATACCGGCTTGCCCCATAGATCGTAATCGTCAGATCGGGTGATTTTAACCCTTACCCGATCCCCTGGCTTGAGTCCGCGGCCCTGGGCGATGTGCACCACGCCGTCGATCTCCGGGGCGTCGGCATAACTGCGCGCCACGGCGCGGCCGCCGGCGGCCTCGTCGACCAGCACGGTCATCTCGGAGCCGACGCGCCGGCGCAGCTTGGCGGCACTGATGTCGGCCTGGACGTCCATGAACCGGGCCAGGCGATCCTGCTTGACGTCCTCGTCGACCTGATCGGGCAAGGCGTTGGCCGCCGCGCCCTCGACCGGCGAATAGGCGAAGGCGCCGACCCGGTCCAACTGGGCCGTCTCCAGGAAGTCGAGCAGGTCGTCGAAATCGTCCTCGGTCTCGCCGGGGAAGCCGACGATGAAGGTGCTGCGGATCACCAGGTCGGGGCACATCTCGCGCCAGCGCTCGATCCGGCGCAGGGTATGCTCGATGTCGCCCGGCCGCTTCATGGCCTTGAGGATGCGCGGGCTGGCGTGCTGGAAGGGCACGTCGAGGTAGGGCAGCAGCTTGCCCTCGGCCATCAGCGGGATGACCTCGTCGACGCTGGGATAGGGGTAGACATAGTGCAGGCGCACCCAGACCCCCAGCTTGGCCAGTTCCTCGACCAGTTCCTTCATCCGGGTCTTCACCGGGCGGCCGTTGAAAAAGCCGGTGCGGTACTTCAGGTCGACGCCGTAGGCCGAGGTGTCCTGGGAGATGATCAAGAGTTCCTTCACGCCGGCCTTGGCCAGCGCCTCCGCTTCCGAGAGCACCTCGCCGATCGGCCGGGAGACCAAGTCGCCGCGCAGGCTGGGGATGATGCAGAAGCTGCAGCGGTGGTTGCAGCCCTCGGAGATCTTCAGCCAGGCGTAGTGGCGCGGCGTCAGCTTGAGGCCGCCGGGCGGGATCAGGTCGGTATAGGGGTCGTGCGGCCTGTCCAGGTGCTGGTGCACCGCCGCCATGACCTCCTCGGTGGCGTGCGGGCCGGTCACCGCCAGCACGCTTGGGTGGGCCTGCTTGATCACCGACTCGCGCGCGCCCAGGCAACCGGTGACGATCACCTTGCCGTTCTCGCGCAGGGCCTCGCCGATGGTGTCCAGGCTCTCGGCCACCGCTTCGTCGATGAAGCCGCAGGTGTTGACCACCACCAGGTCGGCGTCGTCGTAGGTCGGCACGATCAGGTAACCCTCGGCGCGCAGCTGGGTCAGGATGCGCTCGGAGTCGAAGGTGTTCTTCGGGCATCCCAACGAGACGAAGCCGACTTTTCCTATGTTTTTCATGCTGTTGCCAATATCTGTCCAGGGGGCGCAATGACGCCGTCGGGGCCAAGCCTACCCGTTTCGCGGCCGCCGCTCCACCGGATCATGTCCGGACCGAGC
>Ga0265297_10006904_pt1 | contig 16087 bp, 23 predicted proteins | sample Munlanlwell13791_FD_192502 | JGI IMG/M metagenome (GOLD analysis project Ga0265297, IMG submission 192502) | Leachate microbial communities from a municipal landfill in Southern Ontario, Canada - Leachate well 137-91 | ecosystem: Engineered > Solid waste > Landfill > Unclassified | place... | reverse complement strand
CTATCGATCTCTATTTCTTTAATCTAATTTTAAAAACATTAAGAGGACTCCTTCTTTTTCGATTTCAACCGTTAAAAATTGCCAGAGAGGGATCTATTCGTTCAATTTTTTCAACCTTAAAAAAAAACAAGAGGATGATCTAAAACGAAGCAAAAAATAGTGACGTTAAGTCTAAATGAAGAAACGGATAAGATCCTTGATGATTTCAAGGTTCAATCCAAGGTACCAAAATCTGAGATTATTAGGAAAGTTCTCCTTTTCTTTAGTAGAAATCCTAAGCAATTGAAAGATATTTTGGTAAATGATATAAAAATAGGAGAGTGTGTTCAATGAACGAAGAGCAATTTCGAGAATATAAAAGGAATGAAAAGATAATTGGGGATACTTACGAACTTAAAGAATCTCTAAACCAAATTCTCGAAAAACTAACTAAAATAGCAGAGGGATCAAAGATTGAGAAAAAATAAAACCGATCTGGTTAGCCGCCAGATCGAGGTTAAAAACGACACTTTCAAACAATCGTTAGGAGATAATAGCCTATACTATTATTTAAATGTTAGTATAGCTAATTGTAAACGCCTACGATTTTTCGAGGAAAACGGTAAATTAACCGCGTATTGCGAAACCGATTCAACTTTAGGCTATTGCGAGGTGTTTAGCTAAATGACAACAATAGAGCTTACGCAATCTAAGTTAGAACAGGAACTTACCCACGTATTACGGATCTTATCGAAATGTCCTAAATCCGATTTAAATGTTAAATCGATTGTAATCGGAATCAATAGCAATAGGCAATACGGATCTGACGAATACGTAGAATCAAGAGTAAAACCATTGTTAAAACAATGGAATGTTGAGGTGTTCTCCTAATGACCGACGACGACATTGAAACGACCTATCGCCATTGTATAGCAATCTCTTTTCCCTACGAGCAATTTCTGAATACCTACAAAAAAAAATACAATCTGGGGAATCAATCCACTTCCGAGATTTTCCGCAAAGGTTTAGACTTGTTAATGCAGAAGGAGATCGAGATCGAGAAATACCTAACCAACGAGAAGCAGAAATCGGAGGGAGAGAACAAATGAACGTAATAGACCTATGTGAAGAATGTGGAAAGGCGTATACCATAACGCGGGAATGCCACCAAAACACTAAAAGATTTTGCTCCCGGAAGTGTAAAAACAAAAATTACAAACGGCGGACAAGGCTCCCCAAGGCTCCCCAAGTGCCGCAGCTATATAACGCGAAAGAAACGGGAATGTTGATCTTTGAAAAAGAACCCATCATAATCGACGTTGCGGAGGGAGAGTTTAGATGATGCCCTTGGACCTAAAGGAAACCGCAGCAATCCTACGAGAGAAGTTATTAAACGGTTGGTTCTTGGTAACTGGTAATCAAAAAGGCATACAAAAATTAGAGAATCATATCTACACTCCCAACACGGATAAGAACGCGGATTTTATAGCAATAATGCTTCCGACTTTTCCCGGAATTAAGATATTGTATTTCGGTAAGAAAACTAAAGACCTACGAGAACATCTAAAACAACTAAGCGATTACGAGTACGACACGTTAATTGGCTTAGAATTCCATTTCGCAAAAGGAGAGAACTTCATATCAGAATGTTTGTTTCTAAAGCCAGAATACCGGGAAGCACGAATCGATGGAATTGTTAAAAAAATGTTGGAGTGCGAGTAAATGACACTATCAACCGAATTCTTAGCGGATTTCAAACGATTCTTCGTAGGAAATATGTCTAAAATAGGAAAACAATATAAAAAAAGGAGTACAGGCGAGGTTAAATGGGCTTCTGGATTAATCAAAGATGCATGTAAATACGATAATGGTATTACGACAATAGACCAAGCTTTAACCGCTCATTTATCTAAAAGAATTACAATGGGTTCTTATCCATATTACCAATTAAATGATATTTGGTGCTGCTATTACAGTAGAACAGACATAGACAACCACGATTTTTCTAAACCGATTGAAGAGATTAAGAAATCAACCATTGATTTATCCAAAAGAATCTTAGAAGACTACCGAGAATACTACAAAATAGAACCTAATAACTCTTTAAGATGTTTTACTGGAATGGGTGCAGATGTATGGACTAAGTTCAAAAAAGGTACTCCTTTATCAAGAGCGTGGGATCTTAAAATTGACATGGAAAAACGATTGAAAGAAAAGTTCAATATTATCGTAGAGATCTTCCCCAAACAAAACACTAACACGATAGGAGATTTTGGTAATTGTTGTAAGCTTCCCTTATCTATAAATCGTAAGAACGGACAATTCTGTGAGATATTAGATAACTTCGATTTGTCCAAACAAGGTTTAGGATACGAGATCCCAGAATGGATTCCTAAATTTATTGAACCAAGCGGCACTCACCCGCACGCACCGGCACTCACCCGCACCGAAGTTTTTCAACCCACTGAAATCAAAGACGAATGCTTAGAATTTTTTTTAAAACAAATCTTACCGTGTTTAAGAGCAATTGCAGAAGGGAAATCCATAACTCATAATTGCGAAGGCGATAATGGTCACCAAATGAACATGAAGCTTTTTGCTGCTCTCTATTACTTAGGAGCTTCAGACGACATTATCATAAAAGCTTTTTCAAGACAACCAGACCACAACCCAGAGAAGTGTTTAAAAATCATTCAAAAATTAAAAAAGAGCTTTAAACCGAAATATGCAACATCAGTAAATCTATGTAAGAACATAAAAGAGCGAGGTTTTTGTTTGTATGACAACTGCAGAAAAAACTGATATAGCTAAATGCGAAAAAGAATTAGGAGAATGGAAATATATCCCCGATTACAATACAAACGCTATTTACGAGAGATTTCGAATAAACCATAAAGGTAAATCTCCTTTTCGAAAATCTAATGGATATTGGACTCTAACCGAACATTTTGTTAATTGGAGCAAACAACAAGAGCAAGAGCAAGAGATTTCTAAAAAACAAATTAGCGAAGAGTTAATCACTCCTGAAGAATCCGAAAAAATTCAAAATTGGCTTAATCAATCTCAGGAAGAGCGTTGGAAATATATAAAGGAAATCTTGGACTATTTCATTATAAGCGAAGATTCTAATAAAGCCTTAACCTATTTCTTTATTTTAGGTAATTGGTTTAATGTTCGGAGACACCATATAGGATTTAGGGGAGATTCAAGCGGTGGTAAAACTTTTGTTCTCATGCAAGAACATAAATTATTTCCTAAAGGTTCCCTTTACGTCATCAATAACGCTACGGTGGCGAGTATTAAGAACGACGCAGAAGTAATTAACAAAGCTAAGGCAATCATTATTCCGGAGATTACTAAAGACACACCTTTACGTGAAATTTTAAAAGCAATTGTTGAAGGGAGCATTATCTTTAAAACTTCCGTTCACGACGAGAATATGAATTTTGAAACCGAAACCACCGAAATCTATGAGAAAAGCGTTTTCTATACCTTTTCCTTCGAGAGCATTCAAATAGACCTCATCAACCGTTCTTTGATCCTTACTCCCGATCAAACCAAGGACCAAACCAACAAAATCATAGATAGCTGCGTAGAACGCGAGATTAACAAGCCAGATTCGTTAGAGAACGAAAGGAAAATCATGGAAAAGTGCGATTTTCACGCCAAAACCTTAGATTACTACGATACGACCTTAATTCCAGTGATTCCTTACATGAACGAAATCTCTTCTTTTCTTAAAGGAGACTCCGATCTCAATGTGAGAAGGTTTAAGGATATAATCATGGATCTCATTCGGATCATTACCCTCTGGAACCAACATAAACGCGAAATCGTAGAAATTAAAGGAGTGAAATACGTGATCTCTGAATACGACGATCTAAAACTTGCTCTCGAAATCGGTCAAGAGATTTTCAAATACAACATCCGACACACCGACATTATTAAAGAATCCATCTTAGGTTACTTACCTAAAAAACCTAAAGATTTAAAAGACTTAGCCACCGAAGACAAAATTAACACTAACACCAAGATTTACGCGAAACTTAACGAAGACGGGAAGAAGATCTCCAAAAATACCGTTCGAAACAAACTTAGCGATATGACCGAAGAAGGGTTTATTAACTTCGTGAAAGGAAAGAATAAAACTAATTTCTATTACAAAATAAAAGAGAAACAACCTTTTGACGATGTGAAAATTACTCCCGACACCGTTCAAACAAGGATCAACGAGTTTAAAGCTAAATACAACATCGACACCAACGAAGCTATTGATAACGATAAAACAAAAAAAGAAAATATTGATAAGATATTAAGTAAATTAGACGATTTACATCCAAACGAAGATATTAACTCCAAACCTAAGAAAGTTGATATTTTTACAGAAATGGAAGAATTAGGTAAGAAAGAAAAAGAAAAACATAAGAAAGGAGGTGAAAAGTAAATGAATGAAATAACAAAAAAATCTTTTAAAATCATATATAATAAAAGTTGGATGCAATACATCTCTGCACGAATACATTACGCGTATTGGAATTCTCGTTTCCCAATATTGAAAAAGTTCTTTTTTGGAAGATGGCAAAAGAAAAACATAGGCGAAGGCGATTACGACGACGATTACTGGACTCAACAAAACAATCTACTTTCTCAAGCGTGCGAGTGCGATAAATACAGAGAACGCGATTGTTCTCCATTAAATTGTCCAACGTGTGGAGGTTGTTAATTATAACCGACTTAGAAGACTATTACGAATACATCCGAATCGCTAAACAACGCTCCGATTACCTCTGGCTTTACCACGACCAACAAAAATTAATTAAATCTCTTTTTTTTTATTGCTCTCGATCTAATACTAATCCTTATTTATATCTTATCAAAACCGAAGTAAGTAGTTATGGAAAAGGTAAAAAATATCACTATTCCATTAACCCTCGATTTCAAGATTCTATTCAATCCATTTTATCTCACTTAAAAGCGTTATGTATGACAGAACATAACAAGTCTCCAAACGACCTAAAAATGCTTAGTAAGTAATATATGATCTGAAAAACGCTATGATTATAAGTGTGCAAGAGGTCTCCAAAAGGTCTCCAAAAAACATACAATAATAATAATAATATATTATATATAAGGCTTAAAACACACTTTAAACTTTTCATTATCAATTTTACTAAACAAAAAGTAACCGGTTGGAGACTTGATCTGAAATTTTCAATTTTTTTAATTTTTCTTACTTTTGCACACCATTTTGGAGACTCGTTGGACATTTATTGCACGCTTTAAAAGACCTTGATTTTTTCAATATTAAAATTCTTTTTTGTTCATACTTCTCATACTCAGAATCGTATTATAAAATACCCAGTAATATGTAATTCGAACTATTACTATAATATCAGTCCTATTAAGCCTTCTTTCTACACCTATGTCTGTTTTAGTGCCATAGTATTAAGGCTTATCTAATGGTTTACCAACCCTATTGATTTTAGAATACTAATTTGTATTAGAATCGATCTTCGGTTTAATTGAATGTTATCTCACGTTCGGAATTTGTATTGAAAATTTTACCTTCTAACTAACTAATTTCGCTATGAAAAAATGGGTATTTCGTGTAGGAAAGAGTAGACTAAAATTATACCTAAAGTGCACTTTCTGGACTTGGAAAAACAGATTAAATAATTGGGAGAAATGATTGATAGTTGTTCAATCGAAATTGGACACGAATCAAGTAATATATTAGTATTATTAGGTATTCAATTTTAGGTTGATAAAATAGAATTAGAAATTTTCGGAGAGATATTGAATTCTTGATACAAGAATATGGCCGAACAAATCGACCTTATTCATAAACTTATTCACTCTCTCATTCATAACCGAATTCACACCATTATTCACTGAAACACTTAAATATTGTAGTTGGTTTAGTATCTTAACTACTAAATAATTGGAGTGAATAAAAAATGGAAAATAATATAATAGTTCATACAAAAACTGAGGTAATAACATTAGAAGATATAGATATAGAAAAACCAATAATCGCCATCGATATAGACCTTTTACCCTCAGAGATCCGTAATAAGTTTTTATATAAATAGTGGTTAATCAGCTTAACCTTTTTTTTCTCTTTTTCTATTACCCAATGACGCTTTTTCGGTTGTCATTGATGATTTGTCATTGTGTCATTCAATCCAACAAAATACAAAAAGAAAAAGAAAAAATTACAAATCCTTCCAAATGTATTGATTACCTACTTTCACGACAACGTGAGTATTTAGGTAATTTTTCAGATCTTTTATAGTCTCTGGTATTGAATGGTGTTTAACTGAATTAGTTAAGCCTTTTACGTAATGTCGTAGGTCGTCGGCGTTAATAGGTGTTTCGTTAGTTGTTTCTTCAATGGGTATTTTAATTTTTTCAATGGGTTGAACGTGATCCTTTTCTGATGCAGTTGTGATCTGTTCCGGATGTTCCTTTTTTTCACTTACTTCTTTTACAGGTTCTTTTTTAGGTTCTTTCTTAGCTTGTAATCGTGCTTGGATCTCTTCTAAAGTTGGCATATTTTTAATAACCACTCCATATCTGTAGTTGAGATATCTTCTTTTAATAATAATTGCTTGGTAATATTCTTAAATCGTTCGAAATCTCCGTTATTGGTTGATCCATGTGTAATTAAGTTGGTTAAGTAATCGGTAATGCTTAGATAACCGTTAGTTTTAATGTCTTGTTGAAGTTTCTCGTAGGTGGAAGATTCGATATTGAAATTAACTCTTGTTTTATTGTTAAATTTTTTAGGTGCTGGCATAAGTTTTAAACCTCATTTATTTGATATTTGAATGTTGAGTATATTATACTCATTCTATACTCATTATTCTAATATATGAAATAGAGTATTTAAAGGTTATGATAATATTTAAAATATAGAAAGGGTTGTGGCGTGAAATCTACAGCTTCTAAACACACTTCTTACTGTGGTATTACTCAGATATGAAGCACACCTTTATAAGTGTTAGTTTGTATTAATTACTTAACAGTTATTAAACTATTACAAGGGAAATGATTAAATTGGAAAACGAAATAGAGAAGAAAGCTAAGAAAATAACCGATTTTGAAAAGTTCTCTACTGAAATACTAAAACCGTTAGACTTCAACGAGTTAATTGACAAGGACATAGCACGAGCGGTTAAGAAAGACGTGGTAGAGGTTCAAAGAGAACGTGATTTTGTAGCGGAAGCACGACAAAGATCTGGATTTCAAATTAAAACCGAACAAAAACCTAAGTTCTATACTACCGATACTTTTGGGAGACATTTTGACATAAAAACAGGTAAACTAATAGAAAACCTATCAGATTTTGAACAACCGGGAACAGAAACCGAGAATAGAGGGTTAGAAGAGCAATTAGATGCAAAAGCGAACGTAGAGAAGACTAAAAAGGAAAGGAACGTGAAAAATAGGTCCGTTGACGAGGATGAAGACGATAAAGAAGAAGCAGACAAACAAAACGATATGTCCGTGCAGAAGTTAAAATATCAACATTCTGATTACTTAAACGCGATTACGTACGCACTTAATCGAAAGTTAGATACACTTCGAAATATTTACGGTGTAAATTCAAGGAACGATATGTTTGTAAGCAATAACGAGAAACAATGGGAGTATTTAGGACAACCGAAACTTAAATTAGATTTCACGGAAAAGAAGGTAAAAATAATACAAGATCTCATTGATTTACTGCACGATCCTAAAAAAATGGATGCAATAACGTATTTAATACAATTGAGTGATGTGTAATTTGAAACCATTTCTGAAAGATCGAGTGAAGGATATATTAAAAAATTCTCCAGAACCAATGGTTGCCGGGGATATTCTCAAAAAATACCGAGAATTGTATTCTGATAAGAAGCTTACTAAAACCGCGTTAAACTACGTGTTAATGAACTTACAGAGCGAAAGAACGGTTAGAGTATTAACCGAAAATAAGAAAAAGTTTAAACATTATTTGTTTGAGAACCCTATTCTAATTTTGTTCGTGGAGTGTTTCGAGAACGGAAAATTCAATATTGGGAAGTTTATGAGCAAATTAGACTTGAATAAATACGGCGAATATTTGGAACCGTTTTCAAAAACGATTGAAAATCTACTTAAAATCGGAATAAACCAAAAGGAGAGAATTGAAAAATGGAAGAGCAATTCAAATTGATGATAATGGATGCGATAAAGATGTTATTTAACCAAATGAACGTTTTAACGGAAAAGATCAACGAATTTATTAGTAATCCAATACCAACGGATAAGATTAAAGAAATTGAAAATAAGAAAATAGAGAGGATGTTTAGTTAATGTCAGCAACATATACTGGTGGTCCAAGACCATATACTGACGAGAATACCGAGATCTACGATCAGAAGATCGTAGCGTTTATCGAACAATTATTACTTTTAGACGTGGATTCTAACACGTTTACGCAAGGGAGATACGAAGCTAAACCGAAGATAGAACAAGTTAAAGGATTTCCGTTATTACCTAAAAACTGGCGTGAGATCGATAGTATCCGATTAGCGTTACAACCGTTAACAGCGTATCAAAAGCAGAAGTTGGAAGATAAATACAACCTAAAGGATTCTGAAAGTAAGTTTGACGAGCTGATCGAGAAATCTCCGCAAAAACAAACCTTACTGAAAATGAAAGCAGATCTGGAAACAGAAATGAAAGTTGCGGATACCGAAGTTAAGAAAGATGCAGTAAAGGAGAAAAAGAATATACTAACCGATTTAGAATCTAAATTTAATAAGGAATTGATAGATCTAAAAAAGAAATTCGTAGACGAACATGTTGAGAAATTACTAAAACTTCTTAGAGAAACGGTGAACGAACGCCAAGCTTACGTGCTGAATACAATACAAGCAATTAGAAAATCAGAGTTAGAACGCGAAGAGAAATACAAACACATGTCCGATCTCGAAATTATGGTTGAATATTCGAGAGAAAACGGTATTCCAGTTTATTATTGTAAGAATTGCGGAACCATGCTTGAAACTTTGTTCTTACGCTCAATTAAAGAGAAATTAAGGTTAGGAAACGCGAAAGAAGTAAAGCTGGGAACCGCTACAGCAATTACAAAAACTGAGAACTTCGATGATATGATTAGTATCACTGGAACGAAACTGAGAACATTGGAAAACTGGGAGGTCTATTGTAGAAAGTGTAACGAATACCACGATAGACTTGAATACGAGAATTATTACAAATTATTAGAATTAGAAAAAACCATTAACTTAGTGGTTGAAAAGTTAGTTAAATTAGCAAATAATGGTAAAAAAATAAAAATAGAGGTTGAAAAATAAAATGCGAGTATTAAATGGAAAAGAGGAAGTTTTCCTCTCTAAAATGAAAGAATTGCGATATAAAAGTATTACAGAAGGTCGTGATCGGTTTAAAAACATTGCGGATTTTCAGAATGCGTTTACTTCTGACGATGTAATAGTGGAAACATTACTACTTTTACACGATAAAGGGTCGTTGTTTTCCTATAAAATGAACGTAGCGGATCATCGTAGCATGGAAGCTATTTTCTCGAAATGTGGTTATAGTACCGATGGTAAAACTCCGTTGGCTGTAATCGAAGCACGAAAGAAAACGGAAGCCGAACGTTTAGCGAAACTCGAAGCGGAAAGAAAAGCTCAAGTGGAATTACAAAAGAAAAGAAAGGAGTTATTAACAGAATTAGAGAAATTATGATGATGTTGAATTCTGGGGAGTTTACCTACTCTCTCCCCTACAATTACTAAATGAGGTGTAAAATATGGAATTAGGAAAATTGTTAGCTGAAATGTATAAAAGCGAGAATAGAACAAACGATTTCGTAGAGAATGATTTCAAGGAATGGATACAAAAGAAGATCGAACATAGGGTTGATGGGGTAATTGATAAAGGAATTCAAGATTTCATGGATTCCTACGAAGTTCTAAAAACACGAATTGACGCACGACAATCGCTAATTGAGTTAGATCCATCCTATCTGATTAAGGAACTTGATCCCATTGTTCAATTACTAACTAAAAAATACGTGAAAAGCGGCGTGAGAAAGGATCTAATTGAAGACATGGTTAAAAACGATTTATCTGAATATCTGAATTTTTACGATAAATTACAAACGGAATTGTACAAAAACGCGAAAGAAACAAACGATTTTACAGAAGTTGCTAAATACATGCTAAAACCACCGATTGAGATTTTTACCACGATGTACGAGAAAGGAATTGAATTAAAAAACGATATGGGGGAGTAAAAATGGATGATTTTGAAGAATTAACCATAGATGAAATAAAAGATTTGTTTAGATCGGTAATAAAACCGATTGTAGATTTAGAGATCAGTAATTTTATGAAAAACGAGATTGATCCTAAAGTAAAACAATTAAAAAACGATTTCAAACGCATAAAATCGGAGATGAGTAAAAATTCTCAACGATTATAGATTAAAAGAATTTAAAAATTACGAATGGCATGAAAATAGAGCTAAAAAAGAATTACCTATAAAATTACTCAAAACACAAGCCCGAAATCTCGATCTCAACAAGAAGGAGTGGGTATAAAACGCAAATTGAAATTCCAGATAATAAATTGGATGTAATTTTACAGATTTTAAAAGAATCAAAAAAAACAAATAAAGAGGTAAAAGAAATGGATTATTTAACGGAAATAAACCAATTGTTAAAAAAACTAACCGATCTCAAATCTACCAATAGTGTAATTAACGAATTAAACGAGAAAAAAAAACTATTGGAAAATTTTGATAAAGAAATGGATAAATTCGTAAAATATGCCACCGATTTCGCAAATAAAGAAGAAAATCGAATTCTCTACAATAAATTAGAGATAACTTTATTGAATGCCCGAGGGGGATTGAACGTAGTAACGAACGAAGACAATAAAACAACGCGAGAGCAATTGCGAGACGAGTATTTACAAAAATTCGACGAGGTAGTTCAATTGATTCCGAAGGTTTACCAAAGAAGGTTTGAGGTATAGGATTTTGACTAAAACGCAAAGTAAAGGTGGTTTAAATGAAACAAACAAAATACAAAATATTTTTTCTTTTAATTTTAATCGTAATACCAATTTTAATCGTATTTAACGAGAGTGAGGATAATGATAAAAAAACAAATAAAAATACTAAATTGGATGATATTAACGAAGTTATTGATATACCAGAGGAGGTAAATTACACGAAATATTATAATTACGCTAAAAATGTAGACGTGACAACAGACTATTACCCTGTTTCGCCACATCTCTGTATTGAGGTCACAGGGTATATCTATTTCGTGCCATTTCAAAATACTTTGACTATACGGAAGTTGGATATAAGTACAGGAATCTCAACTTTAATAGTGACCGAAGTGGGATCAATTACTAAATTCTGGCACGATAGACCAAACAACAAATTATATTATTACCAAAGTCAATCGATTGTTAGTTATGTAGATTTATCAAATGATACAATTACAGACTTGAATGGGACTTTAAGCGGAGTAGACGATATTTTTGTATATTCTAATTCTGTGTTCGCGGTGGATTGTTCTTCTGACGATCTTACGTTCTATAAATACACCGCAGGGACTCCAGGGTCGTGGGGTGCAGTTGGTACAATTGCGGAAGGTGCGACTAATTCTTACGATATAGGAGCATTGGGAGGAAATGATAATCCGTGGGGAATGTGTTGGGACGGAACCTATTTTTATATATGTGATTATTCTGATGGATATATTTACAAATATCCTTCTAATTTCGCAAGTTTAACAGCTTCCTACGATATTTCAACAGTAAGTAGCGGAGCAAATGATAATCCAACGGGATTATGTTGGGATGGAACTTTTTTTTACGTTACAGATCCCGATGATGGATGTATTTATAAATACAATGCCGCATTAAATATATTAGTAGCTACTTACGATATTGGTGCTCTTGGTAATGATAATCCATTTGGAATATGTTGGGACGGAACTTATTTTTATACAGTAGATTATGTTACAAATACTGTTTACAAATATCCTTCGGATTTTTCTTCGGTTTTAACTTCTTATGATTTATCTTCTTACATATCTTCGGCAATTTCACTTTTTTGGGACGGAACTTATTTTTATATAACTGACGATATATCAACATCAATTTTTAAATTTAATTCAGATTTTAGTATTCTTGTCACAACTCAAAATTTAGGTTTATTATCTAATATAGGCGGAGCTTCTGGGTTTTGTATTAAAGATTGTATAGCTTATGCAGTAGATTCAGAAATAGAAGGAGCTACTCATTATGTATATAAATTCAATTCCGATTTAATAACCGAGTTAGGTAATATTTGTTATACCACAATCATCGGAACTAACGCGTATTTAGTGTATCAATACATTGGAACATCCGCTAAGATCTACGTGAAAGCTCTCGGAGATTCGAGTAATCCAGTGTTGTTAGAAACTCTCGCTACCACGTGTATAATACCCTACTTAGACGCTCAGAGAGGTATTGCAGTAAGTTCAGATAACGATACTCTTTCCTTCGTGCTAAAATACTCCGATGATCTGAAGACTTATTTATGTACCTATATGATCTCAACTGATACGTTCACGAAAGTTTGCGAGTATAATATTTCTCTCATGCTCGAAAGAAATTGTAATAGTTCCAATACTCCTTCGTGTTTTGCGTTAGAGAAAGCTTTCGGCGTGGGTTCAGATAACAAACTAAAAATTTATCAAATCGCTTCGAATAGAAGCCATTTGTATCTAATAAGCGATTTATCCGGATTAGCGGCGTTAGTTTCGTATCCTAACTCCGAAATTAAAGCGATAACCGATACGTATTTATTTCTCAATAAACAAGCTGATTTAGAGGTCTGGGAATACGAGCGTAGCGATTAAAGACATTCAAGCACCAGAAGAGATTAAACAAACGTTACAGTGGATTCAAGACTGGTGTTTTACGCTTGGAATTGAGAATTACGAACCCATAATTGACATGCGAGCGGAAACGGAAATTATTAACGGTACGGGAATTACCGCAACGTGCACATTTAATGTCACTCTTAACCATTATCACATTCTTTTCGCAATGAACGGTATTCGACAATGGTTTACGTTTTTACACGAATTAGGTCATATTAAATTAGACGATAAAACTGGCTATATAATGACTAATGAAACGGAAACAGTTCAAGAGAAACGCAATAGAATGTACACGGTAAAGGAAGCTATAGAAAACGCGATAAAAGATTGTTGCGTGAATTACGAGTTAATTAAATATCCGAAAGTGTTAGAACTTTTCTTAGAAGCTTTTCCTCCAGATAAGGTAATTAGTATTAAGCCTTTAAAGTATTGGAGTTTAGAATTAGCTCAGTGTATTCTTTTTTACTTAACACTTAAGTTCGTGTATCCTTTAAGTATTAGGAATAAATACAGTAATATAATTAAATTGAACTTAAAGAACATTAAGAGCTTTTTGAAACAACGAACTAACTATTGGAAAGTTTCGATCTCTCCGAAATTTGAAGAGGTATTAGATTTATTTCCTGACATAATGGATACTTCGGATTACACGGAATTACAATTCTTTATCGATTCTGTTGTTAGTGAGGTCTCCTAATGTCTAATTCCAAAATAGAATTCGATTACTCCACAGAGAACACCCAACGATTACGCGAGAAATCTAAGAGAATGGTTAAAGAGTGTCCTAAATGCGGCGATTGTTCTATGTTTCTTACTCAGATTGATAGGAAAGTAGTTTTCCAGTGTCGCACGTGTCGGTTTCACGAATAACCTTTTTCTTTATTATTTTGTAAGTCTGACCTGAGTATTTTTCTATTAATTTCATTTTTAATAATTTTTGCGTTAAACTCATAAAATTCCCTCTATATTTTTTATAAATCGCGTAACAATGATTTCTCGAAACGCCTTTCTCGGTTAGGTAATCAAACGCTATGGAATGAGCTTTCAGATAAGTATGCTTCTCAATGTAAGACAAAGCGTAAAGCTTTATCTCTTGAAAATCTAATTTCAATTCACGATCTAACATGATAACAAATATACTAATAGAATTAGTTGTTAATAAAACTTACTTAACAAGATAATAATATCCTATTGTTGTAATGACAAGACAAGAGTAATATCACAGTAATACTATGACAATGTCATTAAGTTTGTCATAACATTTATATAGATTAATTGTTATTATCTTAGTAACAACCTATAAAATGGTGATAAAATGGAAAAAAAACCTTCAATTGGAAAGAAAAATAACCCTTCGAAAGACTTTCCTTACATTCAAATTCGAATTACTCCCGAAGAGAAAGCTAATTGGCTAAAATATTCTAAAGAGAACAATTATAAAACAATTACTGCTTTTATTAACGATGTGGTAAGAGATCGTATATTAAAAGGTAAACAAAACGGTGATTATCTTCCTATTGTCACGGATCTCACTAAAATGGTTAAAGATCTCCAAGAGAAAATAAATAAAATGGAATCCGAAGCTAAACAAAAAGTTGATCAAATTCTCTTAGAAAAAGAGAACGCTGAAACTATAAAGAAAACCGAAGATTATAAGGGTTCAATTCTACATTTATTAGAAATTAACCCTTTAACTTCGGAAGTTATTGCAGAATTAATGCATAAAAAAGAAATTGAAATTTTACCTGCGTTAAAGGATTTAGTTTCACATAACTTGGTTAAACAAACAAATAGAAAAGGAAAAGTATTATATGAGGTGGTAAAGAATGGAAATTAAAATAAAACCAATTACTCAAAATAAATTTAAAAATTCTATAAGTAATGAAGATTTAGAGGTAATAAACGGTTATTTAGCCGAAGTGAACGAACGATCTTACGGTGCTTACAAAAACCAGAAAGGAGCAATTATAGAAGCTATTGATACAATTAACAGACCTATAAGCATGATAAATATGGTTGATGTGAAAGGATATTTAAAAAATCATTTAGATACAAAAATTGGACTTAATTTTAAAACTAAAAAAACTTATCGTTCTTATCTGAATAGTTTTTTTATTTATTATCAAGGAATTTTATTAGAAAAAGGAATTGTGTATCAAAACCCAGTACCACCTAAGAATTTAGTAAAATTTACGGAAGATTCCAACGCTTATAAAAAGGTCTCCGAACAAGAAGGCGAAGTGTTTACTAAAGAATATCTTTTAGACTTACTCGAACGAACTAAAAAAATAAGCTTACGAGATTTTGTTTTTTTTGGAATTGAAATTGCCTGTGGAATGAGGATTTCTGAGTGTGTATCCATTAAAATTGAAAACATTAACCTTAACGAATGTTTCATTGAAACTGGATTTGAAAAGGAAGCACGAAAGTCTAAGAAAGGCTTATTATTCTTTTTTCCTAACAATTTTAAACCATATTTGGAGCTATATATGACAACGAGAAAAAAACAATCGATATGGCTTTTTCCCGGAAGAACATCTCATATTTTAAAGGGTGGCATGTATAGTTATTGTAAGGAAAAATACAATCTTACATCGTTTCATAGCTTTAGGAGAACATTGATAACCAATTACATAAAAAACGGATGCGATTTATTAATAAGCGAAATGTTAATGAACCATAAACCGTCAAGCGTTGAAGGAGCACATTATGTGAAGTTAAATCCTAAGGAACGAAGACCTTTCTACGATAAATTCTTTCCCTATAAAGAGTTTTTTTGTTTCTAATTTTTTAATTTTAATATTTTGTAATTTTGTAAAGTTCCAAACTTTTCAATATTAATGCTATATTATTATTATAGGACCGTTAATTCCTCAATTCTTTATTTCGACAAAAAGATTTGATTAAAAATCTACAAGTTTAAATATGAATATTTACATTATACTATTATAGAATATATTTTTATTTTTAATTTAAGCGTAGTGAATTGAATGAATAGATAAAGCAAATAAACCAATGTATTGGATTTTACTCATTAAACAACACTATCGATCTCTATTTCTTTAATCTAATTTTAAAAACATTAAGAGGACTCCTTCTTTTTCGATTTCAACCGTTAAAAATTGCCAGAGAGGGATCTATTCGTTCAATTTTTTCAACCTTAAAAAAAAA
>Ga0265297_10006901_pt1 | contig 16093 bp, 16 predicted proteins | sample Munlanlwell13791_FD_192502 | JGI IMG/M metagenome (GOLD analysis project Ga0265297, IMG submission 192502) | Leachate microbial communities from a municipal landfill in Southern Ontario, Canada - Leachate well 137-91 | ecosystem: Engineered > Solid waste > Landfill > Unclassified | place... | reverse complement strand
GCCCTTCGTTTGCCTGCGCTCGTTCCCCATTAACTCATCTGTTTATTCGATGAATCTTTCCAGCAGTCTTTAAGGAATCTCGGATTAACTTCAATTATCATATCGGCGGCGGCGCGTAATTCCTGTGATGTATTCTGCTTGCCGAACAGGGCGACTTCTACATGTTTGCCGTTGTCTTTAACCGCTTGGACGGCTCCCGCGAAGTCGTTATCCCCCGCCACCAGAATCGCTACATCGTAATTGCCTTTGTAGGCGTGGGTAATCATGTCCGTGGCGAGCTGCACGTCCGTTCCCTTTTCGTAGGGCGGCACGCTAGGCCAGTTGGTATAAACCAGCCGCCCCAGCCTTAGTTCGGTGTAGGGAATGGCTTTAATGCCATTGAAAAATGCCTGCTGCTGTTGATAAAGATCCGGTTCTTGCTTCTGTCCGACCTTGGCGTTGTAGTAGTAAATCCTGATGAGCTGGCGTTTGCGCAGCAGCTTGTCGCAGAATCTCCTTAAATCCAGGTCGAACCGATTGAAATGGGCCTTCAGTGAGTGGTAAAGATTACTACCGTCAACAAAAATCATCACCCTCTCCGCCATATCACACCTCCTAATTTATAATGAAAATAAATTGTTTTAATACCTATATTATATCGTCTTTATGTTAATTTTGCATCAGGTTGTTGTAAATTTTTGGTCAAATAGCACAAATCAATTGCCCGCACCACGAGGCGGATGTTATAATTGGCACGTAATCTGGCATGTTCGGAAAGTGTGGAGTTAGCTATGAAATTGACCCGTGAAGAAGTCCTGCATATCGCTCGTCTGGCGCGTATCGCTTTGACGGAAGCAGAGATAACCCGCATGAGTGAACAGTTGTCCGATTTGCTGGAGCACTTCGAGGTTTTACAAAAAGTGAACACGGACGACGTTCCCCCCACCGCCCAGTCCGTCAACCTGGAAAGCGTGATGCGGGGCGAGGACATTAAACCCTCCCTTTCCCCCAACGACGTTTTGGCTAACGCCCCCCGCCGTGAGGGCGACTATTTTAGAGTGAAGCCGGTGCTGGAATGAACATGGACTTAACGATTCACGAAGCCCACCGCCTGCTCAAGGAAAAGAAAATATCTTCCGTTGAGCTTACCAGCCATTACCTCGAGCGCATTAAAAACGTTGAATCTAGAACCAATGCCTTTACTACCGTTACGGGTGAACTGGCTTTAGAGCAGGCAAAAAAAGCCGACGTCGCTATATCTAAAGACGATATCCAGCCCCTTACCGGTATTCCTATCGCTATTAAAGACGTTATCTGCACCAAAGGCGTCAAAACCACCTGTTCCTCCAAGATGCTGGAAAATTTCGTCCCGCCCTATGACGCGATGGTGATGGAAAAACTCAACGCCGCCGGCGCGGTGATGCTGGGTAAAGCCAACATGGATGAGTTCGCTATGGGCTCCTCCACCGAGAATTCCGCTTTCTTTACCACCCACAACCCCTGGGACTTAGATCGTGTTCCCGGCGGTTCCAGCGGCGGTTCGGCGGTGGTAGTTGCCGCCGGCGAGGCCGTTTGTTCTTTAGGTTCGGATACCGGCGGCAGTATCAGGCAGCCGGCGGGCTTTTGCAGCGTCGTGGGCATGAAGCCCACCTACGGGCGCGTTAGCCGCTATGGCCTCGTCGCTTTCGCCTCCTCCCTCGACCAGATAGGTCCTCTGACGCAGGACGTTACCGACTGCGCTTTATTGCTTAATGCCATCTCCGGCCACGACGAAAGGGATTCTACCTCCGTACCCCGCCCCGTGCCGGACTACACAAAAAGTCTTAAGCCGGATTTGAAAGGTATGAAACTCGGCATCCCCAAAGAATACTACGTCGAGGGGATGCAAAAGGGCGTGGCAGACGCTATTCAAACCGCTATTAAAAAACTGCAGGAACTCGGCGCTATCGTAGAGGAAGTCTCTTTGCCCCACACCCCCTACGCCCTTGCCGTTTACTATATTATCGCTCCCTCCGAAGCCTCCGCCAACCTCTCGCGTTACGATGGCGTGAAGTACGGCTACTCTTATAAGGATGGTACAATGTGGGAGAACATTGAGAAGACCCGCGAGGACGGTTTTGGCCCGGAGGTCAAACGGCGCATTATGCTCGGCACTTACGCCCTTTCTGCTGGTTTCTACGATGCCTGGTATCTTAAAGCGCAAAAGGTGCGTACCTTAATCCTCCGTGAGTTCGACGCCGTCTTTGAAAAGTACGACGCTTTAATTACACCCACCTCCCCCACCGTCCCCTTTAAAATCGGTGAAAAAACCGACGACCCGCTTGCCATGTACCTTAGCGACATCTGCACACTTCCTATTAATATCGCTGGTGTGCCGGGCGTCTCTATTCCCGCCGGCTTTGTGGATGGACTCCCCGTCGGTATGCAGATTATTGGCAAACACTTCGCCGAAGAAACCATCCTCCGCGTCGCTTACGCCTACGAGCAGGCAACCGACTGGCACAAACAAAAGCCGGAGATAAAGTAGTGTAGAAATGTGCTATGATATAGTCACAGATTGGTGTTAAGGGGTAGTAACATGAAATATACAATCATAATAGAAAAAGGGCGAGAATCCGGTTTCGTGGCTTATGCCCCGGCGCTAAAAGGCTGTGTCTCGCAGGGAAAAACCAAATCTGAAGCGCTAAAGAACATTAAAGAAGCTATGGAAGCCTACGTCGAGGCTCTTATCGAAGATGGACTACCGCTGCCTACGGAAATAGGGAAAGACACTATTGAACTTGAGGTCGCTACCCGGTGACCAAACTGCCTAGAGGACTCTCCGGGAAAGAAGTCATCAAGGCGTTAGAAAAAACAGGGTTCTATGTAAAACGTCGCAAAGGCAGTCACGTAGTTTTAAGAAAAGATACCCCCTTCGCTCAAGTTGTAGTTCCCGACCATAAAAGCATTGATACCGGCACACTGGATTCAATCATTGATGGTGCCGGTCTTTCAATCGAGGATTTTATAAAACTCCTTTAGAACTAATGAATAATCAACATTTCTCCCCCGGCCAAACAATCGTCCTACGCCAGATGTTCTGCGGCAAAATATGGGAGGCCCACCCCGCTATTATTGAACGCGATACGCCGGAACTCCTGGTATCTTTTTACCCCTCTGGCGCCGTCCGTAAAAAGCCCGTCCCCAAGGTTAGTCCTGCCCAACGCCTTAATAACTCTTGGTTGTTTGTTGATGACGTTTGGGGTTTTGGCGGTATCCTCCGCCTCACTATTCCCGGTGAGAAATACTCTGTCCTCCTACTCCGCAACGCTGATGGCTCTCTTTACGAATGGTACATCAATCTTGAAGAGCCGATGCGCCGCACTCCCATAGGCTTTGACTATAATGACAATGTTCTAGACGCCGTTATCGCTCCTGATTTTTCTACCTGGGAATGGCATGATGAAGACGAGTTGGAGGAAGCCGTAGCCGCCGGACTTTATACACCGGAGCAAGCGGCGTCCTTATATACCGAGGGCGAACGTGTCGTTAACTGGCTCCGTTCCGGCAAATCTCCCTTCAATATCTGGGAAAAGTGGCGCCCCGACCCCGCCTGGAATGTTCCCGTCCTACCGGGCGGTTGGGATGTGTTATAATTAAGTTTTTATGAAAGATATTCACGACCAGATTCCCCTCGCCGAATTTGACCCCGACCGTAAAGGCATCATCGAGCCGTCGGAACATATTGCCGCGGAAAGCCCCACCCCGTACTGCGTGCTGGCTATTTATACTGCCGTCATAGAAAAACTTGAACAAGAGAGCAAGCTTAAGCCCACCCGTCCGTTTCGCGCTATAGAAGGTTTTTACCAGATATACCTCTTAGAGCATGAAGGGCAGCAGCTGGTGGTAGTCAATCCGGGCATCGGCGCGCCGCTGGCGGCGGGCGTGCTGGACGAGATGATTGCCTTTGGCTGTCGCAAGTTTGTAGCATGCGGCTCCGCCGGTGTGCTGGACTCCACCCTCGACCGCGGCCATGTAATCATCCCGGTCAAGGCTTTAAGGGATGAAGGGTCGTCTTTCCATTACCTCCCACCCTCCCGCTTTGTAGATGCTGATAAAGAGGTTGTGCGTAAATTGGAGGCGGTATTGCAGAAAAACAACGTGCCGTATACCACCGGCATCACCTGGACCACCGACGCTATTTATCGTGAGACTCGCGGCAAGGTGGCTAAAAGGCGTGCCGAAGGCTGCATCGCTGTAGAGATGGAGTGCGCCGCTTTTCTGGCGACGGCCAAATTCCGCAACGTTAAATTAGGGCAATACCTTGAAGCTTACGATGACGTCAGCGGTGAGACCTGGGACAAACGCCACGTTGATGATAGACTGGCGTTGCAGGAAAAGCTCTTCTGGCTTTCCGTACAAGCCTGTTTAACGCTTTAAGGTCTTGTTTGCACCCCCGTAAAATGTTATCCTGATATTATCTGTTTTCATCTCGGCTGATTCTTATTTAAGGAGGAGGATATGCTGAAAGACATCTTAAAAATCCTGGAAAACGATGCCCATGCTTCGGAGAAGCAAATAGCTACTATGGTCGGCGTATCCGCCGCCGAGGTGACCAATGTCATCAAACAAGCGGAAAAAGACCGCGTTATCCTAAAGTACAAAACCGTGGTTAACTGGGATAAAGCGGACGGCGATGAGCATGTCTGGGCGCTTATCGAAGTTAAGGTAAAACCAGAACCGGAAGCCGGCTTCGATGCCATTGCCTCCCGCGTTGCCCGTTACGAGCAGGTGCGGTCTTTATACCTCGCTTCCGGCACTTACGACCTGCTATTGGTGGTGGTGGATAAATCCGAACACAAGGTGGCGGACTTTGTTTCCCAGAACCTGGCGCACATTGATGGCGTGCAGGCAACCGTCACCCACTTCGTCCTCAAGCGTTATAAGGACGATGGTGAATTACTTGATGGGGGAGAGGGGGTTAAACGGCAGCAGGTCGTCCTTTAAACACTGCCGTTAAATCGCCATGACTGCAAAAAAGTCCCCATTGGATAAGTTTATCTCAAAACGGGCTAATAACGTCTCCCCGTCGGGTATACGCAAGTTCTTTGACCTTTTACAGGATATGGAAAACGTTATCTCTTTAGGCGTCGGTGAGCCGGATTACGCCACGCCCTGGCACATTAGCGAGGCCGCGGTCAAGAGCCTTGAAAAAGGTTATACCATGTACACCTCTAACTCCGGTATTCTTGAGCTTAGGAATCTGACCAGCCAGTACCTGAAGGACAAATACGGCATCAGCTATAAACCGGAAGGCGAGATACTGATAACCGTGGGCGTTAGCGAGGCTCTGGACCTGGCAATGCGCGCTATCCTTAACCCCGGCGATGAGGTCATCATGACCGACCCGCATTACGTGGCTTACGATGCCGCGGTCATCCTTGCCGAGGGTAAACCGGTGATGGTACGTACTTCCGCTAAAAACAACTTCGCCGTCGAGGCTAAAGACATCGAATCTAAGATTACCAGTAAAACCAAGGCGATTCTCATTGGCTTCCCTTCCAATCCCACCGGCGCTATTATGACGCGCCAGAAGCTTTTGGACCTCGCGGCGGTCGCCAAAAAACATAATCTCCTGGTCATCTCTGATGAGATTTACGCCCGCCTCACCTATGAAGGCGAGCACACCTGCTTTGCCAGTTTGCCGGGTGTTAAAAACAACACGATACTCCTTGGCGGCTTCTCTAAAGCCTACGCCATGACCGGCTGGAGGGTCGGCTACGCTGTAGCCCCGCCGGAAATCATTGCCGCCATGACCAAGATACACCAGTACACTATCATGTGCGCTCCAACCCCCGCCCAGGTGGCCGCTATCGAGGCGTTAAAAACCGGCGAGCCGGATGTCGTGGAAATGGTAGAGGACTATAACCGCCGGCGTAAGGTTATTGTCAAAGGCTTTAACGATATCGGGCTTCCCTGCTTTGAGCCCAAGGGCGCTTTTTATGCCTTCCCCTCCATAACCCCCACCGGCCTCACCTCCGAGCGGTTCTCCGAGGCTTTGCTTAAAGAGGAGAAGGTCGCGGTGGTGCCGGGTTCTGCTTTCGGCAAGTGCGGCGAGGGCTTTATCCGCTGTTGTTACGCCACCTCTTTAGCCGAAATCGAAGAAGCCCTTAACCGTATGGAACGCTTTGTTAAAAAACATAAGAAGTAACATCTTTCAGAAAAAGTCGGGATAATTTTAAAACAGAAAATAGATGGGGCGGGTTGTTCAGCCCGCCCCGTTTTTTCCACCCCCCTAAACGCCTTCACTCCAAAAGAGTATATACTATAAATGTGAAAACTAGCGCTAAAATCATTATTACTATAGCTGCAATAGTAGTCCTCATTGCCTTGGGCTACTTAATGCTGTGGCTCTTCGGCGACGGCATGGACCTGTCATGGGAGGCGTTTTCGCCGTTTATCCTGATTTTCAGCACGGCAGGAGGGCTTGTTATACCTGCCGTTATCAACTCTAAAAAACTGAACAAAATCTGGCGGGTGCTAATCTGTATCGCTGTACTTGCTTTAGTTTTAGTAATAGAACTGGGGCTGACGACTTTATACGGTGCAGGATTTTATAACTCTTAATTGGGTTCTCTTTTATCTTCTCTCTGCAGCAGCCATATCATCACCATGCATAAAACCGACGCTATAATCCCCATGATAAACGCCCAGTTGTAGCTGCCCGTCACATCGTATATCTTCCCTGCTATCCAGGGGCTCGCCGCCCCGCCGAATCCCGTCACGAAAAGCACCACCCCCATCAGTGTTGCCATCACCTTGGTCCCGAAGAACCTTGAAACAACCAACGGAATCTGCGTGACTTCCCCGCCGTATGCCACCCCGAAGAATATCGCAAAGATATAAAACATCCAGGCCGATTTTGCGAACAGCAGCAGTATAAATGATATCGCCTGGAATATGCAAATTAGCCACAGGCTCTTATATAAACCTATCTTTTCTGCCACCACCCCGGTTGAAAGCCGCCCCACCAGACTGATGCCCCCGATAACACTCATAAATGTCGCCGCCAATAATGGGTCTATCCCGATGTCCGTTGCGTGGTTGACCAGGTGCACCAGCACTATCTGCGTGGCAAAAAGGAATAATGTGAAACAAAACATTACCAGCCATAAACGGATGTCTTTAATAGCGCCGCCTACTGTCTCTGTCGTCTTGTTTTGCTTTACTTCTGTCGGTGGAGGTTGCGCCGGTTCCTTGAATAATAAAGCCCCTCCCGCTACCAGTATCCCCGCAGCAATGCCGACGATGATAAACGTCTGCGACCAGTCATAAGCGCTGACCAGTCTCTCGGTTGCGGGGACGATGAGCAGCGTGCCCAGCCCGGAGCCGGAAGCGACGATGCCCAGCGCCAGCCCGCGGTTTTTAGTGAACCACCGTGAAACTACCGCCGAACCGATGCCGAAAATGCCGCTGACGCCAATGGCTTCTACAATACCGTAGGTGAGGAAGAACTGCCACAGCGTCGTTACCTGGCTGGAGAGTACGTAGCCTGCCGCTATCATCAAGCCGCAGAAGACCAGCGCCTTGCGTGCCCCGAATTTATCCGCCAGCCACCCGGTGCCGATGGCCGCCGCTCCTCGGAAAATCATAGAGAGTGAATATATCAGGGAAACCGAAGCGCGGTCCCATTGAAAATAGTCGGCGAGGGGTTTAAAAAAGACGCTGTAGCTGTAGATGAGCCCGTAAGTGACAAAAATCATCAGGGCGCCGGCAACGGCTATCATCCACCCGTAGTTGGAGGGGTGTGGTGTGGTGTCTTTAGCGCCCGGTAGTGTATAGTTGTTCATGGGCAGGAACCTTGAGTTTTACCCCAGCCCTACCGCCTTTTGCACTTTAGCCAGCGTCTTTTGCGCCAGCGGGTGGGCTTTAGCCGCCCCCTCCGCCAGTACCTTATCTATATACCCTGCCTCGTAGTTGATTTTCTGGTAGCGTTCCTGTAGCGGCCGCAGTCCTTCGATGACTACTTCCGCCAGCGCTTTCTTAAAGTCCCCGTAACCCTTACCAGCAAACTTAGCCTCGATGTCCTTGTCCTTCTCGCCGGTAAAGGTTTTATAAATTGTTAGTAGATTGTATATTCCAGGGCGCTTTTCGTCAAAGACCACCGTCGTCTCGGAATCTGTCGTCGCCCGCATAATTTTCTTCTGGATTACGTCCGGCGGGTCGAGTAAAGCAATAGCGTGGTTGGGGGCTTCCTCGCTCTTGCTCATCTTCTTGGTGGGGTCATCCAGTCCCATAATGCGCGCCCCAATCTCTGCTATCCGTGGCTCAGGGATGGTGAAAACGTCGCCATAGATATTGTTGAAGCGTAGCGCCGCGTCGCGCGTTAGCTCCACGTGTTGTTTCTGGTCTTCGCCTACCGGCACCACGTCCGTGTCGTAGAGTAAAATGTCCGCCGCCATCAGCGCCGGGTAGTCGAAAAGCCCCACGCTTACCTGTTCCTTTTGCTTGCTGGATTTTTCCTTGTACTGCGTCATCCGCCCCATCCAGCCCATCGGTATAAAGCAGTTTAGTATCCACGCCAGTTCGCTGTGCTCGTGCACGTGCGACTGTACAAAAACGATGGACTTTTGCGGGTCGATGCCCGCCGCCAGGAGCAGCCCGGTTACCTCGCGGATTTTAGACTTTAACTGCTTGGGGTCCTGCTGGATGGTGATGGCATGCAGATCGACGATGCAGAAGATGTTATCGTATATATCTTGGTCCGCCGCCCAATGGCGTGTGGCCCCGATATAGTTGCCGATGTGTATATTGCCCGTCGGCTGGATGCCGGAAAAGACGCGCTTTTTCATGGGGACCTCCTGACAGGAAAATTCTAACACAGTGAAAAACATAATAACAAGGTTGCAAAAATACGATTTTGAATATTACCTGATTGACCTCGCCACCGCCTTCTTGCTAGGATTGTTTCATTAGAGGTGAATCATGATAAAAAGCTTTAACGGTAAAACCCCCCGCGTTGCCACCACCGCTTTTGTCAGCGAGGCGGCTTATGTCGTCGGCGACGTTGAAATCGGCGAGCATTCCAGCATCTGGCCCGGCGCCGTCATCCGCGGCGATACGGGCAAGGTCGTCATCGGCAGTTACACCGCCATCGAGGATAATTGCGTCGTTCACTCCGGCATCCCCGGCGATGGTGATACCTTTATCGGCGACTACTGCAACATCGCCCACGGCGCCATGGTTCACTGCAAGAGCATCGGCAACAACGTGATGATTGGTATCAACTCCACCATTCTGCACGGCGCAAAAATTGGTAACTACTGCCTCATCGGGGCGCACTGTCTGGTGGGGGAGAACATGATTATTCCCGATAATTCCTTCGTCGTCGGTGTGCCGGGCAAGGTAAAAAGTAAGGTGCCGGCAAAGCTCATGTTCTGGCTGGAAAGAGTCCCCAAAGAATACGCCGACTTCGGGGCGCAATACAAAGCAGAAGGACTTTAATTATTAACGCCATTCCCGCGGAGCCGAGAATTCATCCACCCTTACTCGTCTCCCACTTTGAAAAAGGGGGATTAAGGGGGATTTCCCCCAAATATGACATACAGTTGTCTGGTATTTTAGGCTACAATTAAAAAAAGAGGGAAAGGCAATGGTTACTAAAAAGTACGAATACCATCGCATTGAAAGATTGGCGGAACAGCTTAAAGTCGCCAATGTCGCCCCCGCTATCATTAACGACATCATGGACGGCGGCGATAAAGTCCTGCGTAAAACCCCTCCCGCCAAAAAGGCCGACTGGCTCCGCGGCGCTATGTTAAAAATGAACAACCTCCTTGACGTTAAGACGCGTAAAGCCGTCCGCGAGGGCTGTGCCTGCTGCCTTGGCGGCAAACGACTTAAAATTTCCCAAACTGTTTTTAAAGAAAACAATACCCTTGAAGAAAGGGTAAAAGCCGTCAGTGCCTCCCGCGTCGTCGGCAACGTTACACTGCAGTCCAACGGTGAAATCCTCGCCCTGTTCGATATGCAAAAAGAGCCGCCGTATCGTTGTTATTGCCTGGGGCAGGCTAAAGAACCCCTCCCCATTACCTACTGCTTTTGCTGCGGCGGCCACGTCAAACACCACCTCCAGGTCGCTTTAGGTAAAAATCTCGACTGCACCACTCGTTCTTCGGCGCTTTCCAGCGGCGGCAAGTTCCCCTGCGCCTTTAGCTTTAAGATATTGGAGTAACGTTATGATAGAACTGCCGGAAGCTTATAACTTAGCCAAACAGCTTAACGAGACCGTTAAGGGTAAGAAAATCGTTAGGGTATTAGCCAATTTTTCGCCGCACAAATTTGCCTGGTACCACGGTGACCCTAAAGATTATGACGCCCGCCTGCGCGGTAAAACGATAGGCGAATCCACCAATCGCGCCGGTATCGTTGAGATGCGTACCGACGACGCCTTTCTGCTCTTTTCCGACGGTGTGTCTTTAAAGTTTCACGGCAAAGATGAAAAACGCCCCCCAAAACATCAATTGATTTTGGAGTTCGAGGACGGCACGGCTTTAAGCGGCTCCGTCCAGATGTACGGCGGGTTGGTTTGCTTTAGGGGTAACGAATACCAGAGTAAGTATTACGACATTGCCAGGTCCAAGCCCTCACCCCTGACCGGCGCGTTTGACTGGACATACTTTAGTGAAATGATAAACTCCCCCGAGATGCAGAAGCTTAGAGCCAAAGCCTTCCTCGCCACCGAACAGCGCATTCCCGGTTTGGGCAACGGCGTCTTGCAGGACATTCTCTACAACGCCAAAATCCACCCCAAACAAAAAATCTCTGACCTTAACCCCGACGATAGAAAGAGCCTCTTTAAATACATTAAGTCCACCCTCAAAGAAATGACGGACAAAGGCGGCAGAGACGTTAGTAATGATATTTTTGGAAAACCGGGAGGCTATGTCACCAAATTAAGCCAGCACACTCTGGATAAGCCCTGCCCGGTCTGCGGCGGTAAAATCTTTAAACAGCCCTACATGGGCGGCAGTATCTACTTCTGCAACGGCTGCCAGAAATTCTAGTTTGTTCTGTCATTCTGACCCTGAGCTTGCCGAAGGGGAAGAATCTCGTTATAGGGTAGCGGGGTGCCAACTACTACATCTTCTCCGGCGCGTCCATACCCATCAGGTTCAGTGTTCTCCCCAGCACCAGCTTGGCGGCTTTAACCAGCTTTAGCCGCGCCGCCGTCATCGCCTTGTCGTCGCTGACCACCCGGCAGTCTTTATAAAAAGCGTGGAAGGCCGTCGCCAAGTCCTGCGCATAATAGGTCAGGTGGTGCGGCTCTAAAGTGGTGGCGATGGTTTCCACCAGCTCCGGCAGTTGCAGCATTTTCCGAATTAACACCAGTTCTGGTTCTGTCGTTAACAAAGACACATCACCACCCTCGTCCGTTGCCCCTTTTTCCTCCGCCACCCTTAAAATACTGGCGATGCGCGCGTGGGCGTACTGTACGTAAAAAACCGGGTTTTCCGCGCTTTGTTGCTTCGCCAGCTCCATGTCAAAGTCCATCTGGCTGCTCGCCGCGCGCGATAGGAAGATAAACCGGCAGGCGTCCGTCCCGGCTTCTTCCAGTAATTCTTTAAGCGTTATCATGTCGCCGGAACGCTTTGATATTTTGACTATTTCCCCGCCCCGCCGTAAAGTCACCATCTGGTTGATAATGAATTCCAGCCGCGCCGGGTCAACCCCGAATGCGCCGACTACTGCCTTCATGCGCGAGGTGTGCCCCATATGGTCGGCGCCCCAGATATCAATGACTTTATCGAACTTGCGCTCGATGAATTTATTATAATGGTAGGCAATGTCCGCCGCGAAGTACGTCGGTACACCGTTGCCGCGGATGACCACGTTGTCTTTGTCCTCCCCCAGCGCTGTGGAAACGAACCAAGTCGCCCCTTCCTTCTCCGCGACGTACCCCTTCTTTTTAAGCAGCTCCATCACCTTGTCGAACTGCCCGTTCTCGTAAAGCGTCTTCTCGCTGTACCAGACGTCGTACTCCACCCGCAGGTTTTTCAGGTCTTCCCGCACGCCTTGCAGGATGGTCGCCAGCCCCATTTTCCCCAGCTCTTCGATTCCCTCCGCCGGCGGCATCTTTAAGAATCTGTCGCCCTCTTTTTGTTTGATGTCCTCCGCCAACTCCGCCATGTAGTTGCCGTGATATCCGGCTTCGGGCATCGCGGCGTCCTTGCCCAGCGCCTGCTGATACCGCGCCCATAACGATTCTTTAAAGGCGTCCATCTGGCTGCCCGAATCGTTAAAGTAATATTCCTTGGTAACGTCAAATCCCGCTGACGTCATTACGTTACATAATGTTGAACCGATAACCGCCCCGCGTCCTGCCCCCACGTGCAATGGCCCGGTAGGGTTCGCGCTGACGAACTCAATCTGGATTTTTTGCCCCTTGCCCGTGTTAATGTTCCCATAAGCTTTACCGCTCTTTAAAACCTCATCCACCTGCCCCGCCAGCCAATCTGTTTTAAGCGTAAAGTTGATGAATCCCGGCGGCGCTATATCCGCCTTCTCTATCTCCCGGGAGGGCGGCATGCACGCAATAATCTCCTTGGCGATGTCCATCGGTTTCATCTTGGCAACTTTGGTCAGCTTTAACGGCACGCTGCAGGAATAATCGCCGTGCCCTGCATTTTGCGGGTGCTCGATGATGATTTCCGGCATGTCGAAAGCCGGCAGCTTACCGTCCTTCTGCGCCTTCCCGATGGCTTTGGAAACTAAATCGTTAATCGTCTGCTTAAGCATAAAAATACGAGTAAATTATAACATAGAGAAACATAGATTAACATTTGATTTTCGTTCGTGCCTGTATCATAATTTTGATACTATGCCGTCTGACAGTCTTTCCTTAGAAGTAAAAAAGTGCACTAATCTCTCCGTTAGCGAGCCCGCAGAAATCCTCAGGCTGTGTAACCGTGCGTACGAGAGGGATTTGACTCACCTACTACCGACTTTTCACGATGCCACCCATGTCCTCGGGCGCGTTGACGGTAAATTGGTCACCCACGCCTTGTGGGTTACGCGCTGGCTCCAAAGCGGTGATAAACCTCTCTGGCGCACCGCCTTTGTAGAAGCTGTCGCCACTGACCACGCATACCGCCGCCGCGGTTATGCCTCCGCCGTCATGCGCCGTGTAGAAGAAGAAATCCAGGACTATGACATCGGAGGCCTTTGCACCGGCGGTTCGCAGCATTTATATCAAACGGTAGGCTGGCAGTTATGGCAAGGTCCCCTTTCTATCCGCCTGAAAAACGGCACATTCATGCCCACGCCGGATGAACACAGCGTCATGGTCCTTCCCCTCCCCAAAACCCCACCCTTTAACCTCGCCTCCCCCCTCTCCGCCGAATGGCGTCAAGGCGAATTGTGGTAAAATTCACCATTTTTATCGCCTCTCCCCTCGCGGGAGAGGACTAAGGCGAGGGGGTAAAGCATGTCAAACCTCCCTTAATGAAATGGTCCCCCAAAAAACTCCTCCAAAACCCCCCAAATCTTATTGACAAACACAAACGCCAGGTGATATTATTATATTTGCGTATGAAGAAGGCACAAACATAGTAAGTTCCCCCTGGTGGTAAATAAACCAGACAACTTGGTCTGGTGGGCAAAAACCGCCAGACCTTTTCTTTTGCCTTCCGCACCTTAAAAACTGAATAGCAACGAGCCAAAGTGTCAAAACAATTCATCTGTAAAAATGTATCTAGTATCAAATCTGAAGCAGGTCAAGCGTTAAGGGCATACGGTGGATGCCTTGGCATCAAGGGCCGAAGAAGGGCGTGGCAAGACTGCGATAAGCTCCGGGTTACTGTCTAGCAAGTTTATCCGGAGATACCCGAATGGGGCAACCCGGTTCCGTAAAACGGAATCACCGCCAGTTGAACACATAGACTGGCTGGAGGTAAGTGGGGGAAGTGAAACATCTCAGTACCCCGAGGAAAATAGAAAGAAATTGATTCCCTTAGTAGTGGCGAACGAACGGGGAATAGCCTAAACCCGGTAAACCTAACGGCGTCAGGGCCTATGTTTACCAGGTGTTGTAAGACAGGTCTGACTAAACCTGGAATAAGTCAAGGAGTTACAAACCCAACCCTAGTTGAAGGTCCCTGGAAAGGGCCACCACAGACGGTGATAGTCCAGTAAACGAAAGGGGTAAGCTCCTAACCTGTTCTTGAGTACCACGGGACACGAGGAATCCTGTGGGAAGCTACCCAGCCCACTGGGTAAGGCTAAATACCCTTGATGACCGATAGTGAACCAGTACCGTGAGGGAAAGGTGAAAAGAACCCCGGGAGGGGAGTGAAATAGTTTCTGAAACCGTATGCTTACAAGCAGTTAGAGTCCCGGTTTACCGGGATGATAGCGTGCCTATTGAAGAATGAGCCGGTGAGTTAATTTATGTGGCTGGTTAAGTCATTAAGTGATGGAGCCATAGCGAAAGCGAGTCTTAATAGGGCGAAATAGAGTCGCATAGATTAGACCCGAAGCCGGGTGAGCTATCCATGGCCAGGATGAAGCTCCGATAAAATCGGAGTGGAGGTCCGAACTAATTAGCGTTGCAAAGCTACTGGACGAGCTGTGGATAGGGGTGATATGCCAAACGAACCCGGTGATAGCTGGTTCTCCCCGAAATGCATTGAGGTGCAGCCTTAGGTGTTCGTTAATGGAGGTAGAGCTCTGGATGGACTAAGGGGCGAGTAGCTTACTAACTCCAACCAAACTTCAAATTCCATTAACTCAGAACCTAGGAGTGAGACAGCGGGGGATAAGCTCCGTTGTCAAAAGGGAAACAGCCCAGACCATCAGCTAAGGTCCCCAAGAACAGGCTAAGTGGGAAAGGAAGTTTAATTGCACAGACAGCCAGGAGGTTGGCTCAGAAGCAGCCACCCTTTAAAGAATGCGTAATAGCTCACTGGTTTAGTGGTTGTGCGCCGACAATCCAACGGGGCTTAAGCCTGTCACCGAAGCTATGGCTTCCTTCGCAAGAAGGAGGGGTAGGGGAGCGTTCCTATTAGCTGTGAAGCTGTTCCGTGAGGAACTGTGGAGCAATGGGAAGTGAGAATGCCGGCATGAGTAGCGCAAGACGTGCGAGAAACACGTCCACCGAAAACCTAAGGATTCCTACGGAAGGTTAATCCGCGTAGGGTTAGTCGGGCCTAAGCTGAGGCCGGAAGGCGTAAGCGATGGACAACGGGTTATTATTCCCGTACCGCTGTTGTGGAGCCAAAGGAGGGACGCGGTCAGGCAAGCCAGGCATACGTATTGGACATCGTGTGTCATCTATTCTAGGCGATGCCGGGGCAGGTAAATCCACTCCGGATATTGTAGCTGAAAATAGGGGGAAGTTGAGGAGAAATCCAACGCGACCTGGCCCATCCTATGCCGCCAAGAAAAACTTCGTTGCCTTTGAAACATCAGCGCCCGTACCGCAAACCGACTCTGGTAGGTGGGGATAAAAGTCCCAAGGTGATCGAGACAACTCTCGTTAAGGAACTCGGCAATCTTACCCCGTAACTTCGGGAAAAGGGGTGCCTTGTTTTATCAATGAGGTGGCACATAATTGGCCCAAGTGACTGTTTAACAAAAACACAGCTCTCTGCAAAAGCGTAAGCTGAAGTATAGGGGGTGATACCTGCCCAGTGCTGGAAGGTTAAGGAGAGAGGTCAGCGCAAGCGAAGCCTTGAACCGAAGCCCCAGTGAACGGCGGCCGTAACTATAACGGTCCTAAGGTAGCGAAGTCCCTTGTCGGGTAAGTTCCGACCCGCACGAATGGTGTAACAACTTGGGCGCTGTCTCAACGAGAGGCTCGGTGAAATTGAATTAGCCGTGCAGATGCGGCTTACCCGCGGACGGACAAAAAGACCCCGTGGAGCTTTACTACAACTTGGCACTGAGTCTGAGTTTATTTTGTGTAGGATAGGTGGGAGGCTTTGAAGTCGCGGCGCCAGCCGTGATGGAGCCACCGTTGAAATACCACCCTGAATCAATTTAGCCTCTAACTTCTGTGCAAGCAGAAGGACCGTGCCTGGCGGGTAGTTTGACTGGGGCGGTCGCCTCCTAAATTGTAACGGAGGCGCGCAAAGGT
>Ga0265297_10006900_pt1 | contig 16093 bp, 15 predicted proteins | sample Munlanlwell13791_FD_192502 | JGI IMG/M metagenome (GOLD analysis project Ga0265297, IMG submission 192502) | Leachate microbial communities from a municipal landfill in Southern Ontario, Canada - Leachate well 137-91 | ecosystem: Engineered > Solid waste > Landfill > Unclassified | place... | reverse complement strand
AATCCGAAGGACTTAAAGCGTTTCTTTCGGCAATCGAAGCCGCCAGAACGCCAAGCTCATCGGGTTTCAATTTCAACAGATGCGACGGATGATCGGCCGGCAACTCAAGACGCCGCGCCGCTTCCCTGTTGGCGTGGTCAATTTCGGCGGAGGTGTCGAACGCGCAAGGAACGGAATACGTGACGCCCATATAGCTCACATATTCAAGGCCGTTTGCGAACGCGCCGACGGCAAGCAAGTCGGCCATAATCGAAGGCAGGCGCAAGGAGCTGGTTGATTGCGCGATCCAAAGCGCGGCTTCGGCGTCAATGCGCGCGCGGTGACGATACAGTCCGTATAGTTCCGCGAGAGGCGACGGCAGGTCTGTCTGAGCCGTCAAAAAGTCGCGGCTGACGTGATTCTCCGTCCCGCGATGATTGCGGCGGAAATAATCTATCTCGGCGGCAGTAAGGGGCAGGGAAGACCCGGCGTCGAAAAAATCCTCGAGCGTGTAACCGCATATATGAGAAATCGTATTCCAATCGTCCGCATGCGGCTCTTTATCGACCGAAGGGATGCCGTCCCTTCGTCCAAAAGGAGAAGAAATAAGGTCGATGGGAAATTCCTGTCTTGTTAAGCGCGCCAGCCATTCAAGCAAGTGGGGGCCGCGCGCCGAGACAGCTGAAGATTCCGTCGGAGCCTGGTTGGTGTTAGCGGCGGTCAATCGCAAATTCATAACAAGTCCCGCGATGAAAGTTTAAGGATTCGATTCGACGGCACGAGGAGACTAAAGAGATGATTGACTTGACATATCGCGTGAATCTTTTAGCCGATGAAATACTTTCGGGTAAGCGAAAATTTACGATGATGAATCAAAATTAAGTTTATCTCGTGCGTTGTGCTGTCCGAGTCACACATTGTTTCGATAGGGCAATGGTGAAAAAATTATGTGTCGCAAAATTTTTTCTGCGGCGCGTCGCTCGATTTATAGAGTCATTTCCGCGCGTTGCGGAGTCTTCCGGTAGCGGAACGTTACGATGTTTTTGCCGTTTCGAGTCCGGGAACGGGAAAACGCTCGCACATCGTTCTTGTCTCTTCGCGAAGTTTTGCCGAAAGAGAGTCATCGTTCGGTGTGCGTAAAACCTGAAGCATGATTCTTGCGAGTTGCTTCATCTCAGGCTCTTTCATGCCGCGCGATGTCGCGGCGGGCGTGCCGAAACGGATTCCGCTCGGTCTCATCGGCGGATTCGGATCGTCGGGGATGACGTTTTTATTTAGCGTTATGCCGACGCGATCAAGCGCGCGTTCCGCAATATCCCCTGTGATGCCGAAGCCCGTTGCGACATTGATGACGATCAGATGATTTTCCGTGCCGCCGGTGATCAAATGCGCGCCGCCCACCATTAGCTCTTTCGCAAGCGTTTGAGCGTTGACGAGCACTTGTTTCGCGTAAGCCTTGTAAGCGTCGGTCTGAACCAATTTCAACATCACGGCCATGGCCGCGATAGCATGCATGTGCGGGCCGCCCTGCATGCCGGGGAATACCGATTTGTCTATGGCCGCGGCGAATTTCTTTTTGCACAAGATCATGCCGCCGCGAGGGCCGCGCAAAGATTTATGCGTCGTCGTCGTGACGACATCGAATCCGAAATCGAGAGGATTTTTTAAAGCGCCGCCCGCAATCAGTCCGCCCAGATGGCTGACGTCGGCCATCAAGAGAGCGCCTGCCTCATCGGCGATTTTTCTGAAACCAGCGTAATCGTATTCGCGCGGATAGGAAGAATGACCGCAAATAATAAGTTTCGGCTTTGTTTCAAGCGCGATCTTGCGGACTTTGTCGAGATCAATGACGCCGCTTGGAATTTCGGTGCGATAGCGGGCAAATTTAAAAATCTTCGCCATATTGGTGATGGGATGGCCATGCGAAAGATGCCCCCCATGAGTCAAATCCATGCCGAGGATCACATCGCCGGGTTCCAAAAGTCCGAAATAAACGGCTTCGTTCATCGGACAGCCGGATAGGGGTTGAACGTTGGCATGTTCGGCGCGGAAAACGGATTTGGCGCGTTCGCGGGCAAGCGTTTCGACGGTGTCCGTGTTTTCCTGTCCGCCGTAGTAGCGGCGACCCGGATAGCCTTCGGAGTATTTGTTATTAAAAACGGAGCCGAGCAGGGCATAGACTTCGGGGAAACAGTAACTTTCGGACGGTATAAGCTCGATTCCCTCGCTTTGGCGCTTTTCTTCGTTCATCAGGGCGTCGAAAATCTCGCTATCGGATTTTTGCAGGCGGTCTAGAGCGGCAGATGAATAGGTAAAATTTGTCATTCATAGCTCCCATAAACGCAATATTTAGCCCCAAGCCTGCTTAATTGAGGATGGGTTCCGAGTAAAGAAGGATTATTCTTAATGTGTTAGGCGAGGTTGGAGGGCCAAGGGTTCTTCTTGCCATAATAAGGCCAAAACCTTAAAGTCCCCGCCCATGAAGGAAACGACGACACCCATTCCGGCGGACATCGCCGCCCTTAGTTTTGAGGATGCTTTGGCTGAGCTTGAAAAGCTGGTTAAGCAACTTGAAGACGGCAAGGCGAAGCTTGATGATTCGATCAAGGCCTACGAACGCGGCGCTTTGCTGAAAAGACATTGCGAAGCAAAACTGCGCGAAGCTCAGGCCAAGATCGAACAGATTGCCGTCAACGCCGACGGTACGATTTCGTCCAAGCCCTTTAATACGTAACCTCAACCCCCTTTCATTTCATGCCCTCCATCAGCCCGTCACTTGCTTCCGCGATGTCCGAGTCCGCCAATGCCGTCGTCGAGGCTTTAGAACGTCTTTTGCCGATATCCGAATTTCCGGAAAACAAGCTGTTCGAAGCAATGCGTTACGCAACGCTTAGCGGCGGCAAAAGGTTGCGTCCCTTTCTGGTGATAAGCTCGGCGCGTATTTTCGGCGTGAGCGGGGAATGCGCCCTTCGCACGGCAGCGGCTGTCGAGTGCGTGCATTGTTATTCGCTCGTGCATGACGATTTGCCCGCCATGGATAATTCCGACCTTCGCCGCGGAAATCCGACGGTGCATAAGAAATTCGACGAAGCGACGGCCGTTCTTGCGGGCGACGCGTTGCTGACGATCGCCTTTGAAATTCTTTCCGATCCTCGCACGCACGAAGACCCCGCGGTTCGTTGCCGCCTTGTCTCGGCTCTTGCTCGCGCATCCGGCATGCAAGGTATGGTCGGCGGGCAGATGCTCGATCTGATTGCCGAAACGACGCAGCTCGACATCGGCGCTATCACGCGCTTGCAAAGAATGAAGACGGGCGAGCTGATCGCCGTTTCCGCAGAAGCAGGCGCCATTCTGGGCAAAGCCTCCAATCAACATAGCAATGCGCTTCGCGCTTATGCCCACGATCTGGGTCTCGCGTTCCAGATTATTGACGATTTGCTGGATGCGGAAGGCACGGAAGCCGAAACGGGCAAGCCGGTCGGCCGGGACGAAAAAGCAGGCAAAGCGACGTTCGTTACGATTTTAGGCGCCGAGCGCGCGCGCAGCCAGGCCAAGCTTTTGTCCGAACAGGCTATCAGGCATTTGCAGATATTCGGGGATCGCGCAAAACATCTGGAAGATGTGGCGCGGTTCGTCGTTGACCGGAGAAATTAAAGAAGACCGGTATAGTTTTGAGAGGTTGCTTTGTCTTTAGCTCTCGCACCGCATGTTCTTGTCGTTGACGACGATACGCGTTTGCGCAGTTTGCTGGGCCGCTACTTGAGCGAACAGGGATTTATTACGGCGACGGCGCGCAATGCGGAAGATGCGCGCGCCAAGCTTAAAAGCCTTGCCTTCGACCTTATGGTTCTCGACGTCATGATGCCCGGCGAAAACGGGTTTGAGCTGACCCGCAGCTTGCGCGAGGCCGATCAAAGCGCGCGGCCTTTGCCCATTTTGCTGCTGACGGCCAAAGGCGAGACGGACGACCGCATTTGCGGCCTTGAAGCCGGTGCCGACGACTATCTGATGAAGCCGTTCGAGCCGCGTGAGCTGCTTTTGCGCATCAATGCCATTTTGCGTCGTGCGCCGAAGCCAAAACCTGCCGCCAAGAAACCGCTCCGTTTGGGCGCGTGGACGTATGATTCCGAACGCGACGAACTTAAATCGGCGGATGAGGTCGTTGTATTGACGGGAATGGAAGCGGCTCTTATGCGCGCCTTGGCAAGCGCTCCGGGGCAGGCGTTAAGCCGCGAAGCATTAGTCGAGCGCAGCGCGGCGGGTCAAGCCATCAACGATCGCACGATTGATGTGCAGGTGACGCGGTTGCGCCGGAAGATCGAAGCCGACGCCAAAAATCCCCGCTATTTGGTTACTGTTCGCGGCGAGGGGTATAGCCTTCGCCCTGACGCAGAATAAAGTTATTTCACCCAACTTAGTCCTTCGCGGCCATAGTAAAAGCCGTTCATGTACGGCGTTTTTCCCGTCAGTTTTTTAAGTTTTGAAAGAGCTTCTTTGGGCGTCGTCTTTTTGTCCAAGACCGCGCGATAGAGCGCGGCGACTTTGACCATGTCTACATCCTGCGGCGAAAGGCGGAAATGCGTGACGCCCATTTTCTGTAGAGCGCCGAGTTCATTCATGTAAACGCCATAGCCGTGCGAAAGGGTTTGCGTGCCGTTAATGGTCAAAATCGGCTTTCCGTCCACCGTGTCCGCCGAAAGGCCGTCAGGATTTTTTCCGCAGACGAATTGGCAGGAATCCTTTGTCAGTCCGTGCGCGCGTGCGTGATAGCAACGCATGGCGACGGATAAAGGTTGGCGCCCGAAAACCATGACTTCAATGGCGACTTTGCTTTTGCCCGCGATGATTTTGATCGAAGACGCCGGAATTTCGACGGGCAGAACGATGCGTTCGGCCTTGTTGCGGATCAGGAAATCACGGCTGCTTTCATTGAAGACATTGATGAAAGGTCCGATAACGTGAGGTTTGCCGTTCAGGGCTTGCAGGCAGGCGACATCGTTGGCTTCCACCAAATAACCTTGTTTGATGCGCCCCTTTATCGCTTTCATCTCGCGTTCCGATGTCACAAGCGCGAGCGTCGAAAGAACGACTTCTTTTCCTGACCGACGCAGACGTTCGGCGACTTCGGGAATATCCTTGTCGAAGAATAAGTCGCGTTTCGAGCAAACGACTTCGCCCAGATAAACAACGTCAATATCGGTTTCATCCGCAATGCGATAATAGAAATCGCGCCGTTTCTCGACGGGCCAGTTGAAGAATAGGGGGCCTAACGTAAGGCGGCTTTTTGCAGTTTTTTTCATCGCCAGCCCTTTTTATATGCGCCGAACGTTTCGCGACCGCCTTCGGCGACGTTCTTCAGGTCATTGGCGTAAGACTTTGTGCTTCCTTTGGCCAGAGCATCCAAAGCGTTGCGGAAAGCGCTGACGACTTCGGCAACATAGGCGCGGCTGCGTTGGCGGCCTTCGATCTTTAAAGCCGTAACGCCCGCCGCTTTCAGTTGCGGCAAAATGTCTATGGCGTTGAGGCCGATCGGCTCTTCGAACAAATACGAAGCTTTGCCTCGCGTCACATAGCGGCCTTTGCACGGCGTGGGGTAGGGAGCAGGTTCGTCTTTGGCAAACTGGTTGAGCGTCACGCAGCCGAGGCATGATTTCATGCAGTCGCCGACTTCTTTATAGGCGACATGGCTTGCGGGAGCGCAGACGCCTTCGCTTGTCGGAGACAGTCCCGTCATGTACGACGACAGAAAGCATCGTCCTTCCGACATCGGCCCCACGCTGCCGAAGGCAAAGACTTCGGTTTCCAGACGTGTTTTTTTAATTAACGCCGCAATATCCTCGATGGATAAAACGCGCGGTAAAACGACGCGCTTGATGCCGAACCGTTCGCGGTAAAAGCCTATGGACAGAGCGTTGGCTGCCGATGCCTGAACCGACAGATGGCGACGCAGGGACGGTTGATGCCGTGTCGCGTAATCCAAAACGCCTATATCCGCCAAAATGATGGCGTCGGCCTTGGCTTCCGCCGCTTCGTCAATGGCCTTGTGCCACGGTTTTTCGTCTCCGGCACGGGGAAAAGTGTTGATGGCAATAAGGACTTTTCGCCCGCGTTCATGCGCGTAAGAGATGCCTTCGATCATTTCGTCCTGATCGAAATTGAGGCCGGGATAATTGCGCGCGTTCGTGCAATTGCGATAGCCGCAGTATACCGTATCTGCTCCGGCATCAACGGCGGCGCGCAAGGCTGCCGGGGTTCCCGCTGGGCTGACAAGTTCAAGATAACGCGAGGTCATGAGGCTGCGGCTCTTTGGCTTTCAAACCGTTGTCGAAGATGGCGAGCCACGGCGTCCGCGAGCAAAACGGTTTGGCGAGCCGGATAGGCGAAGGGGCCGAACAAAGAGGCAATGTCGTCGAGCATATTTATTTCTTCGCGGTCGAGGGTGTTGCGTAAGGCGACGACGACATCCGTTTTGCCCGATATTTCTATGTCGCGGGAGAAAAAGAGTTTGTCTCCGTCAATGCGGCCTTCGAGCATATTGAGCAGAGCCGCGACGCTTCCCTTTATGCATGCATCGGAGGCTTTATCCGCGACGGTTAACGAAACCCCGTTTTTTCCGAAAGAGATTACAAACCGGTGAGCGACATCCGAAGGTTCAATCCGCACTGTCGCGGAGTCCAGACGTTCGAGGTTTTTGAATAAATGAGGGTGTTGCGAGCGCAGCTTGCGCAGCAGAACGTCAATCATCCGCTGCAAAAGGGAAGAAGGAATCGCTTTCAGCGCCGCACGGGCAAGGGGAGGGGGAAGACGATCTTGCTTCATAGGGCAACATCCTTCACATAACCTGTTGCTTCGTCTGGCGTAAGCCAGCCGAAGCGGTATTGAAGCAAAGGCTGGCTCCCTGGGACGGGATCGAACCGCCGACCCGGTGATTAACAGTCACCTGCTCTACCGCTGAGCTACCAGGGAATCGGGGGGTATGTATATAGGGCAGGGAAAAGAAGCGCAACAGCGTAATTTCGTTGAATTATAAGAATTTTTATGCCCAAAAAGCCCGGAATGAAAAACAGGCTCCGCGCGCAGGTTTTTCAAAAAGTCCCGCCGAGCTTGAAAAGAGTGACCGCTATAACGGTTCGGTATATACCTCCGGCGGGGACGCGGACTCGTCATCAAACCCGATCAATGCGTGATTTTTGCCGAATCTTATTTTTCCTTTTGTTTCCACCTTGCAACAAGGTTAAAACCCGATAAACTCCCGCTGTTACGCCTGTCTTCGATTCGCGCTGATTCCCCAGTTTGAGAGAAACCAATGGCTGAAGATACTGAGGCTACTGCCGATCCATCGATGGAAGAAATTCTTGCTTCGATAAGAAAAATTATTTCTGACGATAATCCTCCTGCCGATGCGCCAAAAGAGCCCGAAGCCGCGCTTACGCCTTCGCCGGAAGAAGTACTTGAATTAACTCAAATGATTCAAGAGGATGGTTCTGTGAAAGATGTTAATGCGCCTCAAGAAGAGGCAGCCCCCCCACCGCCACCTCCGCCGCCGCCACCACCGCCTCCTCCTCCGCCACCCCCTCCGTCCGCTCCGCCGCCGCCAGTCGCCGCGTCGGAAACTTTGGTTTCAGAGCCTGTGGCAAGTACTGCGGCCTCGACCCTATCGTCTCTCGCGAACACCATTGAGGTTGAGCGGCTCGCTTCCGCGCCGAGCGGCGCAACGTTTATGGGCAACGGCCACCGCACATTAGAGGACATGGTGATTGAATTGATGCGTCCTCTTCTTAAAGACTGGCTCGATAAAAATCTTGCCGGCATCGTCGAGCGGTTGGTTCAAAAAGAGATTGACCGCATCTCGAAAAAGGCCTGATAGGCTTATCGCATTAATTGTATCGGGATTTGCAAGGATCAGTGCAGCGTTTGTCCGCCGCGGTGAGTTTCCGTCTGCGCGCTGGTAAGGCGGTTCGAGACATTCGATATTTCCTGCTGAAGCCGCAATCCGGCTTGCGCTAACGTCTGAACCTGCTGGGCGTAATTATCCTGCTGCTTTTGCAGACGGGCGATGGATTCGCTCAAATGTTGCGCGGTTAGAATCTGCTGCCCCGCCGTTTCCGTCAACGTTGCTATAACGGTTTCGCGCAATTTGCGCAGCCATATGACGGCAATCAGGACACATCCCGCCGCAGACAAGGCGGCAACTCCGGCAAAAAGGATAACCCACTCGGCGGTCATGGTCTTCTCCTGACGCGGGATTTTATCAAAAAAGGAGGGGCGAAGAAAGCCTGCCCTTTCCTTCGCTAAAGAAAGGAGGTTAGCGCTTCAAGTCATTGATTATTAAGAGCGGGGATCGTCCTCCCGCGAGCTTTGAGCGATAAACTTGCAGGCTTTCGATAATTCTTTGAACGTAATTGCGCGTTTCCTGTATCGGGATCAATTCTATCCAGTCAATCGGATCCGTTTCTTCGCTCCGCGGGTCTCCAAATTGCTCAATCCATTCGCGGACGCGCGCAGGGCCCGCGTTGTATCCTGCCAAAGCCAGAACATAAGACCCGTCGAAGCGGCCAATCTGCCGGGTTGCGAAGGCCGTGCCGAGCTGAAGGTTATAGGAGGGGTCTTTCAGATGCCATTCTTTGAAACGGACGCCGATTTTCCTGCTGATTTCTTTTGCCGTGCGCGGCATCAGTTGCATCAGGCCGCAGGCTCCGGCTGCGCTTTCGGCGTCAGGATTGAACATGCTTTCCTGCCGGATCAGCGCATGCGTCAAGGCCGGTTCGGGAGGAGACGGCACTTGCATGGTAATGAGCGGGAATCCTCCGTTCTGGACGAGGATGTTTTTCTGATTGGCGGCTTTAACGGCCTGAATGCTTAAATCGGGGCGAAAGATGCGGAAGGCGACTTCGGTCAGCAAGATAAAGTCTTCGCGCTTTGATGTGTTTTCAAGCGCGGCGCGGAAAAAGGATGCGGCGCGGCGCTCCGCCCCGATGGAGGCAAGGCGTTCGATAGCGCGGACATAATCCTGCGCAAAAAAGGACGATCGAAATACTTCGGGCGGCGGCGGATCGGCGCGGGCGACCAAAACGGGTTCGGCTTGAAGGCGTATGATCGCCAATTGTCCGTAATAGGTGGTGCTGAAAGCCGCTGCGTTGCTGTAGGCTTGCTCGGCTTCCGTTCTTTGGTTGAGAGCCTCGTAGGCACGCCCCATCCAATAGGAGCCTCGTGCGCGGGATATGGGAGTCGAGGCATGGTCATAGAGATTCTGAAAGTGCCGGAGAGCGTCGCTTGGCTTATCAAGAAAACGTAAGGCAAGCCAGCCGCCTAAAAATTCCGCCTGAACAAGAGTAGACGGATTTGTTTGTCCGTGGCGCGAGGCCAGACGATAGGCGAGGGAATAGTCGCGATCTTCGATGGCGCGACGCACCATGATATGTCGTTGTTCCCACCACATTTCGGGATTGCCCAAGTCAACCGGCGCATTGAGCAGAATTTCATAGGCATCGTCATTTTCGTCGTTTTTGACGTATAGACGCAGTTGCTGGTACATCAATCCGGGATCGTTTTCCGCGTCGGACGGAACGCGAGACAAGGCTTCCTGCGAGAGGTATCTTCTTCCTGCAAGATCAAGCCGGACTTCGGCAAGGGTTTTATGGGGCTCGTTCAGATAAGGAAAAAGACGCCGCGCAAGATTTTTTTCGTTTTTCCAGAGTAAACGGTCAACGCGCGCCCACGTATCGGCCTCGCTTAGTATTGAACCAAAACGGGCGTAAAATGCGGTCTGTTCGCTTGAGGTGAAATCGCCTTCGATCCAGCGCGCGCGCACGGCCTTTTGCGCATTGTCGGCAAAGCCGGATTGATCCAGCGCGTCAACATAACGATAAAAACCGGAAAGGGTTACCGGAGGACGTTGCGAAAACCACGCAATGATTTGTGACGGAGAGACTTCATCGGGGATTTTTTGTTCGGCGGATATCTGGATGCCTTTAAGCCCGGGCCAGTTCGGATTGCTGGCAATAAAGGAGCTTAGCTGATTAAACGTGTAATTATTGCGGGGAAGCGCCATTGCATAACCCCGAAGGACTTTGTTGAGAATGGGATCGGAGCCGCGTGCGGCTAACGTTTCGGCCAGATCGGGTTTGTTGGCGTCAATCGCGGCAAGAGCGTGTTTGTAGTAGGCGTCGTTGTTGCCGGCCGCATAAGAGGGAGCAACGGAGAAGAGAAAAGAGAGGAAAAATAAGGTTAAACGCAGCATTTTTATCGGGCAGGGGAATCAGGAACGACCATCTGACTTAACAGATTCAGCCACAGTCTGCGATCATTTTGTTTAGGGGCGAAAACGCCCATAAACAAAATGTGAATCGCTGGATTCAACCTAAAAATGAGAGCGCGACCGTTAATAGATCGCGCTCTGGACGCCACCCTTTCTGTCAGGTAAATATTCTTTATGACTACCAAGGCTGAAGAACGCGCCATGGCGCAGAAATACGTGTCGCTCAATCGTCGGGCGAGACACGATTATTTCATTACCTCAACCGTCGAGGCCGGCATCATGCTGGCCGGGACGGAAGTAAAATCCCTGCGTACCGGCCAGGCCAGCATTCAGGAAGCCTTTGCCATGCCCAAAGACGGCGGGGTTTATCTGCTAAATGCTTATATTCCCGAATACAAACAGGCGGGCGTTCATCTTCAGCACGAAACGCGTCGTCCGCGCCAGCTTCTGCTTCACAAGAGAGAAATCAACAAAATGCTGGGGGCTGTGAAAAAGGAAGGCATGACGCTTGTGCCTCTTGGCATCTATTTTAACAAGCGCGGCATTGCCAAAATTGAAATCGGTCTTGCGAAAGGCAAGCATCAGCACGATAAGCGCGAAGCCATCAAGCAGCGTGAATGGAAAAGGGATCAGGCGAGGTTGATGAGAGAAAAACGGTAAGTTTGGCAAACCATTGCGAGTACGGAGGCTGTATGAAGGTATTAAGAAAAGCCCTTTTTGTCATCGCCTTGGTTATATGCGGCGCGATGTTGGTTCTTATCGGTCAGCTTTCAAGCAAACCATCTTTAGAACAGGCCTCGAGCATGCAACGCGTTCGAGAAACCGGCGTGTTAAGATGCGGTTATTTTGTCGAGCCCCCCTTTATTGAAATGGACGTTAAAACCGGGAAGTTGACAGGCATTATCCCGGATCTCATGGAGCAAATAGCTCAGTATGCAGGCATCAAGGTTGCGTTCACTAACGAAGTTTTAGTGTCCACGATGATTGATGATCTTAACCTCGGAAAATGCGACATGATATGCGCCAGCGCGGGGTACAACCCCATTCGTTCTAAACAGGCCTTGTTTGTCGTTATATTCAGTTGTAAGAAGCGATGAAACACGGATTGCTTCCGATTTATCTAACCTTGAAACAAGCGGAGTTGTTGTCGGAGCTTTGGACGGCGAAGTCGGCACGCTTACGGCGCAGGCGCGCTTTCCTAAGGCTAAGTATGTTTTCTTGCCACAAATGTCCGATATGGGGGCTGTATTACAGGATGTTGTCTCTAAAAAAGCGGACATTACGTTCGTGTCGCCGCAGGTTTTCGTTAATTACGACACCAACAACCCCGGAAAACTTAAAGTTCTCTCACGTGAGTATCCTCTTGCGACTTTTCCGGGAGGCTTCATGGTTAAAGCCGGGGACAGAGAATTGGCCGATTTTATCTCTCATTCTCAGGCGTTTTTAAACAGCGTCGGCGTGTTGGATAGAATTCTCGATAAATACGATCCGGGACGCCAACTTATTTTAAGGCCGGCAAAGCTGTATCGTATCGAAAACGAGAGATAAATAGCATTCAGTCATATGCCTGAATGACGAAAGAGGCTAATGCTTCACGACGTCATCCGTGCCGTCGCCTTCTTTTGAAGGCGCGACGGCCGGCGTTTCCGAAGCTTCGTCCCATTCAATCGGCACGACGGGGCGGACAAGCGCATGTTTCAGCACGTCGTCCACCGTGTTCATGAGAAGAATGCTCATGCCCTTTTTGACGTTATCCGGAATTTCGCTCAGGTCCTTTTCGTTTTCTTTCGGAATAAGAACCGTAGCGATGCCGCCACGCAAGGCCGCGAGCAATTTTTCCTTCAGTCCGCCGATAGGCAGGACGCGTCCGCGCAGCGTAATTTCACCCGTCATCGCCACGTCTTTGCGCACCGGAATTCCCGTCAGAACGGAAACGATAGACGTTACCATGGCGACACCTGCCGATGGCCCGTCTTTCGGCGTAGCGCCTTCGGGGACGTGAACGTGGATATCGCGTTTGTCGAGCGATGTCGGTTTGACTCCGAACGCAATAGCGCGGGCTTTGACGTAAGACTCTGCCGCTTGAACCGATTCCTTCATCACGTCGCCAAGTTTACCCGTTGTCGTGACCTTGCCTTTGCCGGGCATGCTGACGGCTTCGATTGTCAGCAGCTCGCCGCCGACTTCTGTCCATGCGAGCCCCGTCGTGACGCCGACCAAATCTTCGGGTTCAACCTCGCCGAACCTGAAGCGTTTGACGCCGGAATATTTTTCCAGATTGCGGCGTGTGACATGCACAGATTTCATTTTGCCCGAGACAATTTCTTTCAAGGATTTGCGGGCAAGATTGGCGATTTCGCGTTCAAGATTGCGCACGCCGGCTTCGCGCGTGTAGTAGCGGATCAGATCGCGCAACGCATCTTCGGACATCGAAAATTCGCCCTTCTTGAACCCGTGATCTTTTTGAATCTTGGGAATAAGGTGGCGCGTAGCGATTTCAATCTTTTCGTCCTCGGTGTAGCCCGACAGACGTATGATTTCCATGCGGTCGAGCAGGGGTTGGGGCATCTTCATCGTGTTCGCCGTGCAGACGAACATGACATCTGATAAATCGTAATCAACTTCGAGATAGTGGTCGCTGAACAAATGGTTTTGTTCGGGGTCGAGAACCTCGAGCAGCGCCGACGAAGGGTCTCCGCGCCAATCCGCGCCCAGCTTGTCAATTTCATCAAGCAGGAATAGAGGATTCGACGATTTGCCCTTTTTCATGCCCTGAACGATTTTGCCGGGCATCGAGCCGATATACGTGCGACGATGGCCGCGGACTTCGGCTTCGTCGCGCACGCCGCCCAGCGACATGCGAACGAAATTGCGACCCGTTGCGCGGGCGATGGACTTGCCGAGCGAGGTTTTGCCGACGCCCGGAGGGCCGACGAGGCATAAGATCGGTCCTTTGATCTTATTCTGGCGCTGTTGAACCGCCAGATATTCGAGAATACGTTCTTTGACCTTTTCGAGGCCATAGTGATCCTCATTGAGGATTTTTTCCGCGCCTTTCAGGTCGCGGCGAACCCGCGTGCGTTCCTGCCACGGAATGCCCAAGACCCAATCCAGATAATTGCGCACGACGGTGGATTCTGCCGACATGGGGCTCATGCTCTTGAGCTTTCTGAGTTCGGCTTCGCATTTTTCGCGCGCTTCCTTGCTCAGCTTCTTTTCGCCGATGAGCTTTTGGTATTCGTCGGTTTCGTTTTTGCCGTCTTCGCCTTCGCCCAGTTCTTTCTGAATAGCCTTCATCTGTTCGTTCAGGTAATAGTCGCGCTGGGTCTTCTCCATCTGCTTCTTGACGCGCGTGCGGATTTTCTTTTCGACTTGCAGGACGTCTATCTCGCCTTCCATAAAGCCGAAAATGCTTTCAAGCCGCTTGTTGACAGACGCCGTTTCGAGCAAAGCCTGCTTTTCGGGAATCTTTAAGGCCAGATGCGCGGCAATGGTATCGGCAAGCTTGGCTGGTTCGTCAATCTGGTTGACGGTAACAAGCACTTCGGGCGTAATTTTTTTGTTGAGGCGGATGTATTGGTCGAACTGGCCGACGACGGCGCGCGCAATGGCGTCAACTTCGCCTCTGTCGCCGACGAATTCTTCGATCGGTTCGGCGAAGGCTTGAAAGAAATTCGGGTTCTGCGCAAATTGCGTAATCTTGGCGCGATGCGTTCCTTCGACAAGGACTTTGACCGTTCCGTCGGGCAGCTTCAAAAGCTGCAAAACAACGCCGATAGTTCCCACAGTATAAAGATCGTCGGGCGAAGGGTCTTCCTGCGTCGGCGTTTTTTGCGTGATCATCAGGATATGCTTGTCTTCCTGCATCACATCTTCGAGCGCGCGCACGGATTTCTCGCGTCCCACGAACAGGGGCACAACCATATGCGGAAACACGACAATGTCGCGCAACGGGAGAACGGGGTACATGGCGCCGCCGGGAGGTGGTGTATCCATTCAAGCATCCTTGGTAAAAAAAAGGGTTTCGTATTGCCTCGTTTATATGGGTACGCAAAATGACCATATCAAGGTGCGAAAAACAAGATTAACCAAGCGTTTGTGAACATATCGCAGGCGGAAAGGGTTTGGTTCTCGTTAGAGGAATTTGTGAGGAAATATGGTTAAGTGTCTTCTTTTGCTTCTGATTTTTACTTCTTCATTTATTTGACGTTTCTGCGCTGCAAAAACCTGATAAAAAGGATGAAGTGAGATCATTTTTAAAAATGAGCATTTTTATGCCGTCGTCTTTGTATGAATATATTGATGAAGCGCCGTCTTGTGAAGTTGGATCGGATTATGTCGTTAAAAGTGTAAATGCTGCCAAGGCGATCATGTCTTTGCCAAATCCGAAGGGGATTGGAAGGGCGGCCAGCCGGATTCCCGATATTCCTATCAAAGTCATTCTTTCAACGACGCCACAGGTTCCTGAACACATCATTGATATTTTAAAAACATCAAAATGCAAAAATTTTCTGCTTTCGGGGTGTAAATGTAGTTTTTTAGGGTGGCTGTGGCCATCGAGATTTTCCAACAGTCTTTATGGATTGTGCCTGAATGGGCGCGGTATGCCGCCGAAAATTTTTGTGCATCGGGAATATATTGATGGGAGGCCAAACGCGGAAGAGTTGTTCGAAGAAGTTTTCTGGCATGAGACGGTTCATGGTGCGGAGGGCATCGTTAAACGTGGGCATAGATTTAGGCGGATGCCAGAGCCGTGGTCTTTTCGAGTTCAAAACCTCCTGCTTAAACTCGATGAGGAAACGAACGATTCATGCATGCGTTTGTTGTCTCAGCGCCCCATTAATCTTGAGCTATACGATTATATGCGTTGCGGTTTAGACGTGCAGGGAAACGTATCGGAACTGTTTGCGGATGTGGCTGTTCTGATGTTAAGGCACATCAGGAATGGCGGTGAATTGCCGCGAACTCCAAAGGCGGTTCATGAATTATTCGCCAAGGACGTTGGCAACGGCGAGTTGCCTTCGCAAAAGCAGCCTTGGGAAGTGCAAAGAATAAAGGCGTCATTCATATTGCACGGTAGCCACGCAAGAGAAATGATGTGGTATTTTTTTCCGGAGATGCTGAACCGAACGGCACTGATGTATGGATGTAATCCGCCATTGCGGCTTCCGCGACGGATGTCGTCTATACGTCCACATCTCGTGCAAAACGGGCGTTTTCCTGGATAAACTGGAAGCGTAATTCGGCTTTGCGCCCCATCAGGCTTTCGACGAGCGTTTCCGTTTCCCTGATCTCTTCCTGACTGTCCTCGGCGCCCCTTGTGATCACGACGCGAAGCAATGACCTCGTTGCGGGATCCATTGTCGTTTCCCGCAATTGAGCAGGCATCATTTCGCCCAAGCCTTTAAACCGGCTGATTTCGGTTTTGCTGCGATTGTTAAAAACCGTGTTCAGCAATTCGTCCTTGTGCGCGTCATCGCGGGCGTAACGCGTCGTGCTGCCCTGCGAAATGCGATACAAAGGAGGCATTGCGAGATAAACGCGTCCGGCAGCGATCAATCCCGGCATTTCGCGATAGAAGAAGGTCATCAAGAGAGATGCAATATGCGCGCCGTCAACGTCGGCGTCGGTCATAATGATGATGCGGTCATAACGAAGCTTGTCGAGGTTGAATTCCGATCCAAGGCCGCATCCCAAGGCTTGCGCCAAGTCCTGAATTTCCTGATTGGCGCGAAGCTTGTCCACTGAGGCGCTCGCAACGTTCAGAATTTTCCCGCGCAAGGGCAATATGGCTTGTGTCTCGCGTTTGCGGGCTTGCTTGGCCGAACCGCCTGCGCTGTCGCCTTCGACAAGGAA
>Ga0265297_10006899_pt1 | contig 16101 bp, 15 predicted proteins | sample Munlanlwell13791_FD_192502 | JGI IMG/M metagenome (GOLD analysis project Ga0265297, IMG submission 192502) | Leachate microbial communities from a municipal landfill in Southern Ontario, Canada - Leachate well 137-91 | ecosystem: Engineered > Solid waste > Landfill > Unclassified | place... | reverse complement strand
TGCGGAGTTAATTCCTGTGGTTAAAGTTGATGGCAGGCTGATTGGCAGCGGTAAGCCAGGCAAAATGACGCTTAATTTGTTGAAAAAATTCAAAGAGTTGACCAGAAAAGAAGGAGTTAGGTATTAATGCTTTGCGATATCTGCGGGAAGAATCCGGCAACTGTGCATTTGACGGAAATTGTCAATGAAGAAATGACTGAGCTGCATTTGTGTGAAGCATGCGCGCAGGCAAAAAGCCAGCAAATGGAGCAGCAGTTCGGCTTAAGTGACCTCTTGGCAGGTATGGCGGATTTTGATAAGCCTGTTTCTAAAGAAGAGATTGTTTCCAGCCAATGCCCGAATTGCAAGCTGGCTTATACGGATTTCAAAAAAATCGGCAGGCTTGGCTGCGGTGAATGTTATACTGCTTTTAGAAAATACCTTGGCCCGCTTTTAAAAAGAATCCATGGTTCAGGCCAGCATGTAGGAAAGGTGCCGATAAAATTAGCCAAGACAATTGCCCGGAAAAGGACAAGCATAGATGAATTGCGCCTGAAGCTGCAGAAGGCAATTGAAACCGAAGCCTTTGAAGAAGCAGCGAGAATACGCGATCAGATTAAGGAGCTGGAGAAAAAACCGCCAGAAGAAAATGCAGCTGAATGATTTTTTAAATCATACCTCTGAGTGGCTAAAAGGCACCGGCCCGCATTCGGATATTGTTATTTCCAGCCGCATCCGACTGGCACGGAATTTAACTAAAGCGCCTTTTCCGCATTGGGCAGATAAAACTCAGGGGAAAGAAGCGCTGGAGGCTGTTGAGGCAGCAGTCAGGAAACACAGCTATTTTAAAAATACTTTTTCTTTCCGGCTGGATGATGTTGATGCCGTGGACAAGCAATTTTTAGTTGAGCGGCATTTAATGTCCATGGAGCATGCCCAGAAGAGTGAAAATAAAGCAGTGATTATTGATACCGACGAAGTTATCGCGATTATGGTTAATGAAGAAGACCACCTGAGGATTCAGGTGATGCAATCGGGATTTAATCTTTTTGAAGCCTGGGGTATTATTAATAATATTGACGATTTACTTTCCAAAGAATTATCTTTTGCTTTTCTGCCGGAATGGGGCTATTTGACTGCCTGCCCGACGAATGCCGGCACTGGCATGCGCGGCTCAGTGATGCTGCATCTTCCGGCTCTGGTAATGACCCGGCAGATTAACCGTGTTTTGGCCGCAATCGCAAAATTAAGTTTTGCCACCCGCGGGTTATACGGCGAAGGAACGCAAGCCAGCGGGAATTTTTTCCAGATTTCCAATCAGGTTGCTTTGGGCCACAGCGAAGAAGAAATTATTGAAAATATCAACGGCTTGATTCGCCAGATTATTGAACAGGAAAATCAGGCGCGCCAGGCATTGCTTGCCAAGAACAGGGCGCTTCTGGAAGACCGGGTAAACCGCAGTTTCGGGATCTTAAAAAGCGCTTATATTATTTCAAGCGATGAAACCATAGAATTATTATCAATGGTCAGGCTGGGATGTGATTTGGGGATTGTGAATAAGTGCATGGATCGCCGCGTTATCAATGAATTATTTCTGATTACCCAGCCGGCGCATTTGCAGAAAATTGAAAATAAGAAACTTACTTCACAGGAGAGGGATGTAAAGAGAGCGGAATTAATCAGGAACAAATTAAAAATTTAATCGAGGCGTGATTTTTGTATGGGAGGAGAAATGTTTAATCGTTTTACAGAGCGTGCGCGCAAAGTCATTATCTTAGCTAAAGAAGAAGCAAGGCGTTTTAATCATGATTATATCGGGACTGAGCATATTCTTTTAGGGTTGATCCGCGAAGGCGAAGGCGTTGCTGCTGCGGTGCTGCAGAAATTAGGTGTTTCGCTGGAGAATATCCGTATTGAAATAGAAAAATTAGTCCAGCCCGGGCCGGCAACCCAGATTATCGGGGATATTCCTTTTACTCCGCGGGCAAAAAAAGCCCTGGAATTGGCAGCAGAAGAAGCGCGTTCCCTGGGGCATAATTATATCGGCACAGAACATTTACTGCTCGGTTTGATCCGCGAAGGCGAAGGCGTTGCATCGCAGGTGCTTTTAAATCTGGGGCTGGATTTGAATGCCGTAAGAAATGAGATTATGGAACTTCTGGGTTCAGCTTTACCTGGATTCGGCGCGCCCGGAGCTCAGCAGGCAAAAACCAAAACTCCGGCATTGGATGCTTTTGGCCGCGACCTGACTGCGCTGGCAAAAGAAAATAAACTTGATCCGGTAATTGACCGCCGGGCGGAAATTGAACGGGTAATCCAGATTTTAAGCCGCCGCACAAAAAATAACCCTGTGCTTTTAGGCGAGGCAGGCGTGGGAAAGACTGCGATTGTAGAAGGTTTAGCGCAGGCAATTATCGCCGGTAACATTCCGGAAATTTTAAGGAATAAAAGAATTATTGTCCTGGATTTGGCTTTGATGGTCGCCGGGACAAAATACCGCGGCCAGTTTGAAGAGCGGATTAAAGCGGTAATGGAGGAAATCAAGCGTTCGCAGGATGTGATTATTTTTATTGATGAATTGCATACGCTTGTCGGCGCGGGCGCAGCCGAAGGAGCGATTGATGCTTCAAATATTTTAAAGCCTGCTTTGTCCCGCGGAGAAATCCAGTGTATCGGCGCCACTACCATGGATGAATACCGCAAGCATATTGAGAAAGATGCTGCTCTGGAACGCAGGTTCCAGACAATTATGGTTGAGCCTCCTTCAGTTGTGCAAACCGTGGAAATATTGAAAGGCCTGCGGGATAAATATGAGGCGCATCACCGCGTTACATTCCGCGATGATGCTCTGGAAGCAGCGGCAAAATTATCTGATCGATATATTTCAGGGAGGTTCCTGCCGGATAAAGCAATTGATCTGATTGATGAAGCAGGCTCGCGCGCCAGGCTGAATGTCTTAATCGTGCCGCCGGAGATTAAAGAGCTGGAGGCAAAAGTAGAATCTGTGCGTAAAGAAAAAGAAGCCTTTATCAAATCGCAGGACTTTGAAAAAGCAGCTGCCTTGAGGGATTTGGAGAGAAATGTCCGCCAGGAACTGGAGCGATTAAATAAAGAATGGTCGCAGGCTAAAGATAAAATGCGGCCTGAAGTAGGAGAAGAAGAAATTGCCAAAATTGTAGCACAGTGGACAGGCATTCCTATCTTCCGCCTGGAAGAAAAAGAAACGGAAAAATTAACCAAAATAGAGGAAGAGCTGCGCAGCCGGGTTATTGGCCAGCCGGAAGCAATTGATGCTATTGCCCATGCTATCAGGCGTTCGCGCGCAGGGATTAAAGATCCCCGCCGTCCGATCGGCTCATTTATTTTCTTAGGGCCTACGGGCGTGGGTAAGACTCTTCTCGCCCGGGCTTTGGCAGAATTCATGTTCGGCGATGAAGATGCGCTTTTGCAGCTGGATATGTCGGAATATATGGAAAAGTTCAATGTTTCCCGCCTGATCGGCGCGCCTCCCGGATATGTCGGATATGAAGAGGGCGGCCAGTTAACCGAAAGAGTAAGAAGAAGGCCTTATGCAGTCATACTGCTGGATGAGATTGAGAAAGCCCATCCGGATATTTTTAACCTGCTTTTGCAGGTGTTTGAAGACGGCAGGCTTACTGACAGTTTCGGCAGGAAAGTTGATTTCAGGAATACCCTTGTGATTATGACTTCTAATGTCGGCGCGGAATTAATCCGTAAAACCGGCTCGCTTGGTTTCAAGACGCAAAAAGAAGAAGTCACTTATCAGGAAATGAAAGAAAAGTTGCTTGATGAAGTAAAGCGCACTTTTAAGCCGGAATTCTTGAACCGCATAGATGATACCATTGTTTTCCGCCCTTTATCAAAGGAAGACCTGGTGGGAATTATTGATATTGAAATCGGCTATGTGGCAGCGCGGCTTAAAGAGCAGAATATTTCTTTGGAAGTTACTCAGGAAGCCAAAGAATTCTTAATTGAAAAAGGCTTTGACCCGGTTTTTGGCGCCCGGCCGCTGAAGCGGACAATCCAGAGGTTCTTGGAAGATCCATTGGCTTCAGAAATAATTTCCAAAAGGATTAAAGAGGGTTCAATGGTCAAGATAACCCGTAAAAATGAGGAGCTGGTCTTCGTATGAAGATGCCCCAGCAGATGTTCATAACTATCGGCCAGAAAGTTTTTTATTTTCTTTATTTTACCGGCGGAATGGTCAATTTAGCAGGCCAGACAATTTTTCTGACTTTTATGCCGCCGTATAAAAAAGACCGGATTATGGAACAGGCTAAAAAGGCAGGCTTTGACAGCTTGCCGATAGTTTCGCTGGTTGCCTTGTTTATCGGTTTTATTTTTGCGCTGCAGACTGCTTATTTTATGCAGCGTATGGGCTCGGAAATTTATATTGCCAGTTTAGTGGCATTAGCTTTGGTAAGAGAATTAGGCCCGGTAATTACAGCATTGGTTGTGGCAGGCCGCGTAGGCGCGGCAATTACCGCAGAACTCGGCTCAATGCAGGTTACTGAGCAGATAGATGCTTTGGAAACCCTGGCAACCAATCCGATAAAATATTTGGTTGTGCCGCGTTTTGTGGCGTTAAGTTTAATGCTGCCTTTGTTGACGCTCTATGCTGATATCATTGGTATTTTCGGAAGTTACCTGATTTGCGTCTATAAACTCGGCATCTCAAGCGGTATGTATATTCATGTTACTTTTGACGCCCTTCTCTATAAAGACCTTTTTACTGGCCTGTTGAAGACCGTATTTTTCGGGATGATTATTGCTTTTGTCAGTTGTTTCGAGGGTTTTAATGTGGAAGGCGGAGCAGAAGGCGTAGGCCAGGCAACTACGCGTTGTGTGGTTACCAGCTTTATCCTGATTATTATGTGCGATTGTTTCTTTACAGCGATTTTTTATTTTCTCTTTCCTTAAAAATGATGATTGATATTCAGGGAGTCAGTAAATCTTTTGGCACGCATAAAGTCCTTAACGAGGCGAGCCTCAAAATTGACAGAGGTACGACTTGCGTGATTATCGGCCGTTCAGGCTGCGGTAAATCAGTGCTTTTAAAGCACATCGTGGGAATATTGCGTCCTGACCAGGGAAAGGTTTTTGTTGATGGTAAGGAAGTAAGTTCCTTGAAAGAAGAAGGCATGAATGCGCTGCGCCTGAAAATTGGCATGGTTTTTCAGGGAGGGGCGCTTTTTGATTCATTAACAGTGGGAGAAAATGTGGGTTTTGGCCTGATTGAGCATCAGAAAATCGGCCAGCGTGAATTATTAGAAAGAGTAGAAGAGTCTTTATGTATGGTCGGCCTCTGCGGTATTGCCAATCTCATGCCTTCGGAATTAAGCGGCGGGATGAAGAAACGCGTGGCTCTGGCGCGCGCGCTTTGTATTAAGCCGGAATTAATCCTTTATGATGAGCCGACAACCGGAGTTGACCCGATAACTGCCGCCAGTATTAATGAACTGATTAAAGATTTGCATGATAAATTAAAAGTTACTTCCATTGTTGTCACGCACGATATGGTCAGCGCTTATACCGTAGCAGATAGGATTGCCATGCTATATGACGGGAAAATTATTGCTGACGGAACACCCGAGGAAATCCAGAACAGCGCACATCCGGTAGTGCATCAATTTATTAATGGCCTGGCTCAGGGGCCGATTACAGAAACTCTTGATCATGATAGCAGGATTAAACGATAAGGGGGTTATAAAATGATATTCGGAAAAACAAAACTGGAATTAAAAGTAGGGGTTTTTGTTTTCTTCGGACTTATAATTTTATCTATATTTATTTTATCGGTCGGCAAGGTAAAAACCTGGGCTTCCGGGTACCGGGTGAGCTGCGTTTTTAATTTTGTCAATGGCGTAAAATTCGGCGCTCCGGTAAGGTTTGCCGGGGTTGATGTCGGAGAAGTGAAGCAGATTGAATTTTTCCGTCCGGCAGGGGAAGAAAAAGATAAAGTCAAGGTTACCTGTTTTATAAAGAACAGCGTGAAAATTCCTGCGGATTCCGCGGTCTGGGTGAATACACTGGGATTGTTGGGCGAGAAATATATTGAAATTATGCCTGGAAAAGATTATGCCAATATCCTGCCTGCCGGCCAAAGCCTGAAAGGAAGCGATCCTCTGGCAATGCAGGAAATCGGGGAAATGGCAAAGAAAATCGCTACTGACCTTGATGATACGCTGGTAAAAATTAAGAAAGGCGAAGGCACAGTCGGTAAGTTACTTTATGACGAGTCTTTGTATGATAATTTAAACGCATTTATCGAGGATCTCAAAAAGAACCCGTGGAAGTTATTTTATAAGAGTTCGGAGAAGAAGTAGGTAGTAGGTAGTAGGTAGGGAGAAATGAAAACAAAAACTATATTTAGTTGTCAAACTTGCGGTTACCAGGCTCCAAAATGGCTGGGCCGCTGCCCGGATTGCAACAGTTGGAATTCTTTTGTGGAAGAGGATTACGCGGCCCCTCTTGCTGAAAAGCAGAAAGAGCGCTCTGCGTTGTATAAAGCTGAGCCGGTACTTTTAAAAGACGTAGAAGTAAAAGAAAGCCAGCGTTTTAAAACCGGCATCTCTGAACTTGACAGGGTATTAGGCTCAGGCATTGTAAAGGGGTCGGTAATTTTAATCGGAGGCGATCCCGGAGTAGGCAAATCAACTATTGCCCTGCAGGTATCCAGCCAGTTAGCCAGGCAGAATCACACTGTGCTTTATATCAGCGGCGAAGAATCAGTACACCAGACGACTTTAAGGGCGCAGCGTTTAGGCTATGAAAGCAAAGAAGGTAATTTATATATCGTCAATCAGACGGATTTAGGGTTAATTACCGAATATATCAGAAAAATCAAGCCGGAAGTAGTAATCATTGATTCAATACAGGTAATTTTTGACCCGTCAGTCGGATCTGCCGCGGGAAGCGTTGCCCAGGTAAGGGAATGTTCCGGCATGCTGACGCAGTTGGCGAAAACTACCGGCACTTCCATGTTTATTATCGGCCACGTCACTAAAGAAGGCAGTCTTGCCGGCCCGCGCGTCCTGGAACACATTGTTGATACAGTGCTTTATTTTGAAGGCGACAGGTTCAGTATTTACCGGATCCTTCGCGCCACTAAAAACAGGTTCGGCTCAACCAATGAAATCGGCGTTTTTGAAATGTGCACAGCCGGTTTAAAGGAAGTAAAAAATCCGTCGGAAATTTTTTTATCGGAGAGGCCCAAGGATGTTTCGGGATCGGTTGTTACGTCCGTGCTGGAAGGCTCGCGGCCGCTGTTAGTGGAAATTCAGGCTTTGGTAAGCAAGGCAAATTTCGGTTATGCCCTGCGCAGGGCACAAGGTTTTGACTATAACCGGATGAATTTATTGATTGCGGTTTTAGAAAAACGCATCGGGCTGCATTTAGAGGCGGAAGATGTTTTTTTAAATGTTGCCGGCGGCATCAAAATAGAAGACCCCGCAGCAGATTTAGCAGTCTGCGTTGCAGTTGCTTCCGCATTCCGCGAACAGCTGGTATTGCCGGAGGCAGTGTTTTTGGGAGAAGTGGGTTTGGCAGGCGAAATCAGGAGTATTTCTCAGATTGCTCTGCGCCTGAACGAAGCGGAGAAATTAGGTTTTAAGCGCTGCATCCTGCCGCGCAATATTGTGAAGAACCTGCATGCCAAAGATATAGAATTAGTTCCGGTTTCATCTTTAAAAGAAGCGCTGGAAATAGGATTAAAGAAGTAACAAGGAGGAAGGGATGAATTTATTATTATTACGTTTTCTTTTTATCGTAGGGAGCACAATTGTCGGTTATCAGGTATTAACAATAGGCGGTTCAAATCTTTTTGGCGGCCTAGTCGGTTTTTTTGCTTCGGTGCTGATTATTTTTCTTGAAATCGGTATGCGCAAGGTCTCGGTAAGAGGTTTATCAAGCACGGTTTTCGGATTGATTTTAGGCTTAATTATGGCAAAGCTTGTAACAGATGCTTTTGTGCTTACGCCGGTGCCGCAGGAAACTATGCCGGTTATCAGGGTAACCTTAACAATTATTTTCTGTTATCTCGGTATGGTTTTGGGCTTGCGCGGAAAAGATGAATTTAATATTATTATCCCTTATGTCCGCCTGCGCCGGCAGGATCAGACAGAAGAATTGACAGTGGTAGATACCAGCGTAATTATTGACGGAAGGATCCTGGATATTCTGAAGACCAAGTTTATCGAGGGAAAAATCGTCATCCCGAAGTTTGTGCTGAAAGAATTACAGCAGATTGCTGATTCAACTGACCCTATAAAGCGGCAGCGCGGCCGCCGGGGATTAGAAATGCTGCATAGTATACAGAAAGAAGCATCGCAGGATATTAACCTGCATGAAGAAGAATTTGCCGATACTCCGGAAGTGGATGCAAAATTGGTCAAGCTGGCAAAATTAATGGATGCGAAAATTTTAACCGTGGATTTTAACCTTAACCGCGTAGCTTCTTTACAGGGAATTAAGGTGCTGAATATTAATGAGTTGGCAAATGCTTTAAAGCCGGTGGTTTTTCCCGGAGAGATGATGCAGGTTAAACTGATTAAAGAAGGCAAGGAGCATAATCAGGCGATAGGTTACCTTGAAGACGGCACGATGGTGGTGGTAGAAGAAGGGCGCAAGCTCCTCGGCCAGGAAATAAAAGTAATGGTTACTTCAGTCCTGCAGACCCAGGCAGGCAGGATGATTTTTACTAAAATAGACCGTTAAAAACGATGTATGTTTCTGCGATAGTCCTTGCTGCGGGCAGGGGGGAGAGGTTCAAGTCAAAAATCCCCAAGCCCTTGGTGAAAATAAATTCCAAGCCGTTGATAATCTATTCTCTTGAGGCGCTCAGCAAGAGCCCGCGGATTAGAGAAATTATTGTTGTCGTCAATTCTCTTAATCAGAAACAAATCATCCGCTGCATTAAAAAATACCGTATAAAAAAAGTTGCTAAAATAGTTTTAGGCGGCAAAGAACGCCAGGATTCGGTTTCCTGCGGCCTGAAGGCGGTTAATCCGGCTGCTGACCTGGTTTTGATTCACGATGCGGCACGGCCTTGTATCAATACAGAACTAATCCATGCCTTAATCAGCAAAGCTAAAAAAACCGGCTCAGCAATTGCCGGTGTGCCGGTGAAGGCAACGATAAAAGAAGTTTGCGGCAATATCAGGGTAAAGAGAACCTTAAATAGGAATAATCTTTGGGAAATACAGACGCCGCAGGTTTTTAAAAAAAAGTTAATCTTGGAGGCATACCGTAAATACGGTAAATTTCCTGTTACTGACGATGCGATGTTAGTGGAAAAATCAGGCAGAAAAGTTTACCTGGTCCAAGGTTCGTATAATAATATGAAAGTCACTGCTCCGGAAGATTTGCTTATTGCAGGAGCAATCATTAGAGGGGGATAATATGCCTTACAGAATCGGCATGGGTTATGATATTCACCGTTTAACTGAAGGCCGCAAACTTTTTATCGGCGGCTTTGAAGTCCCTTATTTCAAAGGCTTGCTTGGGCATTCTGACGGCGATGTCTTATTGCACGCCATCTGTGATGCAATGCTTGGCGCGATTTCAGAGGGGGATATTGGAGCTCATTTTCCTGACACTGAGCCGAAGTTCCAGGGGATTGCCAGCGCTGAATTGCTGATTAAAGTTTATGAATTAGCCAAAGATAAAGGTTATGAAGCAGTGAATATTGATACGGTGATAATTGCGCAGGAGCCGGTGCTTGCCCCATTTAAAAAACAGATACAAATTAGTATTGCCGAAATTCTGGGTATTAAGCCGGAACTCGTCAGCGTGAAAGCAAAAACTAACGAAGGGCTTGGCGATATCGGCAGGAAAGAAGCAATTGCTGCATACGCAGTGGCCCTATTAACCAAAGAAGCCAAGGGGGAATAAAATGGAGCTTTTGGCCAATATTTTACTTATTCTTTTAGGTTTATTTTTGCTCAAGGTTATTTTAATCGCGATTTTCTTTTTTAAGGAAATCAGGGCAGCGCAGAAAAGAGACCCTGCTGCCAAAGGTTTCCTGGAAGTGCTTTTTTTATACCAGGGCCTGCATGCTTTGATTGCTCATCGCATTGCGCACGCGCTCTATAAAATGCATTTTTTCTTTTTAGCGCGTTACTTAAGCCAGCTTTCCCGCTGGGCAACCGGCATAGAAATTCATCCGGGTGCTCAAATCGGCCGCAGTTTTTTCATTGACCATGGCATGGGTGTAGTAATCGGGGAAACCGCGATTATCGGGGATAATGTGCTTTTATATCAGGGCGTATCTTTGGGCGGCACGAGCCTGGAAAAAGGCAAGCGCCATCCGACTATCGGCAATAATGTGGTTATCGGGGCAGGCGCAAAAGTTTTAGGCAATATTACTGTGGGTGATGATTCTTATATCGGGGCAAATGCCGTGGTAATCCAGGATGTCCCGCCGAATTCAACGGTTGTTGGTGTGCCGGGCAGGATTACCAAGCAGGACGGTAAAAAAATTGACACGAGCCTGGATCATATTCACACGCTTGATCCGATTATGCAATCAGTAGATGAGTTGGAGAAACGGATTAAGAATTTAGAGAATAAGGGGTAGGAGAGGCAGTTTCGCGTCTGCCTTGTTCAGTTTTTCGCTCATTTATATTGAGCGGGTCCTGTCTGCCGATCCACCTCGCCGTCCTCGCTATTCGCTGCGGGCGGCAAGGTCTTCGTCTCGGCAGCCACCCGCATGCAATGGATTTATTTAAGATTATAGCCAAGTCAGCCGCTAGATAGTTATACAAAATATGGATAAACCAATTTATATTTATAATTCTTTAGAGAGAAAAAAAATTCCGCTCAAACCTGCGCCGGCAGAATTGAAAATGTATGTTTGCGGTCCGACGGTTTATGATGAGCCGCATATTGGACATGCGCGCAGCGCATATATTTTTGATGTTATCCGGCGTTATTTAATATATAAGGGTTACAAGGTTAAATTTGTTAGAAACGTTACTGATGTTGACGATAAGATTATTGATAAAGCACGAAAAGAGTATACGGGCGAAGATTTAAATATCGCTTTTAAAAAAGTAGCAGAAAAATACCTTGATTCGTATCATAAAGCTTTGGGTGAATTAGGGATTGCTTTTTCTGAGCCTGAGATTATTGAGCCGAAGGCAAGTGAATATATCGGCAAAATGATAGAGTTTATTGATGGCCTTATAAAAAGAGGAGTTGCGTATCAGTCAGGCGGTGATGTTTATTTCGATATTACTAAAGCCAAGAGCTACGGAAAATTATCCAATCAATCTTTAGATAAATTGGAAGTAGGTGTAAGAGTAGCAGCGGGTGAAAATAAAAAGAATCCATTAGATTTCGCACTTTGGAAATCTACTAAGGAAGATGAACCTTTTTGGGAAAGTCCTTGGGGTAAGGGTCGTCCTGGCTGGCATATCGAATGTTCGGCAATGAGCTCAGATCTCCTTGGTGATGAATTTGATATTCACGGTGGGGGGATTGATTTAATATTCCCGCACCATGAGAACGAAATCGCCCAGTCCGAAGGCGCAGGTAAAAAATTTGCTCAAATCTGGATTCATCACGGCCTTTTAACCATAAATGGCCAAAAGATGGCAAAGTCTTTAGGGAATTTTGTGACGATCAAGGATTTTATTAACAAATATAAGTATCCCGATTTCCTAAAATTATTTTTTCTTTCCGCACATTATTCTAATCCAATAGATTATACGGAAGAAAAAATCGAAGATGTGATAAAGGCTTTTGAGAGAATCTTTACGTTGTATAAAAATATAAATAGAAAGCTTGCAGGGCAAAATTCTTACTTTCATGCTGAAAATTTTGATGAGATAGCAAGTATCAAGAACAAGTTTATTGAAGCAATGGACGATGACTTTAATACGGCACAAGGTTTATCTTTTGTATTCGAGTTGGTAACTATTGCGAATAAGCGTCTTGATGATTTAACTTTTATTTATAATGTAAAAGAAACTTTAGAGCTATTTTTGGAAGAGGTATTAGGGTTTAGTTCTCTTTTTCTTTTGCTAAGAGCCGATTCTATCTATAGCTTGACAAAATTCAAGGATATTAAAATTGAAGATATGATAAAGGAGCGAGAACATTTGAGAAGAGAAAAGAGATTTCTCGATGCAGATAAAATAAGAATAGAGTTAGAAAGACAGGGGATAATTTTAGAAGACACCAAGGAAGGAACAGCTTGGCGTAGAAAATTATAGGCGTTTATAGCGGTTGGCTTGGCTGTGTTTTCGAAGGACGTGGAGGCAAGGAGCGGGCACGGTTCCCGCAGCCGGCTCCTTGATTGAAAAACGCTTTTATCCACGGCCCGGCTGCGGGAGAGCGACGAAGCCGACCCGAGCGAAGCATTTCCTCGCAGGGGAAATGCAAGCGCTCCTGAGAAAACACAGATAAGACAAACGCGTAACTATTAAAGGAAAGCATGAGAGGAAAATTTATTACTTTTGAAGGTTCTGAAGGTTGCGGCAAAAGTACGCAGTCCAAACTGCTGTATGGATATTTGAAAAAGAAAGGTTATCCGGTAATTTATTTGCGCGAGCCGGGAGGAGTAAGGGCAAGCGAGTCAATCAGGAATTTTCTCTTAAATCCGAAAAATAAGATTTCGCCTCAGGGAGAAACTCTGCTTTATATGGCTGCGCGCGCAGAAGTGGTAAGCGAAATTATCAAACCTGCATTGCTGGCAGGGAAAATTGTTATCTGCGACAGGTTTCTTGATTCAACAATTGCTTATCAAGGTTATGGCCTGGGAATTGATGTCAAATTGATTAAACTGATGGGTGAGTTTGCTACTTTAGGGATCAAGCCGGATTTAACTATTCTGCTTGATTTGGCAGTGAAAAAAGGCCTGAAGCACCGCGAGTTTAAAAAAGACCGCATTGAACAGAGATCGCTCAGTTATCATGAACGGGTAAGAAAAGGGTATCTTGCGCTTGCGCGTAAAGAGCCCAAAAGAATCAGAATAATTAAACTTGATGATGATATGTTTATAACTCAGTCAAAAGTCCGGGGAATATGCCATTCAATTCTATAAAAGGGCAGAGTAAGGCAATAGCCTTGCTTCAGGATTCAATCAGGAACAACCGCCTTGCATCCAGCTATCTTTTTACCGGCCCGGAAGGCGTAGGGAAAAATTTAGTTGCCCGTACCCTTGCTAAAGCCCTGAATTGTGAAAAAGGCGATTTAGATTCCTGTGATGAATGCCCTTCCTGCCTGAAAATGGATAAGCTGAATCACCCTGATTTGCATCTTTTACCTGCAGCCTCAGGCGAGAATGATGCTGAAGCAGATGCAATTAAGATAGAGGCGATTCGCCAGTTACAGAGGGAAATCAATCTTAGGCCTTATGAAGCAAAGATAAAAGTTTTTATTATTAACAATGCTCATCAGTTAACTGCTGAAGCCAGTAATGCGCTTTTAAAAATTCTTGAAGAACCGCCATTACACAGCCTGATTATTTTAATTACTTCCAAGCCGTCTCTGTTATTCCGCACGATTATCTCTCGCTGCAGGGTTATAAAATTTGCGGCATTGCCGAGAGCAGAGCTTAAAGAGATACTGAAGAAAGACCATCATCTTCCCGACGAGGAGGCGCATTTTCTTGCTTCTTTCTGTGAGGGCAGGCTCGGTTTTGGCATGAAAATGAAAGAGAGCGCGGTTTTCAGGGAAAAAAATACCATCATTGACAGTTTCAGCCGGCACCCCGATTCCAATTATGACAGCGCGCTGCCGCAGGATAGAGAAACTATCCGTAAGCACCTGAATATTCTCTCAATATGGCTGCGGGATATCTATCTGGTAAAAACCGGTATTGGCGGAAGTGAAATTATTAATTTTGACCGCAGGAAGGAATTAGTAAAATTGGCACAAGATTATTCATTTGCCGATTTGGATATTGCTTTTAAAGCATTGTCTGATTCATTGTTGTATCTTGAGCAGAATATAAATACAAGATTACTGCTTTCTAATTTGAGGCTTTCTCTGAAAGGATAGTTCCATGGAAAAACCGATTTTTGTAAAATTAAGGGATTCAGGCCAGGTGTACCCTTTTACCTCCATGCCTGAATTTCTTGTTAAAGAAGGCACATATGTTATTGTCGAGCATGACCGCGGCCTGGATTACGGGCAGATTGTTACATCCGGAGAAACTAGCGGGGAAGACAGCTCTAAAGAGCAAATCAAAAAAATAGTCCGTCTTGCCACGGAGATAGATTTAAAGCAGATCGCTGATAACCGCTTGAAGGCAAAAGAAGCTTTTAATACTTGTAATAAAAAGATTGATGAGCATAAATTAGAAATGAAATTAGTTGAAGCGGAATATTCTTTTGACCGCAGCAAAATTATTTTTTATTTTACTGCTTCCGGAAGGGTGGATTTCCGGGAACTGGTTAAGGACCTTGCGAAAATTTTTAAAGCCCGGATTGAACTGCGCCAGATTGGAGTGCGCGATGAAGCGCGGCTTTTCGGAGGCTTTGGTTCCTGCGGCCGCGAGCTTTGCTGCAGGAAGTTCCTTAAAGATTTTGAGCCGGTAACAATTAAGATGGCTAAAGAAGAAGGGCTGCCTTTAAATCCGCCAAAAATTTCCGGGCTTTGCGGCAGGTTGATGTGCTGCCTGAGTTTTGAATATGAAACTTATAAAATGTTATCCAAAGGCCTGCCGCACGAGGGAGAGAAAATTACTACTCCTCAAGGCAAGGGCAAGGTTGTGAATATTAACGTTTTTAAACGTATTGCTACAGTTGAGCTTGAAGAGGGCGGCTATACAGAGATGGCCTACAAATGACGAAAAAGTTTTATATTACTACTCCTTTATATTACGTTAATGCTGCGCCGCATATCGGGCATTCCTATACTACCATTGCTGCAGATACGCTGGCACGCTTTATGCGGCTTAACCTTGGTAAAGAAAATGTATTTTTCTTGACCGGCACAGATGAGCACGGACAAAAAATACAAAAGGCAGCAGATGCCAAGAAAATGAGCCCGCAGGATTTTGTTGATCAAACAGCCCCTCATTTTAAGGAGCTCTGGCAGAGCCTGAATATTTCTTATGATTATTTTATCCGCACTACTGATAAAGCGCATGTTGAATTTGTGCAAAAAATCTTGCAGATGGTTTTTGATAAAGGCGATATCTATGAGGATAAATACGAAGGCCTGTATTGTACGCCTTGCGAAGCATTCTGGACCAAGCTGCAGGCGCCTGATAATCTTTGCCTTGACTGCAAGAGGCCGCTTGAATTGATTGAAGAAACTAATTATTTTTTCAGGCTTTCCAAATATCAGGACTGGCTGATTAACCATATAAAAAATAGCCCGGAGTTTATTAAGCCAGAAGTCAGGCGTAATGAAGTCTTGAGTTTTTTAACTTTGAATAAACTGGATGATCTTTGTATCTCGCGTCCTAAAGAACGCCTGAATTGGGGCATACCTTTACCATTTAGCCCGGGGCATGTTACTTATGTCTGGTTTGATGCTTTGATTAATTATATAAGCGCCGTGGGTAAATTTGATAAAAACGGCAGGTATGAGTCGGAATGGTGGCCTGCCGAGCTGCATTTGATGGCCAAGGATATATTAAGGCAGCATACCGTCTATTGGCCAATAATGCTTCATGCCTTAGGCATCGAGCCCCCTAAAACAATCTTTGCTCATGGCTGGTGGTTGATCAATGATACAAAAATGTCAAAATCACGCGGTAATGCGGTAAATCCATTGGAAATGGTAGCAAAATACGGCATTGATACTTACCGTTATTTTCTCTTGAGAGATGTTCCGTTTGGCATGGACGGAAATTTCTCCGAGGATTCAATTATTAAAAGGTATAACAGCGATCTGGCAAATGATTTAGGCAATCTGGTTTATCGTACACTGACTATGGTAGAAAAATATTATCAGGGCAAAATCCCCGAAGGAAAAAGCAGTGACGAGAGAAGCATAGCTATATATGCCAAGATAAGTTCTTTGCATAACGACGTGAACACCTGTTTAACAACTGATTTTAATTTTAGCTCTGCTCTGGAAAAAATCTGGGAATTAATCAGTATGGCTAACAAACATGTTGAAGAGACCAAGCCGTGGAATTTAGCT
>Ga0265297_10006898_pt1 | contig 16104 bp, 10 predicted proteins | sample Munlanlwell13791_FD_192502 | JGI IMG/M metagenome (GOLD analysis project Ga0265297, IMG submission 192502) | Leachate microbial communities from a municipal landfill in Southern Ontario, Canada - Leachate well 137-91 | ecosystem: Engineered > Solid waste > Landfill > Unclassified | place... | reverse complement strand
GCCTGAATACAGTGTAAAAATGCCGACAACGACGCCGCTCCTGTGGATCGGTATTGCAGCTGAAGCACGCCAACCAAAGCGTACTCCACGCTCATGCCATTGTTCAGTGGTTGGGTCGGCCAGAAAATCTTGGCACCAAAACGGCTGATTCTCACGAATGGCGATACCTGATGGACCGTGCCCGAACGGACTGTCGGCATCTGACGAGATTTCAACACTTTGCAAATACTCGGTTCCATCGCCAAAACTGGCAGCAGGCTGCACCATCAAAGTGTCGGAATCAATAAGACCAATCCACGCCATTTTCATACCGCCAAACTCGACCGCGTTATGGCAGATTTTCTGTAACAGTTCATTCTCGTCTGCGCAATGCACGATAGCTTGACTGCACTGACTCAGTGCGGCATAAAGCTGAGTCATGCGTTGAATTTTTGCTTCGACGTTCCTGTATCCAAAATAAAAGGTAGCCAGCCCCATACCGACCACAGACAAGGCCACCATGTAAAACCAGTAATTTGTCAATTGAGTTGCAGCAATGTTATTGGCAAAGTAACCAATCCCATAATATGCGCCCGACAGCGCCTGAATTGCTGTCATGACCAGAATTATGGCTACCCCACGAGTCCCCTGCCGAACTGCCGCCCACGTGATAAGCGGGAACATCCAAAAACCTCTGGCTATATAACCAATACTGTCTTGAAGCCAATCGAGAAAAACAACCTGACCAACCAGAAACGTTACACCGATCACGAGTATCGCTTCAAGCTTTTGGCTCAATTCAAGCCAACCATTTTGCTCCCGCCACCAAACAAGAATCAACGGAGTAATCAGAATGATACCGAGCGTATCGCCCATCCACCAATGAATCAGATTATTAAAATAGGTTTCGGAAGTCAGGAATCCGGAAACTAGTATTGTTACACTCCCAATCAAAGCAGCGACGATGCTGCCAACACCTCCCGCCCAAAAAATCAGGCGCAGATAATCGTGCAATGATTGAAGACGCAAATCAAACCTACCATCCCGGTTAAGCAACCAAACACCTAAAAGTGGCTCTAATGTAGCACCCACCGCAATAAATAAAGCCGTCCACAGGGAATCCTTGGACATTATATTTATCAGAAACGCCCCAAGAAACACGCTCCAAGCGTACCGCTTCCCGCCAATCAATAGCGCAGCCAACGCCAATCCGCTTGCCGGCCAGATGACTGTGACAATATTACTACCAGAATAGATAAGAGACAGTTTGGCCAGCAGTATGTAAAGCGCGGCCACACTAAATAGCTTCAGCAGATCTGTAAGATAGCGCATAGGTGAACAACGCATATGATCAACCTGATTTTTTAGTAAAAAGATTTATGGGAAGTCCCGCACCAAATATTTACCCTGCATTAAGCCCGTAATAAACCGTTTCAAAGAGACACTATATTGGGATATATAGTACAGTTTGAAGATACATAGTTAAGAATGATATATACCGAAATTCTATTATTCTTGTTTATCATCTAAAGTCAAACTTTGCGGCCTAACTAACTAAAAGACTGCACGACAAATCTCTAAGCGCCTTGTTATCGCCAATATCGGCAGAAAGTTTGCCAGACATTTGGCTTTATTCTTCCGTTAAGCATGAAATCTCTTGGAGATTCAGTTAAAATGATTTTATTAATAAATTTTCGCCTTTCGTTAATGGCGTGTCATTTTATGTAGTGTATTTTCTGAGGTCATCGTATGCGTAAAAATCTTCTTACCTTTATTGGGAGCGCCACACTACTCCTTATGCATCCATTGAGTCAGGCGGCCAGCGATTTACCACCTACGGCCAATGTTAAAATGGGCGCACCGGAAGAAGTATGTTCTGACTTTACCTCTCCCGAATGGAGAAAAGAACAAGTTATTGATGGCGTCAAAATACAGGCATCACAGCTATGTAATCCCGACAATCCTGCTGACATTGCAGCTTTCGTTAAAGGAACCAACAATGTTTCCATGGAAACATTGATGCAAACCCAGCTTGCTGCCGACGCCATAACCATGTCTGACGATTTCGATCACGACGGCGATCCTGATAAAATTATTATCAAGCTTGAAGTTGCCGAACTTAACGGCCATTCGCCAGACTTAAAAGGCCAGCAAGTAACGACATTTGATATTGCTCCTGGCATACAACCGACTTTTTGGGTTTTTGCTCCAAAAACCCGTGATATGTCCACGCTGAGCATTTATGAGCCTATAGCCAATCCGTTGTTGCGTGCTCCATCTCCAGTGATCCGTGTCGAACAGGATGACGTGATCTGGTTAATCCTGGAAAACACCCATTATTTGCCCCATTCAATACACTTGCACGGTATTGATCATCCGTTCATGGATCATGTCGGCGTTGGTAATGATGGGGTTGCGCAAACCAGCAACATGGATGTTATGCCGGGAGAAAGCAAAACCTATGTGATCAAGCCGCGCCAGCCAGGCACCATGTACTACCATTGCCATGTTCAGCCTCATGTCCATATTCCAATGGGACTGCAGGGCATTTTTGTGGTTGAGGAAAACCGTCCCAATAACTGGCCGCAAACGCTTAATGTCGGAGCTGGCCAAGTGCGCCATCCCTCGGTAGCGGTTCTTGAAAAATATGCGCGAGAATATGATTTGCATTATCAATCGGCGGATAGAGAATTACATGACGTCATTGCCAGGTCAGCAAACGATCCGCGCTTGATTGCCAAGCATATGAACATGGAATATGACACGACCGATTCCACTGATGATTATTTTATGCTTAATGGCCGTGCTTTCCCTTATACCTTGAGGGAATCGCTGATTGAAATGCAAAAGGACGAAAAGGTTAAACTGCGTGTCTTGAATGGTCACACTGAAAGCTTGGCTTTGCATATCCATGGCCACAAGCCGACCGTGACCCATTATGATGGCGTTGATAATGGTCCCGGCTCATATATCCAGCGTGATGTGCATGCCATGGTACCTGCACAGCGTCTGGACCTGGAATTAAGTGGTGTCGATGACGGATTACATAGTTTCGGCCAAGGTATCTGGATGTTCCATGACCATGTTGAAAAAGCGTTTACTACCAATGGCGTCGGTGAAGGCGGCGATATCAGCCTGGTCGTCTACAAAGATTTCCTTGATGAAAAAGGCATACCTAAATCCCACGGCATGAGTCTTGCGCCCTACTTCACCAAGGAGTTCTGGCAACGGAATTATCCAATCTGGCAAGATTATGATGCGTGGCACAGCTTAGGCCTGCCTGACCTGAAAGCAAGCTATCAACCTTCTAAAGTAGCGATATCAGCTACCCCTAAAACGCCGATGAGCCCTGCCGCCGCGGCAGCTGAACAGGAAGGTTCGTTTTTTGGGAATCTGTTGTTCGGTTTAATACTGGGAGTATTAAGCTATGTGCTGATAATTAACCGTCAAACAATTTATGACCGTGTTCGTAAGTTGATAAAGAAATAAACCCGCTACTTAGAGTTTACGAGCCAGCATCATTGGCTCGTAAACTCCCCAATCTTTACAAGCTACCCTGTTTTTCCCGCAAGCTGTGCAATTTTTCTAAGACGCGTTCCGCGCGCCCAATATCGGCAGTTAATCGCTCATTTTTTGGATCAAGAATCTGGGCTTCTTTCCACGAACTAATGGCCTGCTCATATTGTTGCCGGCTGTAGTAAGTAATACCGGTCTCAATCAAGTCCTGCACATGTTCTGCCACATCATTATCGAGTTGTCTACTGAGCTCCTGAAGCTCCTTGTTATTGATGCTGAACTTCTCTAATTTCCGCATCAACTGTTGAGCTTTCATGAGATTGTTCTCTTCATAGGCTTTCTTGAAATCAGCCATCAACTGCTTGCTCTCTCTCTGCACTTTAATATTAAAAAGACGTCTCTTTTTCTTCTGTTGAGTTACGTGTTGGTCGAGGATAAGTTTTTGCTGCTCATCAATGATTCGCTTTTGTTTTATATCATCTTCTTTTAGCAGTTCCTGCAATCTTCTGTTTGCATCCTCAATCTCCGGAGCCGCATACAAACTCATGGCCAGTGGCAGTGTTCGTTTTGCCAACGCCAAGTCTCTGCGCTCAAGAGCAAGTCGACCATGTTCAGCCAATTCAGTAGCAAGGTCTTGTGCGTCAGCTTCTTTCCGACCTAGTTTATATTGCACGAACCAGCCATCTGGAGCGGTTGAGGCGGTCTTTTTACTAAGTAGCAGATCTTTACGCATCCATTCGCCCTGAACGATCAATTGATCAAGTTCTAATCTGGCAAGACTCTCTTGCTGACGCTGCAGTAGCTGTTGTTGTCCTTGCTGTAGAAGTTCACTATCCGGCAAACGAGACAGCGCCTCTTGATACAAAGCCAGCGCCGTATGCCAATCGCTGTTAGCAGCGGATTTTTCAGCGTCAGCCATTACCCGTTTTTCATAGCGTTCTGCCTGACCAAGGATTTTCTTTTGTATTTCCTGAGGGTTGGTGATGTCTGGAGAGGGGTGGTCATTCAATTCAGCTACCAACTCCAGTGCCTTGCCATATTCTTGTTGTTCCAGCCAATAATCAATCCGTTCATTGATATTACCGGTTGGTTGCACAATGCTGGCACAGCCCATTATTTGATTTAAAACAACGATGCCGAATAGCCAAAGGATTTGTTTCATACTGCTTCCGAATAATTTAATACTTGTTTAAGTTTTGATTCCATGTAACGACGACGCTCCCCGACTACATCAACTACTGAATATATCGATAACGGTTGCATCGTGCCACGCAAAGTGATCGTACTGTGTTGCTCGCAGAGTATATGGCCAGCTTCCTGAATAGCATCGTGCATAACCTTGCCAATCAATATCCGGCCTGCGTCAGCATTAGAAGTCAGGCGCGCGGCTATAATCACCGCTTTCCCCATTACGGTATATTCCATACGATCGACGGTGCCTATGTTGCCGGCTAACATGGCACCGCTATTTATACCGATATGGAACATTAATTGTGCCAGACCTTGTGCCTTACGCCGTTTATTGAGTTCTCCGACCAGTTGCTGAATAAGGACTGCGCATTCCACTGCATGTTGGGCATGCAACGCATCGTGTTCTGGGGCACCGAAAACAGCCATTACACAGTCACCAATATATTTGTCGATATGGCCTTGATAAATATGAACTATCTGAGCGATATAGCCGAAGTATTCATTAAGTAGGGCATTAACTTTATCCGGTGGCATACTCTCCGACAATTCAGTGAAACCCACGATATCAGCGAATAATACGCTGGCATGTACATAACGCCCACCAAGATCGGTCTGCGTGATATTCTTTAGTACCTCTCTGGCAACCTTGGGTGCAACATAACGGGAGAATGTTTTCTCCACATATTCCTTGCGCAATAACCCCTCGGTCATCTCGTTCATTGCCTGCATTAAAGCCCCTAGTTCATCATTACGACTATTGGTAAACCGGAATTCATAATTACCGGCAGATACTTCACTACTTGCCTTCATGAGTTGCTGTATCGGGCGTGTCAAACGTTTACCCAGTATAATCGAGGCGAGAAAACCAATCACAATAAGTAACAGGGTTGCCAGACTAACGGTCTGAACAGTCTGTTTTTTAGCTATCTCCATTATTGAACGATCAACGCTGATAAGCGCATAACCGACAGTTAAACCATCGACTACCATGGGACTGATCATGGCCACCAATACTTTGGGTTCATCGTGAATGTCACGACGCCTCATATAGTGGAACATATTTTTTTTCTTCGCATTAGCGGCAACTAATACATCGTCAGGAACAACGCCTGCTTGCACGATGGGATTTACCTCTTCAGAGTAAATGGCGGCAGCCAGCAGACCATCCTTTTCAATCAAATTATTGACGATCACATCAAGACTCAACTTATCATTGGCCAAAAGGGGTTCTTTTGCGATCTGAGCGAACTGTTTCACAACAGTATGATTGGAACCCATCATCTGTTGCTCAAGCATGCGGGTTTGATCGCGGGCAATCACCAGTCCAAGTACCACCATGCCGCTACTGATAAGTACCGTAAACACCAGTGCCAGCTTATAGGCGATAGGAAAATTCTTCGGCTGACACATGCTTAATGATCGATCAACAACTGTTGATATTTTTTTTATAGCCGAGCGTAACCCCATCACACTATTACTCCATAAATCATAATCACCACTACAATCAAACAGCCATGTAGTTGATACATTAGCACAGAAATCATAGCTAAAAACACGCCATCTATTCTATCATTTGTTATTGAATAGATGTGCCCCTGCCTAAAGCCGGCGATATTTTGAATGATCTAAAAGCCACTGAATTAACTCGTCTGCTTGAAAAATATTCCGTCTCAATCTCCATACTCGCGGGCGATCTTTCCCGCCTAATTGGAAAGGATATACCAATTGGGAATTCTCCAGTGATCTCGCTAATGCCGTCTGATACGAATTGAATCAGAACGGACTTGCTGAGAATAAAATTTTAAGAGTTGTCCAATTATCATCCAGTATTCCTTGATAATCCCAGCGATCCGCTTGATCCGATGAACAGACGAATTTCTGTTATCGTCATGATTAAAAAACCTAACACCAGATTTTGCAAAAAGCAGGCAAGGAAACGACTGTTACGGAATCACCTCAAAAACAGAAGATAACAAACATTAATCTTTTTCGTTAACAGATATATGAGGGTCAAGGCGGACTATGTGCCCGTGATCATCAAAATAGACAGTAATCAGGGATGCATTGCGGCACTGTTCCAACTCATCAGTTTCCACTTGATAAAACGCGCATAAATCTGCATCACCAACAATCTTATGAGATGCTGGGCGTGTCGTTCTGATCCGCAATGCGCGGAAACAAACCCAGCACAACCAGAGCATGGCCAGAGCCAGTAAAGTCACGAAATAAATTTCCAGTAGTTCCAGCAGGCTTTTATAACCGCCAAACCAGCGCATTTCATCGGTCATTTTTTTATCACCCAGCAACCAACTGCTTAAAGTAACCAATGGAATCAACAAATAGATCCACATCAACCAGCAGACACCCCAAACAAATACGCCGCTGATGCGTTTTTTCAGGCTTTGTAACTGTGGCGAATTAATAATGTATTCTTTCATTTGTTGCGCAACCCTCTATCAACAGTAACCCAGATGGCACGTTGTCCGCGTTTTTTCTTTATCGCTAGCATCGAGCCTACGATAGTCGTACCGACATTAATAAGCCAGTACACAATGGGATACCATACCATCCAGTAATAAAACCGTGCGACACCACCGGTACGCGATTCATAATGAGAATCAATGGTCAGACTGACGCCGAATTGTATGAGACAGGTCAAGCTTAGCAGCATGCTCGTCCAACTGGGGCTGAGGTCATGTAACGATTGGTTGGTTGATTCCGTAAATAATTCCACGGGGGCGTAAAGCAAATGAAGCAGTATTAAAAACGCCCAAACGATACTGATCAAGCATTCGCCATACAAAAGCCACATGTAACGGGATGACCAACGGAACAAGTCTCGAAAATAACGCAATAATACCTCGGTTCCGCCTTGCGCCCATCGCACTCTCTGTTTCCATAAGCCTTGCAATGTTTCAGGCATCAGAACCCAGCACAAGGCATTGGGTTCGAAATAAATCGACCAGCTCGAGAGCTGCAATTTCCAACTGATGTCAATGTCTTCAGTGACCATATCGTTGCTCCAATAACCGACATCGTGCAATGCGGACTTCCGGAATGCGGCGATAACGCCGGAGACAGTAAACACCCTTCCATAAGACCGCTGCGCCCGCTTGATCATGCCGACAATGGCGGAAAACTCTCCAACCTGTATGCGCCCCAACAGGGTGGAACGATTACGGATACGGGGGTTGCCGGTGACTGCACCGACATTTGGATCATTAACAAAATGCCGCACCATCCAGGCTATGGCTTCGGGAGCCAACAGCGCATCCCCATCTATGCAGACCAGAATTTCGCTATTGGCTAACAGCGCAGCGGTACGCAAACCCATTGCCTTGCCTTGATTAGTGTGTAAATTAACGACCCGAAGCTGGCTGTATTGTTCTGCTAAATCATGCAGCACAGCAAGAGTATTGTCTTTACTTCCGTCATTAACGGCAATAATTTCGAAATTTGGATATTTCTGCCTTTTCAGAATTTCCACCGTTTCACGAATATTTTCTGCTTCGTTATAACAGGGAATCAAAATGGAAACCGGCGGGTAATCCGTTAACTCCGGCAGGTGTTCGGCATTTTCCTGCTGACGCCATTCATAACGCAAATAAAAAATAATCGCGCCAAACATCCATATATAGGCCATAAACAACGGATAGTAATAAATAAATCCTTCTATGAAGCCATCCAGCGTTCCCCAAACATGCATAAAATGCAACCACTGTGTTTGCAACAGTGCATTCGCGTTCTGAAATGAAATAGTCATAGTTTTGTAAAATAGGTGGCGACAATAATGCCGTATCCGCAAGGACACAAAGGCAAAGTGGTATCGCCCACCCTGCACAAGCCAATTAAAATAGGATTCATTTTGCCAATAAGTTTTATGGTAATGCGGGGAGCGAAAAATATTGCTGCAAATCAGTCAGGCGCGGCTGATCCTGAAAAACATTATCCGGATAGTAACCGATATGATGAGCGCCCAGTTTTTTCAATAACTCCAGTTGCTCAATGAATACCGGCATGGGAATTTTTTCATGCGTCTTCCAGTTAACCGATTGCAGTTCAAACACCGTTTTCTTAAGGCCCTGGGGGTGTTTAGCTGCGGTGGTTACCAATTCTGTCAGCCACTGCGATGGGTTTTCGGCTTCTTCCATAAACGGCATTGCTTCAATAGCGACGTAATCATAATGCGTTAAAAACGAAGTAAAGGACTGTGCGTACCACTCCTCACTGTAGGGCTTTAACAATGGCAAAGCATAAAAATTACGCGCCGTTTTTATACCCGGCCGGTAATTACGCACCCGATCTGTCAACTCATCAGTAAATTGATTAATCAATCCGGTTTTATGTTGCGCCCACATTAAACGCATTCCAGAGGTCGCATGCAGCAGTTCAAATTGCTCAGGCAATCCCCACACTTCGTGTCCATAAGCCAGCGCTAAAGGTGAAACATCCTCGTAATCGGATAAAATGCCATCGTCATGGAACAAGATACCATCAAAATTACAGTATTTGGCCAAGTCCTCGTAGATTTCAGCTACAAACTGCCGCACTTCGGGATGGAAAGGGGAAAGCCGGGTGTAAATATGACTGGATTTTTGCGCCTTGCCGTCACGCCATTCCTGGACATACCAGGATTCCGGCATGTTGCCCTGATACGCCATAATCGGCATCCACGCGTAAACCTTCACTCTGGCTACCGTTTTTAATTGCCAGGCAACACGATTAAACAAATCCTGTTTCACCGGCAAATGCCGATTGGGAAAATATAAGGCGTCCGCATTACCGTCCCCATCAGGATCGGCATAGGCTTGGAGAAATACCGTATTGATGTGCATGTCCTTGATACGCTGAATCGCAATATCCAGATTACGCTCGGTCTGTTTGGGGTCTTTATCATAAAGATAATCCATATCCAAATGAGCTACCCTCAAAGACCTGTCAGAACGCAAGCCCGTAACAATTTCGGCAAACTGCCGAACATCCGGATTATCAACCATGATCAAACGCCGTAGCGCGCCCATCTCGGCCACCGTGTTAAATCCGTCCATCAGCCCCATGGTCATTCGCATTCCAGCTTCATGCGACGCTTCCAGTGCGATTTCGTTATATTCGCCATAAGGCCAAACCATAACCCTGGGCCGAACTCCAGCATGTTGAAAAATGAATTCGGCACTTTTCAGCAAGGCGACATGAATGCGTTCACGATAATCCCCATCGGTTTCATAACTTGCCGTCGCCTTGTCATATAACCGGGTTACTGCAGCTGCCTGGTTATTATCTTGCGGATTAGCGACTATGCCTTTATGCAAGTCGTAACTGTGTGAGGCGATTTCTACCAGACCGGATTGAACCATCTCTCTCACCTGCTCCCAAGTGAGCAGTGGCTTTCCCGGTTCGTGAATAGTGACGTTGCCATCCATCCAGGCACCCACCAAAGCAACCGTGGCTGGATAATGATATTTTTTTAATAGCGGAAAAACCTGAGTATAAAAACTCTGATAGCCGTCATCAAAGGTCAATAGTACGGCTTTATTGGGTAACGAATCCTTACCTGCCGCAGCATTAAGAACGGCTTGCACACTGACGATCTTGTAACCGTTTTTCTTCAGCCAACGCAGGTGTTCTTCAAAGTGGTCAACACTAACATCCATTGAGTTGAAGGGAGGTTTGGCACCTTCCGTCCCCACTATATCGTGATAGTTGAGAACTACGAGGTGATGTTCTCCGGCATAACTCATGCCAGAAAAACCGACCAGAAAACTTAACAAGAATAGCTTTTTTACGTAATTAACAGCGACAACAATAGTAGAAGTGGTCATAACAGGCGGGTTGTAAAAAGAAAAACTCAACAGCAGTTGACAATTTTAACCGAAAAACGTCCCAGCCTTTGAGAAATCAATCATTATTACCGCGCGATAAATAAATTGCTCCCTGAAAAACTGCAACAGGGATCTTTTTTAACTATGCCTGACACAAGAACCGAACACGCATCAACTATCAACTTACCTAAATAAAGCGCTAAGATTTGTGCAAGGATATCCGTCTGTTCTGGATTAAGGAATTTATATTGATGTGCTTTTGCGTCTACTTTGGGTTACTTATGGATCAATAATTTTACAAATTCTGTTTTAGTCGGCGCAACAAACGTGGCGCTTAACTGCCCTAATTGGCGCAAGACAAATACATTACTGTACAACCATCTTCTTTAGTGAGCTATGAAGCAGGATAAATGCTGTTGTTAGCTTAAAAATCAAGATCAGAGTCTTCAAAATCGCCAAGTTGTTCCTGTAAACGTTTTTTCTCCCAATACAATTCAATTTTTCTGCGCGCGGCCATTTTTTTTGCAGCCGTCTCACTTTCATTAGCAAACGTTATATATTCACTACTCAAGCCCAAGTCGAGCCCTTCAATATCAGGATCAATTTCATCCTTACTTTTGTCGACATCAGAATCTGAAATAGATTTATCCGCTACAGATTTAGATAATTTTTTAGTCATTGTTAAACCAGTCCTTAAAAATTTCACTTTTTAATTACTTACAGCAAGCTTGTAAAGCAAAATTTTTATAGGGCTGCGATAACAATCACCCGATAAACTTGGGTTTAATCATTTCTTTTTAAAAACTTCAATTGCTTAGCCACGTTATGCTCAATCAATATCTGAATCATTTATTAGTAATAATTTATTTCTGGCCCGCTCCTTAGTCCACTGCACATTTTTTTACCGCCCAACTTTTTTAAGGATTACAATATTTAGAAATTGTGACATAGTTTGCCCTACAACACTCAGCAGTAAAATTATTTATGAAAACAAGCATACAACTTTTAATCGGTATCGCATTTATTGCACTGACGGCATGTTCGAACCAAGAGGTCAAACAAGATACCCTGCCTATACCGGCAACCGATAATTTGGCGACAATGCCCGACAACGTATCGTCAATGTCCGGTCAAAATCCACCGCTTACCTTAGTTAAAGGCAATAAAACGTTAAATCTAGTCAGAATAATGGATGGCGGAGCCTGTAAAAATGATGAACAAGGCGTTAAAGGTACATTTCTTGTTTATGCCGACCCAACCGATATAGATCGCATTAAGCGTGATAAAGGGCCGCAAATATTCAGTGATTTCGAAAGTAAAATCCAATTTTTCTCGTCAAATGTTTTACAGGACACAATTAATGCAACTAATCTCGCCGAAGATCCATTTACCTTAGGTGCAGACGAAGCGCAGCAAAAACTGGCTAATCAATTAACCAATAATTTCCGTGATGCCGTAGCTGATGCCGTTAATACGTTTCAAAAAGAAACAACATTGACGATCGATGTTGTTCCATTTATACCTTCATTTGTTTTTTATCAAAGAGGCTGTGAAGCCACTCATGTTGAGCCGGAAAACTAAGGCACAAGGCCAATGAGCGACACATATTTTAATCTATCTCTGTCGCTCTTACTCCATAACTAAACAAAAGGTGAATTATTATGGGATGGAGAGAACGCACACACGAAGATACTTATTCCGATGCAGAAGTCGAACAGCGCTTAAAGGAAGAGTTACCGCACTGGTATCTGGAAAAAGGCTGGATTCGACGTAAATACAAAACCAGCGGCTGGAAAGGTACGCTGATGGTTGTAAATACAGTCGGACATTTGGCAGAAGCCGCCTTTCATCACCCCGATCTTACGGTTTCTTATGCCTTTGTGATCGTCAAGCTAGTGAACCATGCGGCAAAAGGCATTACCAACAAAGATTTTGAACTAGCCCATAAGATCGAAGAAGTCATTATGTGGCAGCCCGGCAAGGAAGGTGGCGCATTAGAAGGCACACCTGATGACCCACGATTCAAATACATTAAATACGATTAGGCTATTAAAATTGACATACAGATCATCGCCTTAACCCATTACATTACATTTAATTTTAAAGCAGCGTCATCAAGGCTGAGGGGAATAAATCGAAACCTGCGCTTGACTTGTCACCGCAGTTTTTAATCTTGGCAATAATTTAGAGTCCTCGTCTCCAGAGACCTTATTTATCAAAGGTGCAAGCGTGGGCTTCAGAAACTTCAGTATTTGTACCGGCAATGAACTGGTAAAGTGATAGCTCTCGGCATTTGGCCCCGCCACATAAGCGGTGATTACGCCAAAAAAACGATCACCTATGAAGAATGTAAACGTGGCGGCCCGACTGATGAATATCGATTCAATCAAGCGTCCCCCTGCTCCCCATATTTCTCGACGATGATCTCCCGTCCCTGTTTTGCCTCCTACAGGTAAAGGGTTACCGTCTGAGTCAGTATAAACGCCTCGAAGTCGCCCTGCCGTTCCGCCCTCTACCACACCAATAAGTGCGCCGCGAGCAGCTTTTGCCACTTCTGATGCTATTACACGCTGACCTTGTTCCGGCGATTTATCCAGCACCGTCTCATAAGGTGTCGCCTGGGCGTAATGCAAGTTCTCAAACCTGACTATAGGTAACCGTATTCCATCGTTTTGCAAGATACCCAGGAGTTCAGCCAATGCTGCCGGACGATCACCGGACGCACCGATAGAGGCCGCATAAGACGCCGTAAATGATTCAAACGGATAACCCAGGCGCTGCCATGCATGATGGATCTGTTTAAATGCCTCGTCATCCAGCAACGTCCTTATACGCCGTTGCTGAGCGCCATTTCTGGTACTTTTGAATAGCCACCGGTATACAGCTTGCCGCTGTTCGGCACTTGCCTCAATAACGTCCTTACGCGTAGCATCAGGGTGTTGCGCCAGATAATTGACCAGCCACAATTCAAGTGGATGAATTTTGGTTATATAGCCCTGATCCTGTAAATCAAATTTCTTGGGCGAGAATTTCTCCTGTAATTCTCCAATATCTTCACCAACCAAAGCAGCCTTCGTCAAATGGGCATTTAAATACTGAGTGAGTGCATTTATATCTGCGTCGGGATAAATTGCCTGATAAAGCATAGTAAGGCGGGAAGGTTTGGCAAGAACATGCCGGGTAAGCAATTCCAGGGATTCTTCTGCACTCTTTCCATGATATTTAGCGTAAAAGCGCTGTAAATACACGCGCCCTTCCTGATCTGCAAAACGCGCCAGATACTCTCTACGGCGTGGATCGTTAGGGCTTTCAAGCCAACGCGCTATGCCTTCCGGCTTGTAAAGATGGTGATAGGTAATATCTCGCATCAGGCGAATAAAAACCAGATTCACCGAATCTCGCAAAGCATGCCGCACGGACATGATTTTAATATCTTCTGATTTATCGAAATTATTGAAATGATGAATACCGCCTCCGGTGAAAAAATTCTCACCCGGACTGGCTGAATACTTACGATCCAGAGCCTGATTCAGCAAATCCTCCAGATTAATCTGCGGCTTTAACCGAAGCTGCTCTATAACCCATGCGGACAGATAGTCGCGGGGATGCAACTGAATCAGCCTCAGTTCCTTCAAGGGAACATCCTTGTATTTCCGGTAAATATCAGTAATAAGCTCCAGATAGTGCACCATAGTCCGCAACTTCGCGGTTGAACCCAGATCCAGACGTATTCCTTCATTAATATCAAGCGGTTGATCGTAATTATCAGTTTGAACACGCAGCAGATTGCCTGCTTCGCCGCGCTCAAATAACATGAGGCTATATATAATAGGAGAAAGCTCAATGTCAGCATTAAGCATTCTAAAGCCCACCACACCGGCATCTCTTGCATTGACAGGATCACTCAATCTACGCAGCGCATTCGTGACGGCTTGCTGTGTGCTGTTATCGATGGTGGTTTTGACAGTTAAATCGATTCGATCCAGTTCGTAGCTCGTCTTTACGCCCAGGGTCTTAGCAAGACGAGTGCGGAGAACATTCTGAGTCTTCCTGCCTACCATAAATGCAGCCGGTGCTTCATCTGACTTGGGAAGACGAACGATAGATGCCTGTAACGCAGCATCCCGAAGTGCTGCTGAAATAACTCCTTGAGCAGCTAATATTCGCAAATGACTATCGGTAAGATCCTTTAACGCATCATAACCAGGTCCTAAAAGATAGGAAGGTCTTCTTTGTGATAACAAAATGCTAAGCACCTGCCGATAGGCTTGTGCCTGTTGCGGAGTAATCTTCTCAGCTGAGTTTATCGCTTTTTGACTAAGTAACTGGTTAACTTTATTAAAATCAGCATTAAACCAAGCCGACAAACCATCGCCCAAACCGTGTATTTCACCCAGTTTTGGAGTGGCTGCAAGGGGCATCGAATTCAAATAAGCCAGCGCAAATTGCCGCCTCATTTCACGGGTATCCGGCCCCAGCATATAGGTACGAATCGATGCACTAACCATTTGACGAATCTTTTCTATTATCGACTCGGTAATGCCATTAGGCGAATGACGGTACTTTTCCAACTGAGTAGCCAATGTACTACCACCCGGAACATTAATATCCGCACCCAGTTTTTTTGCCATCATTTGCAAACTGGCAAATCCCAAACGATCCCATTCAATCGCGGGATTAATGTTGATATGATTTTCGCTGAGCAACTCCCTGTTCTCTATAAAGAGCAAGGTATTCAATACTAAAGGAGGAATAGCCTCAAAATTCGGATAGCCATAAGTAGGATAAGCGGCGCTAAACATAGGCTGATTTGAATGATCAACGACACGAAGTCCAGCTTGAACTTTTTCTTTATACGGTGGAAACAATCCGTAATCGTCAACTAACCGGGTCATCATCGGCGAAAAATCGGCCTGAGCTGTAATTTTAAAGCCGGACCTCTGCAAGCGCGCAATCTCGTCTGGCAGCAAGGTGTAGCCGAGTCGTTGATCGTAAGGCCCATGATCAGGAAACCGGATGGATGAACTGGCTCCCGACTTAAGATTAAAACCTAACTGTTTGTTTATCGCAGAAAGATAAAGTGCCTGATATTTAGAGGTTCGCACCTCTTCCATCACAAGCCTGGCAAATGCGATTCCTATTCCAACCAATCCAATCAGAATACTGAGAATCAATAGTCGGCGAATTTTCTTTTGCATTACTCGCTATTCACTCCAAAGAAGTAACAGATTTCTCGTGCTTTTAGCGGCATACAAAGCAATTGAACGGAATTATTCAAGCATTCTGCCTTGAGTATTAACATTAAATTGTGTGTCTCATTGGTTTGAATTCACAGCAGGCGAGTTCAATACAAAAACACGCTGTGTAACAATATTTATAGGCAATTATAACCACTAGTCAGCAACAATGGTAATTGAAAGACCATTAACCTGAAAAATACTCACTTTAAATTAAAATGACCTAATACCCATAAGCCACGTATTTAAGCCTTTATATCAAATTATTGTGAAGTTACAATTAATTTCAACTACCAAACTGCTTCATAATACTGTCCAGCTCTCCTACATTCAAGGAGTCCTCATGCGAGAATGCTATTTCG
>Ga0265297_10006896_pt1 | contig 16108 bp, 23 predicted proteins | sample Munlanlwell13791_FD_192502 | JGI IMG/M metagenome (GOLD analysis project Ga0265297, IMG submission 192502) | Leachate microbial communities from a municipal landfill in Southern Ontario, Canada - Leachate well 137-91 | ecosystem: Engineered > Solid waste > Landfill > Unclassified | place... | reverse complement strand
ATGAGCATTCAAGACACTTCGCAATTTGGTATCCGCAGATGGGCGGGTATGTCGGCAAGGCCGTAGCCGTAATCTGTAAGGACTCGGACGAGGGCTCATGCTTTGATGTGTTCGTTTGGCATGACGGGGAATTCCCATTTAGTGAGGAAAATCCGGCAGAGCTTCACCATTGCTCTGCCGAGCAGTTCGTGAGATTCGGGGAGCAGATTGCGGCCGCCATGAAGGCCAGCAAGAAGCGTTCCGTCTAGCGGAACGGGGGGGATTGTGGAACTCAATAGCAGAGATGCGGATTCAATAAGGGCCATCCTTCTAAAAAGACACATTATGCAAAAGTATGCCAAAGATTAAAATCAGTAGAACCGGCCTGCATCTATGTCTCCGTCATGGGTATATAGCTCAAGGTTACCATCCAGAAAGGATTTCAAGTATCCATGATGTTGATGCAGAGTTCAAGAAAGCCATCGAAGATGAAATGGAATTAATTGATCGGTCTTGACAAGTGCCATACCCCATCTGTTATACTCATGTCACAACATGACGCTTCAAGGGACGGCTTCCAGGCTTCGCATCGAGAGCAACATGGGTGACTGAGCAGCCGCAGGAACCGCAAGATAAAAAGCCTAGGCGCATCACGCGCAAACAGGCGAAACTTGCAAGAGAAAGGGTTAAAGACCCCGAAGCCACTCTCCCAGAGTTGGCACAACGAGCGGACTACTCAGACAAATCCAACGTAAAACGTGCCCTTGACCTTCCGCAAGTCCAGCAGAAAGTAAGAGAACTTCTTGCCGCAAACCCTAAGACAGACCTTGCGGCACTAACCAAGAAGCTGGAGGAGGGTCTTGAGGCCACGGAAACAAGGCTCTTTGCGGATAAGGGCGTAATCATGGATGAGCGCGAATTGCCAGATTACTCCACTAGACATAAGTACATGGAGACTGCTTATCAACTCCATGGGGCAAAAGATAAGTCTATAGCCGATGTCCCCCAAGGCGTAGCCCAAATCCTCAACATCATCATCCAGGCCCGTCAGGAACGCGGGATCAATCCTACGGAGCTACCAAATGCCTGAGCTTGCACTGCGGGTGTCTGAGATACGCTTCTATGGGGTTCCGCAGGGTGGTCTACTCTCTTTCGTGTCTGCCGTGATTCAGGAGTCTATTCGGATCACTGAGATGCGAATAGTCCGCAATCGTGAAGGCCGCGTCATGCTGGACATGCCCAAGCAGAAGTTGCCTACCGGCTGGCGCGAGGTCTATCACCCGATTACCAAGGGAGCCAGGGCCGCTCTAGAGACAGCGATACTCGCAGCGTACAAGGCCGCACAGGGAAATGGCGATGGAGCCGACTGATGAGCAACGGCGTCAAGTCGCGCTCAATCTGGAGGACCCCAAGTATTTCATTGAGTCGGCATTCTTCATCGTTGACCACAACTCCCACAAGGTCCCGTACCTACTCAACCCCCTACAGCGGGACTACTACAAAAAGCGGACGGGTAGGGACATCATTGTGAAGGCCAGGAAGATGGGATTCTCTGCCCTGATAACGGCGATGTTCCTTCACGCTTGTATCTTCACTCCCAACACCCGAGCCGTAGTCATTTCACACGACGAGGACGCGGCCAAGAAGCTGTTTCGCAGGGTCCAGTATTACCGAGATACCAGTCTGTACCCAATCCGCGTTAACAAGGCGTCAGAACATGAGTATTCCTTCCCGGATACCGATTCATGGTTCTACATCGGTACGGCTGGATCGCGGGCCTTTGGCAGAGGGGATGATATCACGCACCTCCACTTATCGGAGAGGGCCCATTATCGTGACGAATCGGTAATGACCTCAGCCCCCGAGGCCATGGTCAAGTCCGGTGGTTGGATAGTCCAAGAGACAACCGCTAATGGAGCCGGGACCCCATTCCATGCGTCATGGCTCCGCGCAATAGGACAACAAAGTGAGTGGGTCCCACATTTCTACGGATGGTGGCAGGACCCGCTCAACCAGATAACCTCTACACCGTTGGTGCTGGACGAAGAGGAGCAGAGGCTACATAAGGCTTTTAATCTGAGCTACGACCAGATTGCATGGCGCAGGAACAAACTACGAACCATGGAGGACCCCACCCTTTTCCACCAAGAGCATCCTTCCACCTGGGAAGAAGCCTTCCTGGCCTCTGGCCGCATGGTCTTTGACTGGGAAGGCTTGAAGCGCCAGGAAGAAGCCTTTGAGCAGGTCAAGTGGCGCGGGCATTTGATGGACCGTGGATCTTCCCTGGAAGTCCAGAATGACCCAAAGGGACCATTTACCGTGTGGCGTTCGCCTGTCCAGGGCCGCAGATACCTTGTCATTGCCGATGCGGCAGACGGTGTGCCTGGGGGAGCCTACTCTGTAGCTGATGTGTACGACATGCACAATTGGGCCCAGGTGGCTCAGTTTAGGGGCCACATTAGCCCAATAGACTTTGGTGTCATGCTTGCCCGCATTGGAGCCTTCTACGGCTGGGCGCTTGTGGGACCTGAGAACAACACCCCCGGAAATGCCGTCCTAGTCAAACTGATTGACCTGGGATACCCCAACATCTACGACGAGCCCAACGAGACAGGCGATAGGCTTGGCTGGATGACCACTGAGCGCAGCAAGGCCGAGTACGTCAGCGACGGAAGGGCTTGCATCAAAGACGGCTCAATCAAGCTGAACAGCAAGGACACGCTGAACGAACTTCGGACCTTCTGCCTAGACGAGCGCGGCAAGATGGGCCCTCAGTCGGGTTGTTGGCAGGACACGGTTGTAGTCTGTTGCAAGGCCGCTAACGTATTGAAGCGGTTCCACTACGACGATACCGATACCCGAAAGCGTTCATTCCGTGAGGTAATGGGTATCCGTAGGGGCGGTGGGGCCTCGGGTGGGGATTACAAGCGGGGTGTTGTGTGAAGGGCAAACACTGGCTCAGCCTAGCCGAGATGATCCGCGAGTACCAAGAGGGCTACCTAGGGCACAGGATGAAGGACCGCAACCATGTCGATTTGGCAAGTATCAGTCTGATGAAAAGGGGGAGAGGATGCCGCTAGAGACTCAGTACAAGCGCCTTGCAAGCAGCGGAGATGTTGACCCGCAGACCGTGAAGATGATTGGAAACCATGTCCTGATCCGTAGGGAGTTCGACGATGAGAAGAAGGGTTCGCTATTCGTTCCTGACATGGCCCGTCGTCCGATTATGCGTGGCCAGATTGTTAGTCTGGGTACGGATATGCAGGGTGAGTACAAGGACCTTCAGATAGGCATGGGCGTAATCGTCCACGGTCACGCCATGGTCCTGAATCGGTTTACCTGGGCGGGCAACACCTACGATGTCATCCAGTCTGAGGACATCGAGGCCACTTACGAGGTCGAGATTCCGTTTGACCCCATGGGGTATACTGGATGAGTCAACTTCAGGCGTTCGACCTGTACGGGTTTGTTAGGATTGCCGGGATGGCAACCGTCATGGCGGCCTTGATGTTGGCCGTATTTCTGTTCTGGGGAGCGTGATATGAGGGTAATTCGTGGTGCTGGGAGTGAGCAAGTACCATCAATGTCAAAGAAGGATGTCGAGAGGGTAATACGAGGCTTCTCTGATGCCGTCAAATTCTTTAATGGAATAATCCCAACGATTAGGGACGCTTCCGATTCGGTTTCAGAGAGAAGCAGAAATGAGGCGGACAGGGCGGCCAGGTGTGTCGTCAATACTGCGATTGAGAGCGTGTATTCAAGAATAAGGGCAGTCGAGAATTGGAAAGAAGGAATAGAGAAGAACATGGCACTTATTTTTGAGAACCAGGCAAATCTTAGGCGCGACATAAACATTGCGCTTGGAATGCGAAAGGTTTCTACCGGGAGGCGCAATGAGCGAGACTGAAACCAAGGAATCCGGGGCGTTGGGCCTAGACCCGCAAGGAAACCGCGTATCCATGCGCCATGAGTTCAGGGATGATGGGGTGTGGACTATCCAGATAGCGTGGAAGGAGCTTCCCGCTACCTACATCCGTGGGATGCTCTACGACCTGTGGGACATCTACCGCATCCACATGGCTAACGTGGCCCGCAAGCCCAAGATCGTAACTAGCGGGTTCGGCAACGGGCTCAGGAAGTTCTTGGGGGGCAAGTGAAGAAGCCTGACATTGTTGCCACACTCTCGGCCCGAGTAGACAAACTTAGCCTAGACCTAGACGCCGCCGAGATGGACATTGCGGAGCTTAAGGGCGACCTTCTCCGTATGGTAAGGCTCTTGGATGTCCACTTCGGGCCAGAGTTCGCCCAGGCCGCTAAGGACATCCTTGAGAAGTATCAGGGTCCGGTTGTGCCGGATGGAGGGCATCGTGGCTAAGAGCGAGATAAACGACAGGGATGGGGCCAATGCGCTTCTGTGCATTGAAATCCTTACCAAGATGTCTGAGCCGATATCCCAGGCCCAGGCAAAGGACCTTTTGAAGCTGTCAATGAATCGGCTCCTAGAAGCCGCAGGAGGAAAGGCACATGAGTAAGCCCGGTGATGAGGGACTGCCGTATGTGGACGCCGAGGGCGTTGTGGGCGGGCCGCTGGACGATCAGCCGAAGCCCGGACTTGGCGCTGACCAGGGCGTTGATGGTTCTTCGACCCTGACCCCCCCGAAGGAGAAGTAGAATGGCGAAAAAGACGATGAAGTACTTCCGAGCCAACGATGAGAAGGCCCCGGCATTCAGGCGCGGGAGCAACGAAGTCGAGAGCCCCAAGCGCCACAAGAAGCGCAAGGGCAACAAGGGCAACATGGCTAAGAAGGCCCTTGAGGACATGGAGTAATGGCCAAGAAGCACAAGAAGTTCACGGCCAAGGACGAGCCAATGGTTGACTTGGCACACGGAGAGTCATCCATGCCCAAACTCGCGTCCACACCCAAGCGCAAGTGGTACCCGACTCTGCGAATAAATAAGAAGGTTCGCGGATTCGATAAGGTTGGCACCACCAAGACCGTAAAGATGCGCGTTCGCGTCAATTCGATTGAGATGCGCGACGATGAGCCGCCGTCTTTCGGGCTTGAGGTCCAGGGGATCGAACAGGGCGAATGAAGTACCCAGGGGGAGCGCAATTTAAGCCGCATTGGAGGCCGTCATGTATGTTCGGCTGAATATCCCGCGCTCCGTCAAGGACGTAAACGATAAAGAGCTTGAGCGAGTAGGTTCGCACTTCAAGGCCCGCAAATTGACCCTTGGAGACAAGCAGCGCAAGCGTCTTGAAAGACTGGTGGCTGAGAAGGTGGAGACTTGGAAAACCAATACCTCAAAGCTCCAATCCAGGCTTAGAGAGTTGTCCGAGTTCTACGATGGAAAGGAGGAAGAGGTTGACTTTCCATTCGGAGCGGGTCAGTCGTCCACCATCAACACCAAGTACGCTCAGACGCAGGGCAGGACGCTTGCCGCATCGTTCAGGCGTTCGGTAAAGCAAGACGCGGGAATGTTCGTTGCCCAGGCCGGTCCTGGCTCCAAGCTGACCAAAGAGCTTAGGGACGTAGAGGATGCGGTTAACTGGACTGCTGAGTATGATACCGACGCGGTGGAGGTGTTGCTTGAGACATGCATCCCAATCTACCGAGACTCTACTACCTTCGTCCATGGCGAGTGGGACAGACGTATTGAGAGCGGGGTTGACTTCAAGACCTACGCCAATGTCGATGAGTTCTTGGCTGACTACCCCGAGCCGCAAGACGCCGGTGTTGAAGAGGACAGATTCAACGAGATTCTTGAGTACCTTGCCCAGCCGGATAACGAGGTTCACGTTGAGTACGAACTAGACTTCGTAGCGGCCAACAAGCCCAAGTACACCGGCTTTCCGTTGGCTAAGTTCATCTGGGAGCCCATCTTCTCCAAGACCGTCCAAGAGGCTGACATCTACGGGTTCTCTCTTAGGCAGAGCGGTACTCAGTTTGAAATCCTGGCGAAGAAGGGCTACTACGATCCCGAAGCCATAGAGGACGTACGCTCCAAGAAGGGCGGGGATAAGTTCACCTCTTGGGATGAGTCCAGGGACGATACGGACGGAATCAACTCAGCAGACGGCGATTCCGAGTCCTACGAGATAGCCAATCTCGTTTGCTCCCTGGACCTGAATAAAGACTCCATTCCCGAGCGGTACAAGGTAATCTGGAGCCTTGAGGCCAACAAAGCCCTTCGGGTGGAGCGTTACGACCTTCGTAAGAACATACCCAATGTAGTGCCTTTCAGGTTCATCAAGAAGGACGGCAGACTGTTAGGTGAGTCGCTTCTGTTCACTGGGCTGGACCTCTACAAAGAGCTTAACGCACTGCATAGGCATCGCTCCAACGTCAGACGCCTTACGGACAGCGTTACCCTGATTGCCCCCGACTCCATCAAGGAGCGCGTTGACCTGGCCGCTGAGTACGCCGAGTTCAAGCCTGGCATGACTCTTTGGGTCCCTGACCAGTACATGGACCCAACTAAGGGAATCAGGCAGTTCGTCATTCAGGGCACCTCCCGCACCAATGAAAGCCTGGACGAGGAAAACCTTGTAGTCCGCTACCTGGACATCCAGGCCGGTATATCCCAGGGCCAGAGTGGTAGGGACCTTCCTACTGACCCGAGCGCACCCGGAAACAAGACAGCCATGCTGTTGCAGAGGGCAGACTTCCGGGTAGAGGACTACATCGAGGAGTGGCGCAAGTCCGTTCCTGACTTCGTGGACCTACACCGTTCACTCTACTACCAGAACATGCCATCAAAGATTCGATTCATGGCTAGGGCCAAGGGTGAGTGGGCCGATAAGGAGATCCAGGCCGCAATCCTTGGCGACCCTTCGGTAAGGTTCTCGCTCAGGGCAATCAAGCCCGGTGCTGACCCCGCCACGGAAATGAACAAGATAGCCGCCATTGCAATGGGCCTTATGCAGTTCGGCGGTGGGCTCATCATCCAAATGAATCCCGGCATCATCGTAGAGCTTTGGAATCGGTACGTCATGGCTTCCAGGCTCCCGATTCCCGAAAAACTCATGGTCCAGGTGGATGGGGCTGGCAATGCTTCCACGGCAGAAGGGGCTCCTGTGGCACCTCAGCAGTTACTAGCCATGATGGTCGGTGGAGTGGCCGACCCAGCCAGGATGCTTGACGGTGCCGCTGCCCAGATGGCCGTCCGAAACGGACTGGTCCCGCAGGAAGAGGCTACCCGTAGGCTCAAGTCCAGGTACAGCAAGCAATGAGCGACCTGTTCCCAGAGGTCCAGCAGTACCTAGCCCAGAATTGGCCCGAGTTGGCGGGGGCTATTGGTATTCAGCGGCAACAGGTCCAGCCGTCCATGTCTCAGGGCCCAATAGACTTCGGCGGGGCTTCGGATGCGGTACTACGCCAGCCCGAGCCAATCGAAATGATCCCAAAGATAGACCCCATGTCCCAGACCCCGGCAGGGTACATGGCTAAGTTGCAAGAGGCCGTCAGGTCCACGCTTGGCGGGCCTCTTGAGAACGTGGACGCCCCACTAAAGGCCCTTGAGGCAATGACCGTATTCCACGGCTCCCCGCACAAGTTCGACAAGTTCCTATTGGACAAGATCGGGACAGGCGAGGGCGCACAGGCTTACGGGCATGGGTTGTATTTTGCGGAGAATCCAGAAACAGCAAAGGTATATGCAAATACACTTGGCAGCGTCGAGGCGAAGATAGGAGGAAAAACTTTTAAGGCAGACAAATATACATTCATGGACAAGATGCTCGATGCGTATAAACAATATGGGAAAGAAGGTGCAAAAAACTCTCTGAAGCAAGAGATATCTACACTAGAGGGAACAGGCCCATATTCCATAAATGCAATTGAGGATGCTTCTGTCAAAAGTGGGAAAACAGATTTACTGGACATCAGGAAGGCAAGGCTTCCAAGGGTAAAGGAAGCATTGGCGGCACTTGAGAGTGGAGAGATAGAGATAAAACAAAATAAAAACCTCTACCACGTTGACCTACCCGACGAACACATAGAGAAGATGCTGGATTGGGATAAGCCGTTGAGTGAGCAACCCGAGTCAATCAAGAAAATATTCCCCACGCTCGATGAGGCCAAGAGCATAGACGCAGAGCTGGAATCTCTTGCGGATAAGGCGCTCAAGGCCGGTACTGACTCTCCAGAAACCGCCGCATTTGATGCTCTGTATAAAAGCCCAAAGGCAAAGCTGGCGAAGATAATCCTTGCTCAGAACAACCCAAAACTATACGGGAAGTTCCAGGGTGGTGAGGACATTTATAGGGCTCTCTCCGATGCGCTTGGAGGCAAAGAGAAAGCCTCCGAATACCTCAAATCCCTCGGCATCCCCGGCATCAAGTACCTGGACCAGGGCTCTAGGACAACGGGGAAGGGAACCCGCAATTTCGTCGTATTCGACGAGAACATCGTGAAGGTACTAAAGCGAGAATAGGGGGACCATGCCACTAACAACGTCGGAAAAGTCGGAGCTTGAAGCCCTCCGCAAGCAGTTAGGCTTCTACAAGGACCGCCTCAAGAGGTTCAGGCACTTCAAGGGCGGGGAGTCGTCGGCGTTCTGGACGGCACTAAAGAAGGACATCGAGCTTTCGATAGATGCCAACCTTGAGACTGAGAAGGAGGCCAAGCATGACAGGGCCAAACCTTCAAACGAAAGACTGGCAATCATCGACCAATGCGTAGGAGCCGAAAGGGCCTACCGCGCAATCATCGCCAACGTAGACGGATGCGATGCCAAGATGGACGGCTGGAATCAGGCCATCGCAAGAATCAGCGAACGCATCACGCAACTAACCAACAAAATCGAGGACCCGAGCGCCAAGGCGCAACTAGGAGGAGTGGTATGACCCTGAAACTCAAGAACGGAGAAACGCCCAGCACCGAGGCACCCAATCCAGAGGAGACTGCTGAAGTCCAGACCGAAGAGACACCTAAGGCCGAGACTCCTAAGGTTGACGAGGAGAAGGAAGCCCTTAAAGCCAAGCTGACTAAGTTGGAGGAGAGGCTTGAGGAAATGGCTTCACGTCCCGCTGATGCCCCCCAGCAGCCCCGCGTTACGTCTATCCAGCTTCGCGGACTGACCGAGGAGGCCCAGGCTAAGATTTCAGAGCAGATGGGCCAGCCGTTCAATGCCATCCTTGCCAACGTCGAGGCCCAGGAGAGGGCTGTTGACGAGTCCAAGCGTATCGCCGGTGAGGCCAGGGTCAACGTGCGTGACGCGATTGACGATGCCGTGGACGCTGATCCCCAGGTCGCAAAGCTCAAGGGCCATATCAAGGACTACCTGGCCGATGTTTCCGATGCCGACAAGGCCAATCCGAAGAGACTTGAGCGGCACATGAAGAAGGCCATTACCTACGCCAGAGGTGCGGCTGGGATGACTTCTAGGACAGTCAACGGAAAGGCCCGCAACGAGACAAAGGGCCCCGGTCCTGACGATGCGCCTGTCTTTGACAAGGACAGCGATGACGATATCAAGCCCGGACTCTACGATGACGGTTCAGGCTTTCGCCTCCGCATCGAAGATAAGATGGACGCTGACACCAGGAAGGCAGTCAAGCATCCCGAGCATAAGCATGGCGTCCGCATTTCTTCCGACTTCGACAAGCCTCCGAAATTCCGGTAGGGCTTGACAGGTGGCAGGTGCTGTCTGTTATACTTGAGATAGGAATGTTCAAGCAACTGTTTCCCTCCGCTACGGCTGGCTCTGGCCGCGTCGTCCCGAACAATTCGCGGGATGGTCGCGGCCAGGGCCGGGCTAGTGCCAAGAGAAAGGCGCATTGCCGTCACTGTGGCTTCCCCAACGACATCAAGAAGATTGCAACCAACTCGGGAACCATGAGCGGCGACGGTGCGCGAGGGACCATAACGAAGTATTCGGAAACCGGAACCCTTTTGGGTGGCGGGACGTTCACGGACACTTATGGCGACGCGGCACTCCGCAAGGGTGCCGGTTGTGCGTTCTGCCATAGTCCGAACAGCACGAAGTAACTGCTCCAAGGCCGTACCGCAAGAAGTCGCCCACCGTACACCAAGAAGCCTCTAGGTAAAGCAATCGGGCCCTAGGCCCCGGCGCCAACGCGCTGAAATTCAGGAGGCTTCTATGCAGATTATCAGGGGTATGCCTTCCCGGCTTCACTCCATGCCGGTTGACGGCGCGGGCTCCGATATCGTCGAGGGCGCTGCCGTTATGATCGGCGTAACCGACGAGACTGACAGCGGATGCGCCATAGTCGCGTCGGGTGCTGCCGCCAACGTGCTTGGCGTCATCGCCCATCTCCACGACTACTCCGTGGACACTGACTCCACTCCAGAGGACGGAGCTATCCGCGTCATGGCCGATGTGGCTCTGTTCATGCCTGGGTGTGAGGTTGCCATCGAGATCGACCAGGACACTCAGCTTGACGTTGCGAGCTACGTTTCCGGCACCAAGACCGTGACCATCACCTCCATCGAGGACGACATCGACGGCGGGTGGTGCTATGTGACCGACGGCCCCGGCGCGGGTGAGCTTCAGTATATCATCACCTCCGCTTCGGGTTCGTTCATCACCAAGACCGCGTTCACTGAGGAACTTACCTCCGTGTCGGATGTGGTTGTTCTTCGCCCCGAGCTTCACCAGTTGCACACGCTGTCCTCGAACGCCAGCAAGATCATCACCTCGACGGCGGCTGGTTCGCTGACTTGGGGAACCCTGGCTATCGAGTTCAAGTATGACGGCATGTCCCGCTGGGAGCGCCTGGATTACACCAAGCACAGCGGCCTTACGGGCCTTGACCATCTGAATGTCAAGTTCCGCTACATCATGAATCCGGCGTCGAAGTTTATCGCTTAACCCGGAGAGGGATAGGAGGCTCAAATGGCTGGCCCGATGAATCAGAAGAACTGGTCTTACTTCGTCCAGAAGGACCTCTCCGAGCATTTCGCTACCGAGTTCGGAGAGATCGTGTCCATGCGTCCCGCGCTGTTCACAACCAAGAAGCCCGATCAGGCCATCGTCTACGAGGCCATCGTCGGCGGTCTTGGGGCTATCGGCGTGTTCGACGGTGAAGTGTCCTACGACGACATCAAGCAGTCGTACCGCAAGAGCGTCGAGGAAGTGGAGCGGGCGGGTGGCATCAAAGTCACCAAGAAGCTGCGCCGGAACGACATGTACGGAATCGTTCAGGAGCGCGTCCGCAAGCTGGCCCAGCGGTTCCGTGGGGCCCAGGAAGGGATTTGCGCCGATGTGTTCAATGGCGCGTTCTCGACCACGACTGTCGCGGATACCCAGGTCCTGTGCTACTCGGCCCATACGTCGGATGTGGGCGGGTCGAACCAGGGCAACGCTGGCTCTAGCGCGTTCTCGCCCGCCAACGTCGAGGCTACCCGGAGGCTGATGATCGCCTTCAAGGACAACCGGGACAACATCGACGCGGGGACGTTCCCGGACATGCTGCTCCTGCCGACGGCTCTTGAGGAGAAGGGCTACGAGCTTATCAAGAGCAAGGGCAAGGTGGACACGGCTCTCAACAACCCCAACTTCCATGAGGGCAAGTACAAGATGGCCGTGTGGCACAACTGGCTCTCGGACTCCAACAACTGGTTCATGCTCAACAGCAAGCGCATGAAGGAACTCCTGCGCTACTACGAGTGGAACCCCGTCGAGTTCTTCTTCGCTGGAGAGGTGGACACGCTCGTTTCCAAGCACGTTGGGTATATGTCCTCCAACGTGAGCGCGGTTGACTGGAGATTCGTCTACGGTCATGCCGTGAGCTAAGACGTAAAAAACAGGGGGAGCAAGAACATGGCAAGGAAAAAGACCGAGTTACCTGTCCTTTCGCACCAGAGGCGCGAGGACTTGAATAGGCAGATAGCCCAGGAGCGGGCCGATAAGGCTCAACTCACGGGAACTCCGGGGAATGATGACCTTCCCGAAGCGCATCTGCCAGTGACTGAGGTTGCCGACATTGACGTTGGCGCGGTTGACCGGCGCATAGGTCGGACGCAAAGAGCCCTGGAAATGCTGGGTCCCGGATCGAGGAAACTCACCGGGGCCCAGCGCCAGGGGGCAGAGGCCGAGTGGAAGCACCTGAAGGAATGGCTCCAAGAGAGGATGGACACCAAGCAGCACCTTGGGGCGTATCCTTCGGCCACTGATTCAGTCAAGCAAGCGGTCTACGAGGAAGCTCTGAGAAAGGCCATGGACTTCACCAACGGTGAGCATAGCCCCGCTTTCGTCCAGGCGGCAAGCAAGTGGCAGAACCTTGGGCGATTGCTTTGGCCGGACGACCCGGACCAGAGCAACCTTGAGAAGATAAGGCCCGAGGGCTCTAAGTCGGGACGACATTTTAACGTCTAGGAGGATTACGGTGAAGAAACTCATTTCCGTCTTTCTCGTTGCGGGGCTCATGGCTTATGCTCCGCTGTCTTTCGCCAGGGTGACTAGCCAGGGCGCGTCGGATGCCGACATCTGGTGCGTCGGTCCCGACGGTGCGGAGGTTTGTGTGGATTCGTCCGGTAATCTCATCCCGACTACAGATGATGACGCCGACCTTGGAACGTCCAGCCTCCAGTGGCAGGACATCTACATTGACGGTACTGCCGATGTGGATGACCTGACCGTTTCGGGTACTGCTACTATCGCTGACATTAGCGTGACGGGTGGAATCCTTGCGGGCGATTTGGCTTCGTCCGTAATGAACATCAAGGACACCACTATTACGTCCACCCAGCTTATCGCGTTGAGCGTCACCTCCATTGATATCGTTGCGGCTCCTGGCATCGGGTACGCGAATATCTTCCTTGGTGCGCTCCTGTTCCATGACGCCACTTCGGCCTACACCGGGAACGCTGGACTCGTCCACATTTCGCCCAACGACGGGACCGGCCTAATCATGGGTACGCTTACCCCGACTGGGTTCCTTGACGCTACGTCGGATAAAGTCGTGTATGTCTATCCGTCCACGACCTATCTTGACACCGGGATCATCCTTCCCGACAACAAGGCCCTCGCGCTTCGCTCTACCGGGGCCGCTGTTGCCCCTGGTGTTTCTGCCAATGGGCCAGTAAAGGTCCGCGCCTTCTATCGGGTGGTCCCGACGAGCCTGTAACATGCGAAAAGGGACTATCTTCTCTGCGTTCCTGGTGGCAGTAGCCGCCGTGGGATTCGCTATCTCCTCAGACCAGATCGGGGAGCGCGGTCCCACGGCGGCACAGCCGCAATTTCGCCATGAGGGCGATACGCGGACATTCTTCAATGTGGCTTGCCCGTATTCGACTTGGACTGAGGTTGTGGCCGCTGGGGTCACCTCCAGAAGCGTCCTGTTCGTGGGCATAGCCGCGAATACTGGTGGCGTGTGCCTTAGCTCTTCTACGGCATCCGCTACGAGTTGTGCTGACACCGTGGCTGCGGTCCACCTGTATCCTGGTGCGTCTTTCACGGACTTTGGTACTGGAAATTGGTACTGCCGTAGTCGGTCAACTTCGACTGACAGGGTGGCGGGGTATCGCGCTTACCACTCGGCAGACTAGCGTTTCGGGAGGTTTCTATGCGCTCTCTGCTGAGTGTTCTGACTAGCGCCCTTCTTCTGGCCTGTCCGGTTGTCTATATCGTAGCTGGGGAGTACGCTCCTTCTCCGTCGGCTAATGGTATAGCTCTTGCACCGTCATCCGTCACGGTAGGAAGCACTTCTGCCGACTGCATCAAAGCCGGGACTGACGGCCTGACGCTCAACGCCGACTGCGATACCAAGCGCGTTGGTATCGGAATTACCCTCCCAACCGCTAAGTTAGAAGTGTTGTCAAACTCCGCATCCACCGGATTCGTAGTAAAGGTATCGTCCCAGGACGCAACCGGAATAGCTGTTATCCGTGGCGATGGAAAGGTTGGGATAGGAAACACTTCGCCGACGGCGGGTCTTGACATACTCAATAAAACAGTCCAGGCCGATTATTTAGACGACACGGCATCCGCTGACGGGACTGTCTATAACCTATTCCGCGCTACGGCGGGGTCATCCTCCCCGGCCCTTAACGCCGAGGTTGGAGTCTTGTCCGGTCAATACAACTGGCGTAAGGGCGACAATCAGACCTTTACAGCGGAAGGAGTAGAAGGAGTTGTCCGTGTCCAGGGTGCGGATGAGTCCATGACGGCACGGGGTGTCTATGGCCGGTTCTACATAGACCCCGCCTATTCTGCGACTCTTCGTACCGGGATCGGTGGGGAGTTCTCTGCCAGGGCATCCTACTTGGGTGGTACTGAGATTGCCGCCGAGTCTGGGACCGCCTTCGTCGGCTCCCGTATCTGGATGGCCCCGTACTTCTCGGATGCGACCATAGCCAACGTCAACAACTTCCATGGACTCTGGATTTACAACGAGGCGACGGCAAAGACAGTCACCAACGGTATCAAGCTGGGCGGTGCGGGCGGGACGGCTTTCACCAATGACCTGAACTTACAGAACGGGGAAGTCATCACTAACGCGACGGACGGGGCGATATCCATATTCCCATACACCACAAAGACCGCTACATTCACTGTGGCCGATGGGAACCTGGCCCTTGGTGGTGGCCTTGTAACGGCTGGGGCGATTTCTGCGGCAACTGGTGCTGTCGGAACAAACAAACTTTCCGTAGCTGGCTCCGTTGCAATCGGTTCTGCCTACGTTGGGGCCACTGGTCCCACCGACGGAATGATTATTGCGGGCAACGTCGGCATCGGGACCACGAATCCGACAAGCAAGCTCCATGTTGACGGGACGGGATTCTTCAACTCGTCAGTGACTTTAAGCGGAGGATTCGGCTCTCCATCGTATGCCAACGCCACGCTTTTTGTAGGCAACAAGGGTGGCGCTGGACTATATCTGGGGCAGGACTCAGCCGTGTCTCCGTACTCCTATTGGATGCAGACATCAGTCGCAAATAGCGATGCGACACAGTATCCGCTTCTATTGAACCCGTTGGGCGGAAACGTCGGCATCGGGACCACCAACCCCAACGCCAAGCTGACCGTCCAAGACGGAGCCCTAGCCCAAACCAATGGGGCAGTCACCGTTGCCGATACGGGTGAGGACGCCGACGCCGCCACCGTCATCGTTGACGTTTCTAGCGGGACATTCCACCTGACCTGCTCCGACGACGATGGCACGACGGTAACGATGGGAGAGGCGAACGCGAAGGCTAACCAGTATCTTCTGCTCGTCGCGCTCGGAGCGCAGACCTGCACCCTAGATGACCAAGCCGACATCCTGGCCCTCAACGCGGCGGCAGGGGCTTACGGAATGACGGCCAATGACACGCTTCTCCTGTACTACACGGGGGCGATTTGGCTGGAAGTGGCGAGGAGCGTCAACTAATGGTCGAGCCAATGACCGTCGCCCAGAGGGTCGCCCTGCCCCTACTCCTGGCCCTGTCGGGGTGCGCGTCTGACCCCGCCGTCTACCGCATGGAACGCGCCCGCACCACGTTCATTTGGGCCGACGGCGGGACCGTCACGCGGGCATGGAAGGCGAGAGGTGCAGGGCCGGACGACTACGGCTTCCCGGTCAAAGGCGAGGTTGGTGGGTTCGCGTCCCTCAAGTCCGACGGATGGTGCGAGGTATGGCTGGCGTGGATGGCGACGGTCAAGGAAGTCCTTCACGAAATGGCTCATTGTGAGAAGTGGGCCAGGATGAAGGTGGCGGAGACATTCTGATGCTTGCCTGGTTCTACCGCAATGAGGGGGCAATCTTCATGGCCACAATCTGTCTTGCGATACTTGCCATGCTCCCCTGGGCGATATTTGAGGAAATCAGGTGACATGGCTGGAATACCTGGACTGGTGGCTACGTTTTTACGGGGCAGTGAGTTTCCTGTGCTTTCTCGGTATGGCCGCAACATTCGTCTGGACATTTAGGAAGTAGGGGGATGGGGAGGAATGATGGAGGTTTTCAAGCGTAGGCTTTTCGGGTCCCTGTTGCTCTGGCTCCCCCTTGCAGTAGGGGCCCTCTTTTTCCCTATCCGGGCCGGTGCGCTCAACTATGGAGAGATTCGCACAGAAACCCGGACCCTTGCCCTGGACGCTGGGACCTCGCGTAATCGGTTCTCTAGCGCAAGAATCCTGGCCCTGGTGAACGAGTGCCAGGAACAGGCCAACCTAGAAGCCAAGC
>Ga0265297_10006895_pt1 | contig 16110 bp, 16 predicted proteins | sample Munlanlwell13791_FD_192502 | JGI IMG/M metagenome (GOLD analysis project Ga0265297, IMG submission 192502) | Leachate microbial communities from a municipal landfill in Southern Ontario, Canada - Leachate well 137-91 | ecosystem: Engineered > Solid waste > Landfill > Unclassified | place... | reverse complement strand
GCCTCCGGCTATGCGACGCCCGGCCGCAACCTGTTTGTAACCTTGAGCTACGCGCCGAAATGATCCGTCTCATCCTGGGCGGGGCCCGTTCCGGCAAGAGCCGCTACGCGGAACAACGCGCGGCGGCCACCGGCCGGCCGGTCACGGTCATCGCCACCGCCGAGGCCGGCGATGCCGAAATGGCCGCGCGCATCACCCGGCACCGGCTGGAGCGGCCGGGACACTGGCGGACCGTGGAGGAGCCGCTGGCGCTGGCCTCGGCCCTGGCCGGCCAGACTGACACCGGGCAATGCCTGCTGATCGACTGTCTGACCCTCTGGCTGAACAACCTGCTGGCGGCTGGCGACGCGGTCTTCCAGATGGAACGGGAGGCCTTGCTCGAACGACTGCCTGGCCTGCCGGGCGAGATCATCCTGGTCGCCAACGAAGTCGGTCTGGGCGTGGTGCCAATGGGCGAACTCAGCCGCCGCTTCGTCGATGAGGCGGGCCGGCTCAACCAGGAGATCGCCCAGCTGGCGGATGAAGTGGTGCTCATGGCGGCCGGGCTGCCCCTGATCCTGAAAGGTAACCATGATGGTGGATAACTGGTGGCAAGCCCCGGCACGGCCGTTTAACGAGGCGGTTGGCACGGCGGCGCGCATGCGCCAGGACAACCTGACCAAGCCGCCCGGCAGCCTGGGCCGCCTGGAAGAGATGGCGGTTCGCCTGGCGGCCATGCAGGGGCGTGCTCGCCCCGGGGCCGACAGGGTCTGGATTGCCGTGTTCGCGGGTGATCACGGCGTGGTCGCGGAGGGCGTGTCGGCCTTTCCCCAGGCGGTGACCCAGCAGATGTTGGCCAATTTCGTCGCCGGCGGCGGCGCCATCGCGGTGCTGGCGCGCGAACTGGGCGCCAGCCTTGAGGTGATCGATGTCGGCAGCCTTGCGCCCGAACCCATGCCCGGCGTGCTCTGGGACAAGGCTGGTCAGGGCACGGCCAACCTGGCTACCGGGCCGGCCATGACCGAGGCGGAGGTAATCGCCGCCCTCGATGCCGGCCGGCGGTCAGCCGAGCGGGCGCTCGCGGCCGGGGCCGAGCTGTACCTCGGCGGCGAGATGGGCATCGGCAACACCACGGCGGCGGCGGCCCTGGCCTGCACGCTGCTGGACCTGGCCGGGCGCGAGCTGGCTGGCCCCGGCACCGGTCTCGACGGCCATGGCGTGGCACACAAGGCGGCGGTCATCGAGCGCGCCCTGGCATTGCATGCGGGTGCCGCCCGCGAGCCGCTGGAGGCCTTGCGCCGCCTGGGCGGGTACGAACTGGCGGCCCTGGCCGGGGCCTGCATCGCCTGCGCCCAGGCCGGCCTGCCGGTCCTGGTCGATGGCTTCATCGCCACGGCGGCGGCCCTGGCGGCGGTGCGCATCAATCCGGGCGCGCGCGACTGGCTGATCTTCGGCCATGCCTCCGCCGAGCCCGGTCACGCCCGCTTGCTGGCGGCACTGTCGGCGCGTCCCCTGCTGGCCCTCGACATGCGTCTGGGCGAGGGCAGCGGGGCGGCGCTGGCGGTGCCCCTGCTGCGCCTGGCCTGCGCCCTGCACAACGGCATGGCCACCTTCGCCGAGGCGGGCGTCAGTGGCTGAGGCCACCCTGGTCACGGTGCTGCGCCACGGCGAGGTGGCAGGGAGGCCGCATGTCTTCCGCGGCGCCAGCGACGAGTCGCTGACCGAACGTGGGCGGGAACAGGTGCTGGCCGTTCTGGCCGGTCTGCCGGAATTCAACCGGATCGCCGCCTCGCCGCTCCGGCGCTGCCGTGACGTCGCGGCAGCGGCTGCGGCTGCCCGCGGCCTGCCGTTGGAGGTCCTGCCGGGGCTGGCCGAGATGCGCTTCGGCGCCTGGGAGGGCTACACCGTCGAGGAGGCCGCCGCGTCGCATCCCGAGGCCCTGGCGGCATTTCGGGGCCATGCCGACGGGGCGGCGGCGCCCGGCGGCGAGTCCCTGGGCGCCTTCCGCCAGCGGGTGCTGGCCGCCTGGACGGCATGGCTGGCGGATGGCCAGGGCGGCCATCGCGTGCTCATCAGCCATGCCGGGGTGATGCGCCTGCTGCTCCAAGTTGTCCTCGACCTGCCGGCGACCTCGCTCTACCGCGTCGCCCTGCCCGAGGCGGCGCATTTCCAGGTTTCGCTGCTGCCCGGCCATGCCCCCATCTTGCTGAGTCTCAAGCCATGCACGGATTCCTGCTCGCCCTTCAGTTCCTGACCCGTCTGCCGGTGCCGGTGCGGCTCGATTTCGACCCCGGGGCGCTGGCGCGTTCGGCGGCCTGGTTCCCCGCCGTCGGCCTGGTCCTCGGCGGCCTGATCGCCGGCGCGGCCTGGCTGGGGGCGCAGGTCGATCCCTGGCTGGCGGCGTTGCTGGCGCTGGGGGTCTGGGTGTGGTCGACCGGCGGGTTGCATCTGGATGGTCTGGCCGACCTGTTCGACGCCCTGGGTGCGGCCCATCGCGACCGCGAGCGGTTTCTCGCCGTGTTGGCCGATCCCCACCTGGGCGCCTTCGGGGCCATGGCCCTGATGCTGCAATTGCTGGCCAAGCTGGTGCTGCTGATGCTGCTGTTCAAAGCCGGGGCAAGTCTATGGGCGCTGGTCCTGATTCCGGCCTGGGCTCGCCTGGGGGCGTTGTGGTGGTCGCAGACGCTGCCACCGCTGAAGCCGGGCTTGGGTGAACGCTTCGCCTGGCGGCTGGACGGTTGGCTGCCATGGGCTTGGCTGGCTGGGTTGTCGGCACTGAGTTTTCCGGTGCCGTTATTGGTCGCCATGCCTTTGCTGATCCTGGCCTGGCGGCAGTTCCTGGCGGTCAAGGTGGGCGGCATGAGCGGCGATTGCCTGGGCGCCGGGATCGAGGTGGCGGAAACCCTGGCGCTGCTGATGTTGCTCAGTGGGGGCTGGTTTTTCGCTGGCGTTTGACCTCATACATGCGGGTGTCCGCCGCGTTCAGCAGGGTGTCCATGCTGTCGCCGTCATCCGGGAAGACGGCATGGCCGCAACTGCATGACGGCTGCAGGGTGATGTCGTCCAGTTGCACGGGCATGGCCATGTTGCGCCTGATTTCCTGCTCGATCTGGGCGATTCGCTCCGGATCGCCGACGCCCAGCAGGATCACCGCGAATTCGTCGCCACCCAGGCGGGCAACGGTATCGGTGGCGCGGACCGAGTTGAGCAGGCGGCCGGCCACGACCTGCAGCAGGCTGTCGCCCACGGCGTGGCCGTGGCGGTCGTTGACCGGCTTGAAGTCATCCAGGTCGATGTAGATCACGGTCGCCTTGAGCCGGTCCTGCTGGGCATGGGTCATGGCTTCAACCAGCCGGTGGTAGAACAGGCTGCGGTTGGGCAGGCCGGTCAGGGGATCGTGGGTCGCCTCGTGCTTCAGTTGCACGCCGGTCATTTCCAGGGCTTCCATCTGCACACAGATGGTGTTGGCGTAACGGCCCATCTGGCGGTAGGTGAAATAGGCGATCGCACAGGCCAGCAGGATCAGGGTCAGTCCCAGTGCCAAGTCGATGGTGATGGCGTTTCGGCTGGCCCGCCGGGTGTCGTCCAGGGCGCCCTGAATCAGGTCGCGCTCGTAATGCACGAGTTGCCCGACGCTGTCGATGAAGGCGAGGTTGAACGGCCGCAGATTGATGGCGATCTCTTTCCTGGCTTCCCCGATCCTGCCTTGGCGCGCCAGATCACTGATGTATTCCTGCCGGCCGACGATGTCCTTGAGCAACTGGTCCTGCTGGGCGATTTTCTCTTTCTCGAAGGCGTCCAGGCCCAGCGCGCGCAGTTCGTTGCGCGCCTTGCCGACTCCGTAGCCTGATTTGATGTACTGCTGGAAGTGTTCGTCCTGCTCGAACGGGTCGTCCACCATGACCTGGTAGACCAGGCTGTTGTGCCGGTTGTAGGTGGCCATGAGCAGATCGGTCGCCAGATGGATCTTGTGGTTGCGCAACTCGACGATTTCCCTGACCCGCGCATCCTGCGCCCGCATGTTCATCACTGAATTGAGCACCAGTACCGACATCAAGCCGATCAATAGAACGAAACCCAGCAGGATTAGCTGGGACATACGCTTCGGCAGGCGCTGATCGTTATTGGTCATGGCTCTATGGGACTGGCTATTTTTCGCCGGTTCCGCGAGCATAAACAAATTGTGTTTGATAAGACAGCGGGGTTATTCATGGAACAGGCCTTCGTTGCCGTGGTGCCGGCCCGTTTTGCCTCCACCCGGCTGCCCGGCAAGCCGCTGGCCGACATCGCGGGCAAGCCGATGGTGGTTCGGGTGGCCGAACGCGCCGCGGCCAGCGGTGCAGCCGGGGTCTGGGTGGCAACCGATCACGATGAGGTCGCCGAGGCGGCGCGGGCGCATGGCCTCGACGTCTGCCTGACTTCGCCAGGTTGCGCCTCCGGCACCGACCGCCTGGCCGAGGTGGCGGAGCAACTGGGCTGGTCGGACGACACCGTGGTGGTCAATGTCCAGGGCGACGAGCCCCTGATCGACCCCGAATTGATCAGGGCCACGGCCATCCTGCTGCATGAGCGGCCCGGTGCGGCCATGGCCACAGTCTGCCACCCCTTGCTGGATATCGACGAGGTGTTGAACCCCAACATGGTCAAGGTGGTGCTGGACAAGGATGGTCACGCCCTTTACTTCTCGCGCGCGCCGATCCCCTGGGCCAGGGATGCCTGGGCCGGTGCCGGTCCGGAACGCGTGTTGCCGGCCGAACTGCCGGTCTACCGCCACGTCGGCCTGTATGCCTACCGGGTCGGCTTTCTCAAGGCCTATCCGGGCCTGGTTCGTCCCGCCATCGAGGAGTTCGAGTCGCTCGAACAGTTGCGGGCCCTGTATCACGGTTACCGCATCGCGGTACTGACCATCGACCGCCCGATGCCGCCAGGCGTCGACACCGAGGCCGACCTTGAGACGGTGCGCCGCTTGTTCGCCGAGTATTGAAGCCAGTAATAACCTCACCTTATAACTTGATACAAAAAATTAACTGTCAAAGGGGGTGGTGGTTGACTACCCTTGCCGGCTGTAATTTCCCGTTACTGCAACCATTGCGCCCGCGTCACAGCGGGCTGTTTTCAAGAGGTTTTCCATGCGAATGATTCTTCTCGGCGGCCCCGGCGCGGGCAAAGGTACCCAGGCCAACTACATCAAGGAAAAGTACGGCATTCCCCAGATCTCCACTGGCGACATGCTGCGTGCCCACGTCAAGGCTGGCACCGAACTGGGTGTGGCGGCCAAGAAGATCATGGATGCCGGCGGCCTGGTGTCCGACGACATCATCATCGGCATGGTGAAAGAGCGTCTGACCCAGGACGACTGCAAGTCCGGCTACCTGTTCGACGGTTTTCCGCGCACCATCCCCCAGGCCGAGGCCCTGAAGGCCGCCGGCGTGCCTCTGGATGCCGTGGTGGAAATCGACGTGCCCGACGAGGAGATCATCAAGCGCATGTCCGGTCGCCGCGTCCACGTCGCCTCCGGCCGTACCTACCACGTCGTCTTCAATCCGCCCAAGGTGGCCGGCAAGGATGACGTCACCGGCGAGGATCTGATCCAGCGCGACGACGACAAGGAAGAGACCGTCAAGAAGCGTCTCGACATCTACCATGCCCAGACCGAGCCGCTGGTCAAGTTCTACGGCGACTGGGGCAACACCGGCGCGGCCGATGCGCCCAAGTACATCAAGGTGTCAGGTGTCGGCTCCGTCGACAGCATCACCAGTGCCGTGTACGCCGGTCTGGATTCGGTCAAGAAGTAAGCATGGCGGCAATTCCCGACTTCACCGAGGTTGAGCTGCGTCTGCTCGACGTTGCCTTGCGCGAGCGTTATGGCCGCGCGATCGAGGTCCAGGAAGTGGAGACGGAAATCCGCCTGATGCCGGCCGATCGGGAACTGACGGTCTGCCCGGCCCTGTATTGGGAAGACGATGAGCGCTGCCGCTTCGTCGTCTCCAAGACCGCGCTGGACAAGTTCCGCAGCATGTTCTTCTGGACGGTCAAGGACCGCTTCGCGACCGGCAAGGAGGAGTACGACAACCTGGGCGACTGCCTGGTGACGACCCTCAAGATGCAGGAAGAAGCGGCCCGCCTCCGCAAGCAGGAACTTGGCGCCAAGGAATCCGGCGCCGGTAATTGAATTGATACGGGAACCTCAGGGTTCCCGTTTTTGTTTGCCAACCTGACCAAGCCCATTCTTGGTTTGTAACCTAATTAAGCAAGGGGAAACGATATGGCGAAGAAAAAGAATGCCTTCTATGCCCAGTCCGGCGGCGTCACCGCCGTCATCAACGCCTCCGCCTGCGGCGTCATCGAGACCGCGCGCAAGCACTCCGACGTCATCGGCAAGGTCTATGCCGGCCGCAACGGCATCATCGGCGCCCTCACCGAGGAGCTGATCGACACCAGCAAGGAAAGCGATGCCGCCATCGCCGCCCTGCGTTCCACGCCGTCCGGCGCCTTCGGCTCCTGCCGCTTCAAGCTCAAGAGCCTGGAAGCCAACAAGCGCGAATACGAGCGCCTGATCGAGGTCTTCAAGGCCCACAACATCGGCTATTTCTTCTACAACGGCGGCGGCGACTCGGCCGACACCTGCTACAAGGTGTCCCAGCTGTCCGAGGCCATGGGCTATCCCATCCAGGCCATCCACGTGCCCAAGACCGTGGACAACGACCTGCCCATCACTGACTGCTGCCCCGGCTTCGGCTCGGTCGCCAAGTACATCGCCGTGTCCACCCTGGAGGCGTCCTATGACGTGCGCTCCATGGCCAAGACCTCGACCAAGATCTTCGTGGTCGAGGTGATGGGCCGGCACGCCGGCTGGATCGCCGCTGCCGGCGGCCTGGTCGCCGACCAGGGCATCCCGGTGGTGATCCTGTTCCCGGAAATCGAGTTCGACCAGAAGAAGTTCCTGGCCGCCGTCGATGCCAAGGTCAAGGAACACGGCTACTGCACCATCGTGGTGTCGGAAGGCTGCCACTACCCGGACGGCAAGTTCCTGGCCGAGCAGGGCACCCGCGACGCCTTCGGCCATGCCCAGCTGGGCGGTGCCGCCCCGGTGGTCGCCAACATGATCAAGGACGCTCTCGGCCACAAGTTCCACTGGGCCGTGGCCGACTACCTGCAGCGTGCCGCCCGCCACATCGCCTCCAAGACCGACGTCAAGCAGGCCTACGAGCTGGGCAAGAAGGCGGTCGAGCTGGCAGTCAAGGGTCACAACTCGGTGATGCCGACCATCGTTCGCCTGTCCGACACGCCGTACAAGTACAAGCTGGGCTACGCCGAGCTGAAGGATGTCGCCAACGTCGAGAAGTTCATGCCGCGCGACTTCATCAGCAAGGACGGCTACGGCATCACCAACAAGTGCCGCAACTATCTGACCGGCCTGATCCAGGGCGAGGACTACCCGAAGTACGAGGGTGGCCTGCCGGTCTACGTGACCATGAAGAACGCGACGGTGGCCAAGAAGCTGCCCGAGTTCAAGCTGTAAGAAAGGCAGTGGAGAGTCGAGAGCCGAGAGTAGAGAGTGGGGCCGCACGGTCTTCTCTCGACTCTCAACTCTTAACTCTCGGCTGATCTTCAGTGACCCTGGACCGCGCTCGTCAGTTGCTCAAGGTGCAGGCCGACTTCGGCGGTTTCTATAACGCCAACTCGGCCAAGTTGATCCTGTCCGAGGTGATGAAGGAGCATGGTCAGGCGGCAGTGGATGGGTTGATCAGGGAATTGGCCCTGGACGAGATTTTTGGTTTTGCGCCGGGCACCCGCTTCGAGGGCGGCCTGGCCATTGGAAAATCTTATCCGTGAGCTCGATTATTTGATGTGAAATGTGGATTAGGGAATCCTAATATACCCTTGGTTCCGGTGTCCAGGCTTCGACGGACCGCGGTTGTAGTTCTTGTCATTAAGGAGATTGAAAGATGAGTGAAGGCTTGATGTTCGCCCTCGTGGCGGCGGTTTTGGCCTTGTTGTACGGGGCCATGTCCATTAAGTGGATCCTGTCGTTGCCGACCGGCAACGACCGCATGCGGGAAATCGCCGCGGCTGTACAGGAGGGCGCACAGGCCTACCTGAACCGGCAATACACCACCATCGGTATCGTCGGTGCGGTCCTGCTGGTCGCGATCTTCGTCGCCCTGGGTTGGCAGACTGCGGTCGGATTCGCCCTCGGTGCCGTCCTGTCCGGCCTCACCGGCTACATCGGCATGAACGTCTCGGTGCGCGCCAACGTGCGCACTGCCGAAGCGGCCAAGGACGGTCTCAATGCCGCGCTCAACGTCGCCTTCAAGGGCGGTGCCATCACCGGCCTGCTGGTGGTTGGTCTCGGCCTCCTGGGGGTCGCCGGCTACTTCGCCGTGCTCACCCTGATGATGGGCGCCAGCACCTCCGAAGCAACCCATGCCCTGGTCGGCCTGGCCTTCGGCGGTTCGCTGATCTCCATCTTCGCCCGTCTTGGCGGCGGCATCTTCACCAAGGGCGCCGACGTCGGCGCCGACCTGGTGGGCAAGGTCGAAGCCGGCATCCCCGAGGACGACCCGCGTAACCCGGCCGTGATCGCCGACAACGTCGGTGACAACGTCGGCGACTGCGCCGGCATGGCCGCCGACCTGTTCGAGACCTATGCCGTGACCATCATCGCCACCATGCTCCTGGGCGGCCTGATGATCACCGGTTCGCCCGAAGCGGTGATCTATCCGCTGGTGCTGGGCGGCTTCGCCATCGTCGCCTCCATCGTCGGCACCTACTTCGTCAAGGCGCGCGAGGGCGGCAAGATCATGAACGCGCTGTATCGCGGCCTGATCGTGTCCGGCGTCCTCGCCGCGGTCGCGTTCTACCCCATCACCACCATGATGCTGGGTGATGGCGTGATGATCGACGGCCAGCTGGTGTCCTCGATGAGCCTTTACCTCGCCGCCCTGATCGGCCTGGGCCTGACTGCGGCCATGGTGTGGATCACCGAGTACTACACCGCCACCGAGTTCAGCCCGGTACGCCACATCGCGCAGGCCTCCACCACCGGTCACGGCACCAACGTGATCGCCGGCCTGGGCGTGTCGATGAAGTCCACCGCCGCTCCGGTGCTGGCCGTCTGTCTGGCCATCTTCGGTGCCTACGAGTTGGCCGGCCTGTACGGCATCGCCATCGCCGCCACCTCCATGCTGTCCATGGCCGGCATCATCGTCGCGCTGGACGCCTACGGCCCGGTCACCGACAACGCCGGCGGCATCGCCGAAATGGCCGGTCTGGACGAGAGCATCCGCAACATCACCGATCCGCTCGACGCCGTGGGCAATACCACCAAGGCGGTGACCAAGGGTTACGCCATCGGTTCCGCCGGCCTGGCCGCCCTGGTGCTGTTCGCCGACTACACCCACGCGATCAATGCCAAGGCGCTGCTGAACGACCCCCTCGCCGTGGCGATGACCTTCGACCTGTCCAACCACATGGTTATCATCGGCCTGTTCATCGGTGGCATGGTGCCCTACCTGTTCGGCGCCATGGGCATGGAAGCGGTCGGTCGTGCCGCCGGTTCCGTGGTGGTTGAAGTGCGTCGCCAGTTCAAGGAAATCCCCGGCATCATGGAAGGCACCGGCAAGCCCGAATACGGCACCTGCGTCGACATGCTGACCAAGGCCGCGATCAAGGAAATGATCATCCCGTCGCTGCTGCCGGTCGCGGTGCCCCTGATCGTCGGCCTGACCCTGGGCGCGCAGGCGCTCGGCGGCGTGCTGGTCGGCACCATCATCACCGGCATCTTCGTGGCCATCTCGATGACCACCGGCGGCGGTGCCTGGGACAACGCCAAGAAGTACATCGAGGAAGGCAACTTCGGCGGCAAGGGTTCCGAGGCCCACAAGGCCGCGGTGACCGGCGACACCGTCGGCGATCCCTACAAGGACACCGCCGGCCCGGCCGTGAACCCGCTGATCAAGATCATCAACATCGTCGCCTTGCTGATCGTGCCCCTGCTGGCCTGAGGGTGAGCGGTTACTGACACCGATCGGCTCAGACTCCTTTGGATCTGGGCCGATTTTCCCTCACACCTGCCCGCTCCCGTTTGCAGGTGAGGCGGATTGTGAGCGCAGGGCGCATGTTTTCAAGCAGCGGGCCGGTCATCCGGCCCGTTTGTTTCTGTGCAACAGAAACAGGCTTGCCTTGCACATCGCTTTGACGCCTGTCAATGCATTGACTCCATGCTTTGTTAGAATATGCGGGAAACCTAATTTTCCGTCCCGGATAACCAGAAAGGAAGTCCCATGAAACTGCGCGCACCCTTGTTCGCCCTGGCGTTTTCGGCAATTGCAGCCCAGGCAGCCGACCCAGTTCCCGCCGTTGCCTACCCCTGGCCCATGGTCCCGGTAGTCACCCAGGCGGCGCCGGTGCCACCGAAAACCCCCGAGGAGTGGATGACGCGGATGACCGACTTCACCCGCAACAGCAGCGCCTTCAAGGATCCACGTATGTTCGTGCCCTGGAGCAACGCCGTCACCGAACCGGGTTTCTACATCACCGGCATGAAGGGTGCGATGGAGCCGGGCGGCTGGCTCAACATGATGAACTCCATGGCCAACCCTGCGGCGGTGCAGAACTACATGGCCTTCGCCGATCCCAACCTGTACCTGCGCTGGATGCAGGCCGGCATGGATCCGGCCTTCTACACGGCCATGCTGACCCAGTTCTCCGACCCCGGCAAGATGATGCGCTGGGCGATGATGCCGATGGATCCGCGCGTCTGGGACATGATGCTTTCGACCATGAACCCCAATACCTATATGCGCTGGCCCATGGCCGGCATGGACCCGCGCGCCTGGAATTTCATGGGTAACGTCATGAACCCGGCCCTGTACACCGGCATGGCGGGCGCGATGATGGATCCGACCGGCACCTCGGGTGCGACCACGAATTCCTGGCTGGGCTGGCGTCCTGCCAACTTGGCCGGTGCCTCCAGCCCCTGGGGGGCCGATCCGGTTGCCAGCTTCAACATGTTCAGCCCGGAATTGCTGACCAATCTGGCCGGTTTCGTACCCACGATCGGCGCCACCGCGCCAGCCGCTGCCGCTAGTACTGCCACGGCCAAGCCTGCCGCAGCCAAGCCGGTTGCGGCCATGGACAACAAGATCGTCCTGGCCGGCGATACCCTGTTCAAGAGCGGCAAGTCGGGCATCAGGGATCTGTCCAAGGAAGGCAAGACTCGCCTGGACGATGTCGCTGCCCGGATCAAGGCCTTGGGCGAGATCGAGCAGATCAAGATCGTCGGCCATGCCGATGTCACGGGCAAGGCCTCGGCCAATCGCAAGTTGTCCGAGCGGCGCGCCCGCTCGGTCAAGTCCTACCTGGTGGCCAAGGGCGTGAAGCCCGGCGTCATCATCACCAGTGGCGTCGGCGACACCCAGCCGGTGGTCCAGTGCGACATGAAGATGCCGAAAAAGGCCTTGATCGAGTGTCTGGAGCCGAATCGCCGGGTCGAGATCGAGGTGACGGCCAAGGCCAAGTAAAGCCATTGCCGTCCGCCTGACGGGGCCGCCTTGTGCGGCCCCTTTTGTTTGCTGCCGGTCAGGGCGTTGCCACTCGTAACCAGGAATTTTCGTTCAGGGCCACTTCGTACTTGGCCCAGGCCGAGAACTCCTTGCTCGGGCAGGCGCCGGTCTGCCGACGGCAGCGTCCGGCGATGCCCTTGAAGCTGACCGTTTCAATCCCGGTCGCCGGATCGGTTTCGATCGCGGTCACCAGGCGAACGCCCCAGGCGCGGCCATAGGCGCCATTGCTGTAATAGCGGTGTAGGTGGATGTCGGCACGCTGCATCAGGGTGTGCCCTAGCGGGTCAGCCAGCGGTAGATGTCGGCCACCTTGCCTGGCAACTGGCTGACGTCGTCCAGGATCACGTAGCGGGCGGCGCCGTACATGTGCGGAAGATAGTCGCGGGCATCCTTGTCGATGGTGATGCAGAACGGGTGGATGCCGCTGCGGCGCGCCTCCAGCAGGGCCATGCGGGTGTCCTCAATGCCATAGGGGCCGCGATAGGCGTCGAAGTAATCGTCCGGGCGGCCGTCGGACAGGGTGACCAGAATCCGGGTGCGGGCCTCGACCTCGTTCAACAGCTTGCTCAGATGCCGGATGGCGAAGCCCATGCGGGTGTATTCCTGGGGCGCGATGCCGGCGATGCGCGCCCTCACTTCCTCCGTGTAGGGCTCGCCGAAGGTCTTGATCCGGAACAGCTCGCAACGCTTGCGGGTGATGCCGGAAAAGCCGTAGATGGCATAGCGGTCGCCCAGTTTTTCCAGTGCCTCGCAAAGCAGGATCAGCGCCTCACGCTCGGCCTCGTTGATCCAGCCCCGGGTGGAGCCGGACATGTCGACCATGAATGCCACCGCGATATTGCGCTCGGCCCGGTGCATGTGCATGAACAGACGGTCGCTCATCTCGCGGCCGTCGCGCGAGTCGGCCAGGGCCTCGACCAGTGCGTCAAGGTCGATCTCGTCGCCCTGGGTCTGCCGCTTGAGCAGCCGGTTCTCGTCACGCATGGCCTCGAAACTCTTGCGCAGGTTTTTTACCAGGGCGGCATGCTTGCTCAGGGTGAGGCGGGGGAAGTCGTCATGGACCGGCTTCACCTCCTTCTCGCGCATCACGCACCAGTTCTTGCGGTAGTGCTGGCGGCCGAGGTCCCATTCCGGATAGAACAGAGCGCCTACCTCGTGGTAGGTGCCCTGCCAGACTGCGTCCGGGTCGGCCGGCTGGTCTTCGTACAGGCTGGGGTCGTATTCGCCGTCGCCGGCCGGGACCAGGTATTCCGGCGGAATCTGGCCGAAGTCCAGGTGCACCGAGGGGAGCAGCTGTTTGACGTCGTCGGGCGGGGCGATCGGGGCGCCGTCCAGGGTGATCTCGAAGTCCAGGCGGCCTTCCTGGTCCTCGGTATCGACCTCGAAGTGTTCCCTGGCGTCGGGCTTGTCCGGATTTTCCGGTTTGTGCCGGCGCGCCTCCTCGGCGAGATCAGCCAGCTTCACCCTCAGGCGGGCCTTCTCCTTGTCCAGGCGGGCGGCACGTGCCGCCGCCACCGCGTCCGAGCGCAGTTCACCCTGGTAGCAGCGGGCCGGAAAGTCGGGCAGGGCATAGGCGGCATCGAGCAGGGCCAGGCTGTCCTCGACCGTGGCCTCGGGGGTCAGCAACGGCGCAGCCAGTTCCAGCCAGGCCGGTTCGATCGGTGGTTCCAGTTGTTGGCTCAGGCGTTGCATCTCGCGATGCAGGCCGGGCAGTTCGCGACCCAGGCGGGCGGTGAGGCGCAGGGTCTCCAGGCCGTGGAACTGCCGCAGCGCCCGCGCCGGATCGGCATGAGTGGCACAGATGGCTTGTAGGGCGGGCCGCAGGGTGCCGAAGCGGGTCTGCGCCCACTGGAAGGCGACCATCGCCTTGGCCAGCTTGAAGTTGTCGCTACGTCCCGCCAGGGCCGCGATGATGGCGGGCAGGCAGATACGCTCGCCGTCGGTCCAGGCCGCGTCGCCCTGTTCCAGCTTCAGTTTTCGACCCGAGAGGCCATGCACGAAATTGCCCAGCACCGGCGCGATGTCCTCGAACAGGGCGCCGGCGGCGTGGCCCTCTCGTTGCTGCATGAAATTGCCGACCTGGCCGGCGACTTCGAGTGCGGCATACATGCCGGCGCGGTCGTAGGTGTCGCACAGGTGAACCGCCCAGGCCTCGATGACGCGCTGGTCGAAGCGCTCGATCAGATCGGGCGCCCGCTTGGCGAAGTCGAACGCCAGGGTGATGTGGGTGGTGGCGATGCGCCGGATCCAGTCCAGCACGAAGTCCTGTTCCGCGCGTTCGAGCAGGGACAGCGCGGCCGCCACCGGCCCGACCGGACGGAAGGTGAACTCGGTCTCCAGGTAGAGATCGAGCAGCGGCTCGATCTCTACCTGGCTGAGCGACTGGGTCATCAGAACAGCGAGGCGGACAGTTCCTGGATCGCCGCCAGCATGTCCGGGTCGTCGGTGACGGCCTGGGCGACGGCGCTGCGGCAGGCGGTGACCGGGTCGACGCCGCCGGCGATCAGCTTGCCGGCATGCACCAGCAGCCGGGTCGAGGCACCCTCATCGAGGCCGCTGCCCTTGAGGTTGCGGGTCATGTGGGCGAACTTGACCAACTGGTCGGCCATGGCCAAGTCGACCCTGGCCTCGGTGGCGACGATGCGGCGCTCCAGTTCCGGTACCGGGTAGTCGAATTCGAGGGCGACGAAACGCTGCCGGGTCGATTGCTTGAGGTCCTTGAGCACGCTCTGGTAGCCCGGGTTGTAGGAGATGGCAAGGCAGAATTCATCGGTGGCCTCGAGCAGGATGCCGAGTTTTTCCATCGGCAGGGCACGGCGGTCGTCGGCCAGTGGGTGGATGACCACCATGGTGTCCTTGCGCGCCTCGACGATCTCGTCCAGGTAGCAGATGCCGCCGACCCGTACCGCGCGGGTGAGCGGGCCGTCGACCCAGATCGTCTCGCCGCCCTTGACCAGGTAGCGGCCGACCAGGTCGGAGGCAGTCAGGTCGTCATGGCAGGACACCGTGATCAGCGGCCGTTTCAGGCGCCAGGCCATGAACTCCATGAAACGGGTCTTGCCGCAGCCGGTCGGGCCTTTCAGCAGCACCGGCAGTTTGTTCGCATAGGCCGCCTCGAAGATGGCGATCTCGTCAGCTACCGGCTCGTAATACGGCTCCTGGCGGATGAAGTGTTCTTCCTGGCTGAGGGTATGGGTGTCCACTTGGCGATAGGCTCTCGGTTCCGGTCGCTCGATTATCTCCGAAAAAACGGCCCAATCAGGCTTAGCGGACAGCCGGGTCTGCTTGGCCTTTGTCAACCGCCACTCTTGCCAGATCGCGTCCGGCGTGGCTTCATAGCCGGGCTTGCTTAGACAACAAAAAAGGCCCCTCCGTGTTTTCCCGTCGCAGTGCTCTTGTCCTGATCCTGTCCGCCTCCGCCGGCATGCTGTCCGCCTGCAAGGAAGAGAAAAAAGCGCCCATTGTCGTCCCCTCCGTTCTGGTGTCGCCGGCGCTGTCGGCCTCGGCCGCGAGAGCCGTGGTCTATTCCGGCGAGATACGCGCACGTCATGAGGCGGACCTGGCGTTCCGGGTCGGCGGCAAACTGGTGGCCAGGCTGGTTGATGTCGGCGCCACGGTAAAGCCGGGTACCGTCCTGGCCCGGCTCGACCCGGCCGACCTGCAACTCAACGTCGCCGCCGTGCGCGCCCAGGCCGGCGCGGCCGAGAGCGACCTGGCCCTGGCCAAGGCCGATCTCGACCGCTACACCGCGCTGGCGCGGGACAAGTTCGTCAGCCAGGCCATGCTGGACGCCAAGACCACCGCCTGGAAGGCCGCGGCCGCCCGCCTGGACCAGGCGCGGGCGCAACTGGCGGTGACCGGCAACCAGGCCGCTTACGCCGCCCTGGCCAGCGACCGCGCCGGCGTGGTGACGGCGGTCCTGGCCGAGGCCGGCCAGGTCGTCGCCGCCGGGCAGGCCATCGTCCGGGTCGCCCGCCCGGACGAAAAGGAAGTCCTCATCTACGTGCCGGAAGGCCAGCTGGCCGAACTGCAGGCCACCCCGGAACTCGCCGTCACCCTGTGGGCGCGGCCGGATGCCCGGCTGCGCGGCCGGTTGCGCGAACTCGCGCCTGCCGCTGACCCGGCGACCCGCACCTATGCCGCGCGCATCCGCCTGCTCGACAACGCCCCGGCCATGCAACTGGGCATGACCGCCCAGGTCGCGCTGGCCGCAGCCAAGGCAGGCACGGGCGTTCTGGTGCCCTTGAGCGCGGTGATCGACCGGGGCCAGGGTGCGGAGGTCTGGGTGGTCGCCCAGGGCAAGGCGCAGCGCCGGCCGGTCAAGGTGGCGGCCTACCGCGAGGATGGCACCGTCCTGTCGGACGGCATTGCGTCGGGCGAGCAGGTGGTCGCCGTCGGTGCCCACAAGCTGACCGCCGGCCAGGCGGTGCAGCCGCTACCGTTCCGCGCCGAAGCCCGGTAACCGGCATGACCGGCTTCAACCTGTCCGACTGGGCCCTGCGCCATCGCGCCCTGGTGGGCTATTTCATCGTCGTGCTCGCCCTCCTGGGTGTGTACGGCTACC